>LLBZ010077183.1_pt1 | contig 13748 bp, 15 predicted proteins | sample 1489421 | NCBI WGS metagenome assembly LLBZ01 (sample SAMN04092657, study PRJNA295927) | soil metagenome | biome: Soil prokaryotic community; feature: Bulk soil; isolation source: soil from tomato rhizosphere | host: tomato cultivar Moneymaker | place: South Korea | collected 2011-11-01 | reverse complement strand
CATGGAGTTTTGGATCGTGGAGATCATGCTAACATTTCAACTTGTATTTCTAAAGCCATTGACAACGAGTTTTCAGGAAACATGATTGATGTATGTCCTGTAGGAGCTTTGACTGATAAAACTTTCCGTTTTAAGTCTAGAGTTTGGTTTAACAAACCTTTTAATGCGCACAGAGAATGTACTACTCCGGGATGTTGTGGAAAAACAACTGTTTGGATGTTTGGAAATGAAATTCAAAGAGTTACCGGAAGAAAAGATCAATACCACGAAGTAGAAGGTTTTATATGTAATACTTGTCGTTTTGACAAAAAAGAAGTGAGTGACTGGGTAATTGAAGGGCCAAGAAAATTTGATAAAGATTCGGTTATCAATCAAAACAACTATACCCGCGAAATGGATACTGTTCATATTGCTACTGAAGAAGGTATTTTGAAAGGAAGAGCCGAAGACCGTAAAAAAATCAGTATGACGGCCATTCCGTTAGACCAAAAAGAGCAGGAAGAATTTAAAAATGGTAATCTATAAAAAATGGACAATACAATTATTATAGAAAAAAGTGTTATCATTCTGGTAGTCTTCGCCATTACAATGGTTATGGCTATGTATTCTACACTTGCAGAACGTAAAATTGCTGCCTGGCTTCAAGACCGTATTGGTCCAAACCGAGCCGGAAAAGGCGGAATTTTACAACCATTGGCAGATGGTATGAAATTATTTGCTAAAGAAGAATTTGAACCTGATACTCCTAATAAATTTTTATTCTATGTAGGCCCTGCAATCGCGATGAGTACCGCCTTAATGACGAGTGCTGTAATTCCGTGGGGAGACCATTTTCATCTTTTCGGAAGAGATATTATTTTACAGGTTTCGGATATTGACAATGCGATGTTATACATCTTTGCCATTCTTTCCATCGGAGTTTACGGTATCATGATTGGAGGATGGGCCTCAAACAATAAATTCTCTTTGATGGGAGCAGTTCGTGCGGGATCTCAAATGGTTTCTTATGAAATTGCGATGGGATTATCCATCATTGCTTTATTGATGATGACTGGCACTTTAAGTCTAAGAGAAATCAGTTTGCAACAACAAGGTTTACACTGGAATGTGTTTTATCAACCGCTTTCATTCCTAATCTTTTTGATTTGTTCTTTTGCAGAGACTAACAGAACTCCGTTTGACTTAGCAGAATGTGAAAGTGAATTAATCGGAGGTTATCACACCGAATATTCTTCGATGAAAATGGGATTCTACTTATTTGCGGAATATGCAAGTATGTTTATCTCATCAACTATTTTGGCTGTTTTATTCTTTGGAGGATACAACTATCCGGGAATGAGCTGGGCTGTTGAAAACTGGGGAGTAAATATTGCTAATGTAATTGGAATTGCCGTTTTATTTGCAAAAATCTGTTTCTTCATATTCTTTTATATGTGGGTACGATGGACAATCCCAAGATTCCGATACGATCAATTGATGCATTTGGGATGGAGAGTTTTAATTCCATTGTCAATTTTAAATATTATGATTACGGGAATCGTAATTTTAAGACATGAATTACTAGCATTCTTAGGATTTTAATTAAGCAAAAAGTAGTAGTGACCCGGTTCCGATAGCTATCGGGAAGCTCAAATAAAAATAAAAAAGATGTCAATAGAAACCATATCCTTATCGGGAAGAAAAATGCAAGTCTCTAATAAAGAGATGAGCTTTTTAGAGCGTTTATATCTTGTTGCGATTGTAAAAGGATTAATTATTACACTAAAACACTTGTTTTCGAGAAAAGTAACGATTCAGTATCCGGAACAGGTCAGAACCAGAAGTACGGTGTATCGTGGTCAACACATGCTGAAACGTGACGAACAAGGGAGAGAAAACTGTACGGCTTGCGGATTGTGTGCTTTATCCTGTCCGGCGGAAGCCATCACCATGAAAGCGGCTGAGCGTAAACCAAACGAAAAACATTTATACCGTGAAGAAAAATATGCCGAAATATATGAGATTAATATGTTACGTTGTATTTTTTGCGGACTTTGTGAAGAGGCTTGTCCTAAAGATGCGATTTATTTGACTACTTCAAAAGTATTAGTTCCGTCAAGCTATGAGCGTGAAGATTTTATTTTTGGAAAAGACAAATTGGTGATGCCTTTAGAAATGGCCATCAAGAATACTCAACTTAAAAATGCTAACTAAATGATACATATTCCTGATTTTGCACACGCAACTACTATACAAATTATATTTTGTGTTTTAGCATTTATCACGGTAATTACCGCTTTTTTAGCCATTTTTAGCAGAAATCCTATCCATAGTGCCTTATATCTGGTAATTTGTTTCTTTACCATTGCCGGACATTATTTATTATTAAATGCACAGTTTTTGGCTATTGTTCATATCATCGTCTATTCGGGGGCGATAATGATTTTATTCCTGTTTACGATTATGTTAATGAATTTGAACAAACAAAATGAAGTCCATAAACCACGAATTACCCGTTTAGGAGCGATTGTTTCGTTTTGTTTAATCTGCATCGTATTGATTTTAGTATTTATCAATTCGAAACCAATTGAAGGAGAATACATCGCTACGGGAGAAGATTATCAGTCTATAAAAGTTTTAGGACACGTATTATTGAACGAATACATGGTTCCTTTTGAATTTGCTTCTATCCTGCTATTAGTAGCGATGATTGGAGTGGTATTATTGTCTAAAAAAGAAAAAACGGAGAAATAAAATGACTAATATTTTAAATGAAATAGGCATTGAAAATTATATTTTCCTTTCTGTAATACTTTTTTGTATTGGAGTATTTGGAGTATTGTACAGACGAAATGCTATCATCGTATTTATGTCGATTGAAATCATGTTGAATGCGGTAAACCTTTTGTTTGTGGCTTTTTCAACTTATCATCAGGATGCACAAGGTCAGGTTTTTGTGTTTTTCTCAATGGCAGTTGCCGCTGCTGAAGTTGCGGTAGGTTTAGCTATTTTGGTTTCAATCTTTAGAAATTTAGGTTCGATTGATATTAATAATTTAAAAAACTTAAAAGGATAAACGATAATGAATACGAATTTAGCTTTACTCTTATTATTAGCTCCTCTTTTAGGATTTTTATTTAATATTTTCTTCGGAAAAAACATTGGAAAAACAGCTTCAGGCGTTGTTGGAACACTTACTGTTGCGGTATCTTTTATAGCTACACTTGTTTTTTTTCTGCAAATCAGCGAAACCAAAGAAGCCGTTCAAATTGATTTATTCAACTGGATGCGCACGAATAATTTCCGTGTAAATTTTGGGTTGCTTTTGGATCAGTTATCCATCTTATGGTTGCTTTTTGTAACCGGAATTGGGTCTTTGATTCACCTCTACTCTATCAGCTATATGCACGATGATGAAAATATGCACAAGTTTTTTGCCTATTTGAATTTGTTCGTTTTCTTCATGATTACTTTGGTTATCGGGAGCAACTTATTGGTTTTATTCATCGGTTGGGAAGGTGTAGGACTTTGTTCATATTTACTTATCGGATTTTGGCATAAAAACCAGGAGTATAATGATGCGGCAAAAAAAGCTTTCATCATGAACCGTATTGGGGATTTAGGATTATTGATTGGTATTTTTATCATCGGGTCTTTGTTTTCTACTTTAGATTATACAACATTAAAAACAGTCATTGCTTCTTCAAGTAATTTAGATTTGTCAATGATTTCTTTGGCTGCTTTTGCTTTATTTATTGGAGCTTGTGGAAAATCGGCTCAAATTCCGTTATACACTTGGTTACCGGATGCGATGGCGGGACCAACACCGGTTTCGGCATTGATTCACGCGGCGACAATGGTTACCGCTGGTATTTTTATGATTACCAGATTGAATTTTGTTTTCGACCTGGCTCCGGAAGTTCAAAATATTATTGCCATAATTGGAGCCGTAACTTCATTGGTAGCGGCTACGATTGCTTTGGTTCAAACCGATATCAAAAAAGTATTGGCTTACTCTACAGTATCTCAATTAGGATTAATGTTTTTAGCCTTAGGATTTGGAGCTTATGAAGTTGCCGTTTTCCACGTAATCACACACGCTTTCTTTAAAGCTTGTTTGTTCTTAGGTTCAGGATCGGTTATTCATGCTTTGCATGGCGAACAAGATATGCGCAGAATGGGTGGATTGAAAAAAGTAATGGGAATCACCTTTATTACTTTCTTAATTTCATCGTTGGCTATTTCAGGAATTCCTCCGTTTTCAGGATTCTTTTCTAAAGATGAAATCTTGATGACTGCCTTTCAACACAATGTAGTTCTTTGGGTTATTGCTTCCTTAGCTTCATTAATGACTGCTTTTTATATGTTCCGTTTGTTATATTTAACTTTCTACAAAGATTTCAGAGGAACTGAGCACCAAAAAAGTCACTTACACGAAAGTCCGGGATTAATCACTTTCCCTTTGATTGTTTTAGCTATTTTGGCTGCTGTAGGGGGATTAATTAGTTTACCTACTAATAGTTGGTTGAACGGCTATTTAGCTCCTTTATTTTCAAAAGAAGCACACGAAGCACATCATTTTGGCACACAGGAATACACTTTGATGGCAGTTGCCGTTATTGGCGGATTAGTTGGAATTGGAATTGCCTTTGCCAAATACATCAAACAAAATCAGATTCCGGCGGAAGATGCTGAAATCACAGGATTTGCAAAAGTATTGTATAACAAATATTATGTAGATGAAATTTACGATGCAATCTTTGTAAATTCAATCAATGCGTTATCAAGATTCTTTAGAGATTATATCGAAACTGCCTTATCTGCATTCGTATTTGGATTAGGAAAAGTAACCAATGAAATAAGTTATCAAGGAAAAAAATTACAAACCGGAAGTATTGGATTCTACCTGTTTGTATTTGTTCTGGGACTTTGCAGTATCGTAACTTATTTATTTTTAGCTCAATAATTTTATATCATGAACGTATCACTACTATTAATTATACTTCTTGTTGGCGCATTTGCTACTTACTTTGCCGGCGATAAACTGGCTTCCAAAGTGGCGCTATTATTCAGCTTAGTAGCTTTTGGTATATCAATTGCGTTATTGAATGCTTATAATGCGGGTGAAAACATTAGTTTCTTCAAATTTTGGATTAATAAACCGGCCATTTCTTATTCATTAACAGCTGATGGACTGTCGTTAATCATGTTATTATTGACTACGGCTTTAACTCCTTTGATTATTTATTCTTCTTTTGGAAACGAATATAAAAATGCAAAATCTTTTTATGCTTTGATTTTATTCATGTCATTTGCAATGGCGGGAACGTTCTTAGCTTCTGACGGACTTTTGTACTATATTTTCTGGGAATTATCTTTAATCCCAATTTACTTTATTGCTTTAATTTGGGGAAATGGAGATACAGAAGAGCGCAAAAAAGCGGTTGTTAAATTCTTTATTTACACCCTTGCCGGTTCCCTTTTCATGCTAATTGCTTTTGTGTATTTGTACCAAAAAGCAGGTAGTTTCTTGATTGAAGATTTCTACAAATTAGATTTAAGTAGAATGGAGCAATTCTGGATTTTCTGGGCATTCTTCCTGGCTTATGCTATCAAGATTCCAATTATTCCTTTCCATACCTGGCAGGCTAAAGTATATCAAAAAGCACCAACGGTGGGAACCATGTTACTTTCCGGTATTATGCTAAAAATGGGATTATACAGTGTTTTACGTTGGCAGATACCTATCACGCCGATTGCTTCAAAAACCTATTTACCAATTTTAATCGGTTTTGGAATTGCCGGAGTTATTTATGGTTCGATTGTGGCTTTACGCCAAAAAGACTTAAAGAAACTTTTGGCTTATTCTTCCTTAGCTCACGTTGGTTTAATTGCTGCCGGATGTTACACCCTAAATTCAGACGGTTTACGCGGAGCGGTTTTACAAATGTTAGCGCATGGATTTGTAGTAGTCGGATTGTTCTTTGCTGCTGAAATCATTTACAGAAGATTTGAAACAAGAACTATTGCCGATATGGGCGGAATTCGTACTCAGGCACCAAAATTTGCTTCTTTGTTTATGATTTTGGTTTTGGCTTCTGTGGCTTTGCCAACAACTTTTAACTTTGTGGGAGAATTTACCGTTTTATATAGTTTGGCTCAAATCAACTTATGGTTTGCACTTTTAGGTGGAACAACAATCATTTTAGGCGCTTATTATATGCTAAAAATGTACCAACAGGTTATGCTTGGCGAAACTAACACAAAAGTATTTGCCGATGTAACGCTGCATGAAACTGTAGTATTGGTCATTATTGTTGCGGTGATTTTCATTTTTGGTTTGTATCCAAGACCTATCAATGAATTAATTACCCCTGCTTTGGACCAAATTGTGAGAACATTGTATAAAATTCAATAATCAAGACCGACTATTTTAATATCAGGTACTTATCCTGAATCACGATAAAAAATATGAATACATTAATAGCAATAATAGGATTAGGTGTTTTATGCCTTTTATTTGAAATTTTCGATGCCCGAAAAGCAATTATTCCAATAGCCGTTATTGGATTATTAGCCATTCTTGGACTGGACATATCCGAATACAATGCTGCTCCTGCTTTCTACTACAACAACATGATTGTAGTGGGCAAATATTCAACTACTTTTTCAGCATTATTTATCATCCTTACAACCTTTTTGGTGAGTTTAGGTCATAAATTTTATGAAAATCGTCCGGCCAAACTTTCTGATTTTATTGCCATTAAAATATTCCTTTTAGCCGGAGCGGTTGCGATGGTTTCTTTTGGAAATTTAGCGATGTTCTTTTTAGGAATTGAAGTATTATCTATTGCGCTTTATATTTTGGCTTCGAGCAATCGTACCAGCATCAAAAGTAACGAAGCCGGTTTGAAATATTTCCTAATGGGTTCGTTTGCATCCGGAATTATTCTTTTCGGAATTTGTTTAATTTACGGTGCAATGGGAACTTTTGATATTACTGAAATCAGTGAATTATCCCGTTCAGCTGAGTTGCCAATTTGGTTTCCTATTGGAATTGTGCTGCTTTTCATTGGAATGTTATTCAAAATTGCCGCTGTACCTTTCCATTTCTGGGCTCCTGATGTTTACGAAGGTTCTCCTGCTTTAACAACTGCTTTGATGAGTACTTTAGCAAAAGTGGTTGCCATCGCAACTTTGTACAAATTAGTCAAAACAATGAATGCTGATATTTCTCCATCTTTCCAGTTGGTAATTGTAATCGTATCAATTGCTTCGATGACCGTTGGAAATATTATGGCGCTTCGTCAGATAAATGTAAAACGTATGTTGGCTTTCTCAGGAATCTCGCATGCGGGATTCATGTTGATGACTTTATTGAGTACTGCAAAATCTTCTGGAACTTTATTGTATTACACTTCTGCTTATGCATTGGCCGGAATTGCTGCCTTTAGCGTAATCCTGTATGTGTGCAAAACCAGAGAAAATGAAGACATCACAAACTTTCATGGTTTAGGAAAAAACAATCCGTTAATGGCGGCTGTTTTAACAGCTTCCTTACTTTTAATGGCCGGAATTCCTATATTCGGAGGTTTCTTTGCCAAATTATTTTTGTTCAACCAAACTATTCAGGCCGAATTTATCGCCTTAGTTATTGTTGCGGTAATCAACTCAATCATTAGTGTGGGTTATTATTTCAAATTGATATTAGCCATGTACACCAAAGAACCTAATGAGGCTAAAATTCCGACTTCAAAAATTTATTATGCCGTAGCGGTAATTTCCATACTTTTAAATATTGCTTTAGGATTATTCCCTTCCTTTGTGTTGGATTTATTATAATCTTATCTGAAATAAAAAACAGTAAAACCATCAGGATTCGTCTTGATGGTTTTTTCTTTTTACAAAACATCCAATCAAAGCAACTCTTAATAAAAACATAACAGCCAAACATTTACAACTATTTTTCTATACATTTGTATATACAAATAAACAAGAGATGAAAAATAAACTTAAAATACAAATCTGGTCGGATATTATGTGTCCGTTTTGTTATATCGGAAAAAGACGTTTAGAAAATGCGATTGATCAGTTTGGGCATCAGGATGCCATCGAAATCGAATGGAAAAGCTTTCAACTAGACCCTAATTTTATTGCCTCTGAAGGTGATAATTTAGCCGAACATCTTGCTGAGAAATATCGAAAAGATCAGGAATGGGCTCTAGAATCCCTAAAAAATACTGCGCAAACCGCCGCCAATTCGGGTTTGGAATTTCATTTTGAAAAAGTCACCATGGCTAACTCGTTTAATGCGCATCGCCTGTTACATTTAGCTAAACAACAACAATTAGGTTCGGAACTAAAAGAATTACTATTCAAGGCCTATTTTACCGATGGAAAAGATGTAAACGATACCGAAACACTAAAAGAACTGGCAATTAAAGCCGGATTAGAAGCTCAAACTATCGATAGTGTACTCACATCTGATGCATTTGATAAAGAAGTACAGCAAGATATTTTGAGAGCACAGCAAATAGGTGTTCAGGGCGTTCCCTTTTTCGTATTCGATAATAAATATGCCGTTTCGGGAGCGCAATACGAACAAACCTTTTTAAATGTTCTTGAAAAAGTTTGGGAAGAAGGTCAATTTCAATCAAAAATTACTATCTTGAATTCCTCAGAATCGAACAGCTGTAACTTGGAAGGCTGTGACTAAATTGAACAAGATGAGTGAACATAAACTAACAAAAATTCGATGGGGAATCATTGGTTGCGGAGATGTAACCGAAAAAAAAAGCGGTCCTGCTTATCAAAAAACGGAAGGATTTGAAATTGTCGCAGTTATGCGACGCGATGCTGAAAAAGCAGCCGATTATGCTCAGAGACACGGGATCAAAAAACATTATTCAAATGCGGATGAATTAATTAATGATTCTGAAGTCGATGCCGTTTATATTGCTACCCCACCCGATTCTCATAAATTGTACGGATTAAAAGTCGCTGAAGCAGGAAAAATTTGCTGTATCGAAAAACCATTAGCTCCAAACTACGAAGACAGCAAAGCCATTTACGAAGCTTTTGAAGCTAAAAACATTCCGCTTTTTTCTGCTTATTACCGTCGTTCTTTGCCAAGATTCAAACAGGTTAAAAAATGGCTCGAAGCCAACAGTATTGGACAAATAAGACATATCAACTGGCATTTGAGCAAACCCGCTTCTCCTCAGGATTTATCAGGCTTATACAATTGGCGCACTGATGCAAATATAGCCAAAGGAGGTTACTTTGACGATTTAGCCAGTCACGGATTAGATTTATTCAATTATCTATTGGGAGATATCAAAGAGGTTTCAGGCTTTAGCATCAACCAGCAAAATTTATATTCGGCTAAAGATGCTTTAGTTTCCTGCTGGCTGCACGAAAATGGAATTACAGGAACAGGCAGCTGGAATTTTGGCTGTGCTACCCGCGAAGACAAAGTTGTAATTTACGGAAGTCAGGGAACGATAGAATTTTCAATTTTCGATGAAAATCCGGTTATACTTTCTAACGAAAACGGAGTAGTTCCGCTTTTTATCGAACATCCGGAAAACGTACAATTATACCATGTTCAGGACATGAGGGAGCAATTACTGGGTTCCGGCACACATCCTTCAAACGGAAAAACGGCTACACACACCAGTTGGGTTATGGATCGTATTATCGGTAGCCTATAAAATAAAAAAAGTCCCTTAACCAGAGGGACTTTCTTTTTTCACTACACAAACTAATTAATTACTAACAAATAGCAAATTTCTAACCAAAATTAGTATATCATAATTCGTGCCAAAAATTAAATTCAAAACTATTTTAATTAAAAAAACCCTCTTTTTTTACAAAGCCGTCTTATTAACAATCGCAGAAGGATCCGACATTATAGTTGCCGAATCGTCTAATACCAAAACTTCATACTTGCTAATCTTGGTTTTAGACTCTTCTACCAAATAATAAACCCCTTCCCTAAAGTTATTTAAGTCATAACTCCTAACCAATTTCCCGTCCACTAGGACGTTTTCGGTATGAATCAATTTATCATTTGCATCATAAATACTTATTTTGGTTTCATCCGAATCTTCTAAACCAAATGAAATCATTTTTTCCTGACGAAATTTATTATGTAATGAAAAATTAACAGCTACCGCATACACATTCATAGCCAACAAGACTATCCCTAACACTAAACTAATTTTTAAAATCTTTTTCATAATACCATGTTTTAGATTTATACTCATTTCATAGTATAAAGTTAGAACAAGCCTGCCGACCAAAATGATAGTAAATTTTCCAATTAATATGCTGAATTACCTTTTACGAAAACGTTTTAGTGAAATACGGTTAATATTCTATATTTATTTGTTAACTTAGTATAGCCAAACCAAACGTAACAAAAATGAAACCGAATGCACCAACACTCAAAATAATCGAACCTTCGTTTGGAAGTTCGTTTACGCTCACCAAATACAACATTAATTACAATTCCAATTTTTGGCATTATCATCCCGAAATTGAACTGATATTTGTAAACGGCGGAACAGGAAAACGCCAGGTAGGCAGCCACATTTCCTATTACAACAACGGCGATTTGACTTTAATTGGGAGCAATTTACCCCATTGCGGATTTACCGATGAACTTACCGGAAATAAAAACGAAATCGTCATCCAGATGAAACCGGAATTTTTAGGCGAACATTTTTTTGATATTCCTGAAATGCGAAATATCAAAAACTTATTGAATCAGGCCAAATCCGGAATTACATTTGGCGGAAAGACGAAAAGAAAAATTGGAAAAAAAATCGGAAAAATGGAAGACCAATCTCCATTTGAGCGACTGTTGAGTATTATCGAAATTCTCAACGAACTGGAACTCGCCACCGAAGACGCTACTGTTTTAAATGCCGAAGGTTTCCGAATGGAAATGCACGTACAGGACAACGAAAGAATCAATTACATATTCAACTATGTAAAAGATCACTTTAAAGAACCTATTCATCTTGATGAAATTGCCGGAAAAGTATCCATGACCGTTCCTTCATTTTGTCGTTATTTCAAAAAAATAACCCACAAAACATTTACTAAATTCGTAAACGATTACCGATTAGTTCACGCCTGTAAATTATTAGCCGAAAAACCCATCAGCATCACCGAAATTGCTTTTGAAAGCGGATTTAATAATTTCAGTCATTTCAATAAATCCTTCAAAGAATTCACCGGAAAAAATGCCTCTGATTATCGTCATGAATTAAGATCGGTTTTTGAGTAATAACATTTAGCCATAAAAAAAGGCTCCTAAAAGGAGCCTCTTTCATCTAACCAATCTTAATTATTTAACAGCAACCGTTTTATACTCTACTGAATATGGATCTGACATGATAGTTGCAGTTTCGTTCACTACAAGAATTTCATACTTTTCCACTTTTGTTTTAGACTCTGCTACCAGGTAATACACCCCATCAGCCAATGGATTTAAATCGTAAGTCTTCACAATTTTTTCTGAAGATTTCAACGGATTCAAGTTTAAAGTATAAACGTGCTCCGTGTGCAACAATTTATTACTTGAATCATACATAGAAACATCAGCTTTATTTACATCATTTAGTGCAAAAGTTACCATCTTTTTAGAACTGATTTTTTCAACTTTAGCTGTTTTATGACCAGTTGCGCGTGTATTCATAGCTAATAATACAACTACTAATACGATACTTAGGTTTAAAATCTTTTTCATAACTAGAAATTTTAGATTTATATTTCTTTTAACTGGTTCAAAGATAGTATGCTAGCATAGAATTAAACTACAGCAGTTTTTCATATTTCTATGCTATATTACCTTTTACGAAAACGTTTTAGTTAAAAAATGGTAATTTTAAACACTTTAAAGTTAATATAGCATAGTTTTTAACCAAAAACACAATTCTATTGTCTTCAGAAAAAAACAAAAAACACTACCGTTTTTTCTAAAAAACTCCCCAAACAAGATTCAATAAAAAACACTAATGCGTAATTTTGTACTATGTATGCTTTAGTCGATTGTAACAATTTCTATGCTTCCTGCGAACGTGTTTTCCAACCGGAACTCAACGGCAAACCCATTGCGGTTTTATCTAACAACGATGGCTGTGTGATTTCCAGAAGCGAAGAAGCCAAAGCCGCCGGAATTACTATGGGTGTTCCCGCTTTTCAGATTAAAGACTTAGTCAAAGAAAAAAACATCCATATCTTTTCGTCCAATTATGCGCTGTATGGCGATTTGAGTCGTCGTGTAATGGCAATCCTGAATCAGTTTACGCCAAATATTGAAATTTACAGTATTGACGAAGCCTTCCTGAATTTTGACGGACTCAACATTGAAGATTACCATAATTATGGACTTCAAATGAAGCAGCGCGTTCAAAAATGGCTTGGAATTCCGATATGCATTGGATTGGCAGAAACCAAAGCCTTATCTAAAGTAGCGAATAAAATTGCCAAAAAATTTCAGGACAGAACTCAAGGCGTATATGTAATGGACTCCGAAGAAAAACGCATCAAAGCTTTAAAATGGACTAAAATCGAAGATGTTTGGGGCATTGGTTATCGTATGACCAAAAAAGCAAAACTGCGCAACATCAACACTGCTTTTGACTTTATTCAGCCGCAACACGAAGTTTGGATAAAAAATACCATGGGCGTAACTGGTCTTCGATTAAAAGCCGAACTGGAAGGGAAATCCGTTTTGGATTTAGAACCTGTAGCCGAACAGAAAAAAAGCATAGCTATTACCCGTAGTTTTCCTAAACAAATCTCCGATTTCGATTTATTACGAGAACGCATCACTACTTTCGCTTCAGTTTGTGCCGAAAAATTACGCAAACAAAAATCCTGTTGTCATACTATTATTGTGATGCTTGTGGTGGACAAACATTCGGTAAACAGCTCGCAATACTATTTCAACAAAGCAATCACATTACCTTATGCAACTAATTCAACATTAACTATTGCTAATGTTGCTATCGATTTATTCAGGCAATTGCATCAGGGAAATGAAGGTTTGAAATTCAAAAAAGCAGGAGTAATCGTCAGCGAACTCATTAGCGAAAACCAAAAACAATTTCAGCTTTTCGAAGAAGAAAATCCAAAACATCTGGCACTGATGAAAGCGATGGATCGTCTCAACGCTAAAATTGGTGAAACCAAAGTAAAATTAGCCAGCCAAAACCTGAAACTCACTTGGGACATGAACCAGAATCATTTATCGAATAAATACACTACTAATTTCAAAGAGATTCTCGAAATACGATGTCAATAAAGAAAAACCAAAAACTCAGTTTTTACAAACCCGATTATGAAAGCGAACTGCGTATTCCTTTTATTCCCGACGGTGTTTCGGCAGGATTTCCCTCGCCGGCAGCTGATTTTACGGAAAACAATATCGATTTGAATAAAGAATTAAGCGAAAATCCGCTCGCCACTTTTTACATTAAAGTAAAAGGAAACTCGATGATTGATGCCGGAATTGAAAATGAAGATGTATTAATTGTAGACCGAAGCATTGAACCGCAGGACAACAAAATTGCCATTTGCTATATTGATGGCGAATTCACCGTAAAACGTATCAAACTGGAAAAAGACTGCCTCTACCTGATGCCCGAAAACAGCAATTACACCCCCATAAAAGTCACTGAAGAAAACCAACTCATCATTTGGGGAATTGTGACTTATGTGATAAAAAAAATGTGAAATCAAACAAATTCCCCCCG
>LLBZ010106186.1_pt3 | contig 13772 bp, 9 predicted proteins | sample 1489421 | NCBI WGS metagenome assembly LLBZ01 (sample SAMN04092657, study PRJNA295927) | soil metagenome | biome: Soil prokaryotic community; feature: Bulk soil; isolation source: soil from tomato rhizosphere | host: tomato cultivar Moneymaker | place: South Korea | collected 2011-11-01 | reverse complement strand
TGGGTGACAAGATCAATCTGAAAGTCATCTTTTCGGTGCGCAATCCGTTTGATACGGTCAGTACGATGCATATCCGCAGCGGCCGCGACCTGATCAATGGCATTGATAATTATTTTTCCAATTGCTCCACAATTGAGGTGCTTCGCAACAGTCTGCCAGCTACAGATTTCCTGGCAGTCCGGCATGAAAAACTTTTGCTAGACCCGGCAACGGAGCTGAAACAAATCTGCAGCTTCTTGGGGTTGCCCGCTTTACCTGATTACATCCAGGCATGCTCAAGCATCCTCTACCAGGCGCCAGCGCGCAGTCGCAGCAAAGTGAATTGGTCTCCTGAGTTAATTGAGGCCGTGAAAACCCGGATTGGGCAATACGAGTTCTTGCAAGGTTATTCGTTTGAAGCTTAAATTATTTGGGAATAGGAAGGGATACTATGCGTAATCGCGTATTAATCATTGGATTAGATGGAGCAACCTGGACGGTGCTCTCGCCCTGGATCGAAGATGGGTCGTTGCCAAACCTGGCCCGGTTGCGAGCCGAGGGCTCCTGGGGCGAGTTGATGTCTACCATTCCACCGCTGACCGCGCCGGCATGGAGTACATTTCTGACCGGCAAGAATCCCGGTAAGCATGGCGTATTCCATTTTATCCCGCTCGATGATGCCGCTGAGGAAGATGAAATACAGCAGAAGGTCGACAAAATCGACGTGGTGGATGCCCGCAGCATTAAGTCCGCGACGCTTTGGGATATCCTGGCGCACCATGACCGAAAAGTGGGTGCCATCAATGTTCCCATGAGTTACCCGGCTCGCCCGGTGAATGGGTTCATGATCACCTGCCTGCTCACTCCCCCACAGGCTTCTATCTTTACCTATCCCCCGGAACTCTCCAAGCAACTGACCGATTATGAAATTGACCTCGACCGCTTTATAGACGAGAAACCTTTTGCGCGTGATGTCACGGGTGCTCGCAAAAAGCGAGTTGTCAAGCCCTCCCTGCAACTGGTAAAAGAATTCGAGGCAATGGAGGAAAAGCGTGCCCGGGCATCATTGCAGCTGATGGAGACCCAACCCTGGGATACGTTTATGGTGGTCTTCACAGCCACCGATCGGATGGGTCATTACCTCTGGCCGTACCACCACAAGCCGGCGGAAGGCGCTTCGGAAGAAGATCATGCACTCTACCAGGCTGTTCACAATGTTTATAAGCGATTGGATGAACACATTGGGGAGCTCATTGAGAAAGCAGGCGAAAACACCACCGTATTGGTGATGTCCGATCATGGGATGGGGCCGATTTATCACAAGAATACCCATTGGAACAACTGGCTGTATAAAAATGGCTTTCTTGCAATCGACCAGCGCAGCCGCAAATCCCTCGACGCCTGGCTTCTGCGGCTGCGTATTCCACGTGATTCGATTCGCCGGCTGCTGAAGCGGATCCCTGGGCTATACAGCAGTAAGGTCGTACAAAAGGCCAAGGAAGCGCCCACCGCTCGGATTGACTACGCGCGCTCAAAAGCGCACTACGTGAAGATCTTCGATCCTGTAGGCGGCATTTATGTCCATGCGAAAGGCGATGAACGTGAACGTCTGCGTGATGAGCTTATTCGCAAGATTCGAGAAACCCAGGATCCAACCAACGGGAAGCCGATTGTGCGCGAGGTGTATCGGCGTGAGGATTGCTTCTGGGGCGAGCACGTGGACGACTTGCCGGATATCATCATCCTGATGAACCCCGAATATGGCAGCAGTGACCGGTTGAGTAACTACAGTTCGATTGTCACCGACCGGCCGCAGATCAGCGACCCGGGTGGCCATCACATCGAAGGTGTTTTCATCGCCAAGGGACCAAAGATCGTTCACACCCCGGAACCCTTACCCAACCTGAGTATTACCGACCTGGCCCCCACGATTCTATATGCGTTGGGGTTACCTATCCCCGAAGATATGGATGGCAAAGCCCTAACACAGATTTTCGATCCGGCCTGGGTACAGGCGCAGCCCGTACAATTCGGACCGCCCCACGGTCGCTGGCCTTCCGAGGAGGAAGCACAACCGATTCTCGAAGAAGTGCCATCCGGTGAAGAAGTCATCCTCGACCGGCTGCGCGCCCTTGGTTACGTGAAATAGGTTCCGGAATCCTTAGAGCCCCCCTTGAACACAACGCATCATCCCTTACGAATCATGCAGGTGATTAGCAACCTGGATATCGGCGGCGCACAAGAAGTCGTTCGCACGCTGTCTGCCTACCTCGTCGAGCGCGGAGCGCCAACTGTCGTTTGTACATTCCGGGATGGTCCCTTGCGGAACGAGATCGAAGAGATGGGTATCCCCGTGGAAGTATTGCCCGGCAGGCATCACAGCTTCCTTTCCTTGCCAATGTTTCTCAAAGAAATGGCCGGCATTCGAAAAGAATTGATCCGTCTGGTGCAGAAGTATCAGATCAACGTCATCCAGACTCATCTGCTGCGGAGCCTCGATTTTCTAGTCGGCTCCCTCAAGCTCAGTGATCCAAATCTCCTCGTGTTTTGGACGGTGCATAACTACCAGTTCGAGCTGCGTGCCGACCAGCTGCCCGGGCAGCGCTGGCTATTAGGACCGAAGAACTACATACATAACGCTCTTTACCGATTGGCTTCCAGGCGGATAAATGGCTTCATCGCCGTATCGGACGAAGTAGAGCGAGCCATTCTACAAACGATGCGCGTGAACAAGAGCCGCGTCACGACCATTTGCAACGGGGTGGATGTCCGGCGATACCAACGAAAGTTTGATCGGAACGCCATCCGCACAAACATCGGTCTGAAAGAAACGGACCGGGTGATGATCGTGGTGGGTACGCTCAAAGAGCAGAAGGGTCACTGCTATCTGGTCCAGGCAGCAGCGCCATTAATCGCACAACATAATAACCTCCATATCTTGTTCGCCGGGGACGGTCCCCTCCGCGACTCATTGCAACAGCAGGTTCATCAGCTAGGACTGCAAAACCACATTCACTTCCTGCGAAACCGGAAGGATATCCCCGATCTGCTGGCAGCCAGCGATTACTTTGTACTTCCTTCACTCTGGGAAGGGCTGCCCATGGCGCTCATCGAAGCAATGGCAAGTGGTATCCCAGTACTTGCCACCTGCGTTTCGGGCAGCCAACAGGTTGTTACATCAGGTGAGACCGGCATGCTTGTCCCGCCGGGGGAGGTTGATCAACTGCGCCAGGCCATGGCAGAAATGATGGCGAACCCTGAGCGTGCAAAGCAGATGGGGCAGGCAGGCAGCGCACATGTGGAAGCGCTCTTCGGAGCAGGCAAACAGGCTGAGGAACACCTGGCTCTATATCAAAGGGAATGGAGAAAGTGATTCTGTGAAGGATGAGATGGCTAAAACCCGCTTTGTAATCCTAACATCTCAACGCAGCGGCTCAACGTGGTTGGTCAGCCTGCTTAACCAACTTAGAGAGACTACGGCGTACGGGGAATTGTTTTTGCCAAGAAAGCACATAAAAGATTGGGATGCCGACTTTGCCTATCCTCGTTTCGTGGAAGCCAGGGGGCAGAAGTGGGGCATACGGCCCATGCAGGTCTTTCGGTACCTGGATGGCGTCTATGAGCATCCCGGCGCGGTTGGTTTCAAATTGATGGATTCGCAATTGTCGCGTTATCCAGAGCTATTGATCTACTTCTGGACGCGTCGTGTCAAGGTAATTCATCTTGTGCGTAAAAACGCGCTTGACCTGTTGATCTCTCAGGCTTTGAAACGCAAGATCCAGAAAGCACACCGGTTAACTGATGAAGCACCTCGGGAAGAGGTGCAGGTCGAGCTCGACCCTCAGACATTGATCCGGAAGTTAGAGATCAAGCAACGCAAAATCAAGCGCGGCCAATGGATACTGCATTTGTCAGGCCTGCAATCGATTGAAATTGGCTATGAAGATCTGTTAAAGGACCCATCAGTTTTTCAGTCGTTATGTCAGTTCTTATCGATTGAAACAGATCGTGTCCTGCCTCAATCTCGTTTCCAAAAAGTCCGTCGTGAGAGCCAGCAGCAGATCATAAAAAACTATTCCGATGTGAAGAAAGTGTTGGAAGGTACTCCATTTCTCTCCTATCTCGAATAGTTTGTAGCTTTTAGTATTGTTAGCCAATGAATTCATGTGAGAGGAGAAAGTTTATGAAAAAGATTTCATTTCGGCGCCACTGGGCAGGCTTCCTCGCCATTATCGCGCTGATTGCCTCCGGCTTTCCAGCGGCACGAATTGCATCTGCGCAGTCAGACAATGCGTATGTGTATCTTGTCCGGAAAATCGAGCTTGCAGAGCTTGGAGTGACGGGTCTGGAAGGACTTGCTTATTCTCCCGCCGCGGATGTTCTGCTTGCCATTCAAAGCCAGAGCGGAAATGGTAACCGTCCGGTTGCACTGATCGATCGCATCGAAGAACTGCGCGGGATGTCTGAGCTCCAAGGGCAGCCTTCCAATGTATTGAATACTGCATTTAACGACAGAACCAACAGCCTATTCATCTTTGACCCTGTAACCCAGGAATTAGCGGCCACTGGAACAGAACCGGGTGGAAAATTGGCACCGGCTGTCCCTTCGGCACGCTTTGACCTGCGCATCCCGGGGTTCCAGCAGGCCCAGGGCATGGACTTCGAACCTGGCACCGGGCGGTTGTTCATCCTGGATTCTGCCGGAAAGCGTATGTGGGTGATCACTCCCGACGAAGCAGGAAATTATGACGCCAATATGGCTTTGCGTGATAATCGCGTACAGCCCGTCGATTTAAAAGGCATTGAAAATGGCCGGCTAAACGGATTGGCCTACAACCCCGACTCAGGCACTCTCTTCACTCTTAACCAAGAGCATACTGCCCTGTACGAAATCACGCAAAACGGCGAGCTGGTCAGCACCCGCGACGTCTCCTCATTTACAGAATTAAAGAACCCCGCCGAGATGGTTTTCGCACCTAGTGGGGACACGACGGACGACCCGGCTATAAAAAGTCTGTATATTGCCGACCCCGCCGACAATACCATTGCTGAAGTTTCCATCACTGCAGATGAGGTCATGGCACTGCAGGCTGCCAGCTCCATTTCCCTGGTCCATACCATAGATACCAGTAAATGGAACCCCCCCAGCCCGGATCCATCCGCCGTTGACTACAATAACGCAACGGGCGGTCTGACCACTTCAGACAGTGAAGTCGATGAGATGTCCATTTACGACGGGAAGAATGTCTTCCACTCTACTCTGAGCGGGAGCTTACAGTCGGGTTGCACAACGACAGCATATAACAAGGAGCCCGCTGGTAATGCAATCGATCCAGTCACGGGACATCTTTTCGTCTCAAATGATGGCAAGAAGCTGATGCACGAGGCTGCCATCAGTTCAAACGGGCAAACCTGCACGCTGGTTCGAACGGTCAATATGGCCACGTACGGAGTTGTCGATCCAGAAGGCATCGCTTTGGGGGCAGGGAAATTGTTCGTCGCAGATGGGACGAATAAGGAAGTATGGGTTATTTCGCCAGGCCCCAACGGTGTCTTCGATGGCGCCGGGAGCAGCGGTGACGATGTCGTCGACCGTCACTTCGATACAGCTGTCCTGGGTTTGCGTGACCCGGAGGGCATCGACTATCATCCCAGTCTTGGCACGCTCTTCGTCGTCAGCCGGGGGGATAGTATCATCGCCGAGATCAGCCTCACGGGTACCGTTCAGCGAGTATTCGATATCAGTCCTTTCAATATCGATGAGCCAGCAGGGATCGGAATAGGACCCGGAAGCACCAACTCCAACGACATGAATATTTATCTTGCAGCGCGGGGGCTTGACAATAATGATTTTCCGAATGAGAACGATGGGAAGATCTATGAACTGAAGCCTGGTGCTGGCGGTGACCCGCCTCCGACCCCAACACCGACTCCAACATCCGGCCCACTCCCGGACCTGATCTTCGCCGATGGTTTCGAGTCTGGCAACTTCTCAGCCTGGTCGTCCGCCGTAGGCAGTGATCTAAGCGTGAGCTCGGCAGCCGCCCTGGTAGGCACCCGCGGCATGCAGGCGCTGATCAACGACAACACCGCGATCTACCTCATTGACGAGAGTCCTGTTTCCGAAGCGCGCTACCGCGCCCGCTTCTACTTCGATCCGAACTCGATATCGATGGCCAGCGGCGATAACCACTTCATCTTCTATGGCTACTCGGGCACGTCCAAGGTAGTGACAAGAATTCAATTCCGTTTCACCAGCAAGGCTGGCTACCAGGTGCGTGTCCAGGTCATCAATAACAGTTCGTCCTGGACCAACAGCGCCTGGTTCCCCATTAGCGACGCGACGCACGCGCTGGAAATCGACTGGCAGGCGGCCGCTTCTGGAGGGTTGACCTTCTGGATCGATGGTGTTCAGCGGGTCGCACTTTCCGGAATCGCGACTAGCAACTACCGAATCGAGCGCATTCGGCTCGGCGCTGTGAATGCGATCGACACGGGCACCCGAGGAACCACTTACTTCGACGCATTTGAATCGCGCCGGCAGACTTATATTGGTCCGTAATGCTCTATCAGAGAAGTCGAGATCATGAACGGTAAAACTCCCGCAATAACTTATATCATCGGAACCTACCCAGGCCTGACGACCACCTTTATCGACCGGGAGGTGTTGGTGCTGCGCGGCATGGGAGTCCAGTTGCAAATTCTTTCTATTCGGCAGCCTTGGACAAAACTATCGTCAGAGCAGGAAGCACTGCGCAAAGATGTCACCTACTTGCTGCCGGTCAAGCCGCTCCCCTTAATCATCAGCCTTCTGAGTTATGCACTCACGAAGCCAAAGCGTTTCTTTTCTACTCTCGTTTATCTCCTCACCCGGCCGCACCCCTCCCTCCGCGCAAGACTGATGACGCTGATTCATTTTATAGAGGGCGTGTACGCAGCCTATATGCTACGCCGCGCGCCGGGCCAGCATCTCCACGCTCATTTTATCGATCGTGCAGCGACCGTCGCACTGGTTGCGAGCCGTCTGCTGGGTATTCCGTACAGCGTTACCGCCCATGCTTCCGACATTTACGTGAATCCTGTGCTGCTAAAAGAAAAGCTCGCCCGCGCCAAGTTCGTTTCGACCTGCACAGCATATAACCGCAGCTACCTTAGCCAGTTTGGCAAAGACCTTTTCAACCACAAATTGCTGTGCATTTATCATGGGTTGGAGTTAGAACGCTATGTATATGAGCCGCGCACGAACTCCGCTCGCCCTGTCATTCTTTCGGTGGGACAGCTGCAAGAAAGAAAAGGATTGAGCTATCTCGTGGAAGCATGCGGCATGCTGCGAGATCGAGGCATCCAATTCGAATGCCGGATCATCGGCGATGGACCTCTGCGTCCAACTCTACAAGATCAAATCCAGCGGCTCGGCCTGGAGAATTTTGTCAGGCTGCTCGGCGCACTGCCCCACGAGGAAGTGATTGCTCAATACCGGGAAGCAACGGTTTTCACTTTGCCTGCCATACTCGGTAAAGATGGTGACCGGGACGGGATCCCCAACGTAATCCTCGAAGCCTTATCGATGGGGCTGCCCGTGGTTTCTACCAGCCATTCTGGCATCCCGGAGGTGATTGAAGAAGGTGTCAACGGACTCCTGGTCCCTCCGGAGGACGCTAGTGCGCTATCCGTGGCTCTAGAGCGTCTCATTTGCGACCCAGAGATGGGGAGCGCGTTTGGCAAGGCGGGCAGGCAAATCGTGGCCGATCGCTTTAACCCCCAGAAAAACGCTCGCCGCTTGCTAGAAGCCTTCATTGCCTGATACCCCACCTGTAACCTTTTGACGCTGAAGATGTCATGGAAGGGACCGCTCAAGTTGCGAGCCGTAAAATGGAAGAGAGCCGAGTTATTTTCCTTGTTTGGGCTGCGCCCACCTTTGGGAGTGGGCGCAGCAGATTGCTGGCTAATGAGCTTCAAATGCCAGCTCCTATCTATTTCTATTCTACCCGTTGGAAAGGTGCATGGACGGCTCCCTTGAGGTACGCCATCCATAGCGTCCGGACTCTGCGTTTGCTGTTTCAGAAGCGCCCACGCGTGGTGATTGTCCAAAGTCCACCGAGTTTCGCCGTTCTGTTCGTGGCCTTGTATTGTAAACTGACAAACAGCCGCTATATTATCGACGCACATAGCGATGCGTTCCAGCGTAGTATCTGGACTCGCCCACAATGGTTGTATGACCGGATCACCCGCGCCGCGATGCTAACTCTGGTGACAGACAATTTTTTCCGCACTATGATCGAGAAAAAGGGCGGTAGAGCCAGGGTGCTGCGTGACCCGGTGGTCTCCGTTCCACTCTTGCCCATCCAACGCCCTGAGCAGTTCAGCGTGACAGTGGTCAATACCTTTGCCCGAGATGAACCACTCGAGGCAGTGCTGGAAGCTGCCGCCAGCCTGCCCGAGGTGTGCTTTTCCATCACCGGAAAACGCAGCCGCGCGAATCCGGACCTGCTCCGCCAGGCACCCAGCAACGTGGTCTTTACCGATTTCCTGCCGGACGAAGACTACTTCCGGCTCTTGCGTTCCAGCCACGCGGTGATGAGCCTGACCACCCGCGACCACACGCTACAGTGCGGGGCTTGTGAAGCGCTCTCCCTCGAGCGACCGATCATCACCTCAAACTGGCCGCTTCTGCAGGAATATTTCTGCCGTGGAACAGTGCATGTCGATAACACGCCGGCCGGAATCCGCCAGGGCATTCAGTCCTTGAAGCAGGATTACAGCCAGTATGAAGCAGAAATTGCAGAACTACGCCAGATGCGCCGCAATGAGTCCCAGCAAAAGACTGCAGAACTGGCAGATTTGATTTACCAGTCTGGGTCTTAAACCAGCGCTGGCACTCCGATATTTTTTAACTATTTCATTCAACAAGGAGCGGAGATAGCTCATGGCAACCGTAAGTGTTTTTGGTCTAGGGTACGTTGGTTGTGTACTGGCAGCTTGCCTCGCAGAGCGAGGGCATGACGTGATTGGCGTCGATGTGAACGCCATGAAAGTGGAGATGCTGAACCGTGGTGAAAGTCCCCTGATCGAACCGGGATTGGGTGACTTGATCCACAAGAACGTGAGTGGGAACAGATTAAAGGCCACTTCTGATGGTGAATGGGCAATCCTCAATAGCGACCTGTCCTTTATTTGCGTCGGCACGCCCAGCAATGCCAACGGCAGCTTGAATACCGACTATGTCACCCGCGTGTGTGAGGACATTGGCAGCGCACTTGCCAAGAAGGATGCGTATCACACGGTCGTCATACGAAGTACACTTCTACCTGGCACAACGGAAGAGAGGCTACAACCCATTTTAGAAGACTGCTCGGGAAAAACCAGGGACGTTGATTTTGGTCTTGGTTACAATCCGGAGTTTCTGCGTGAGGGAACCTCGATTCGAGATTTCTTCGATCCACCCTATACGGTGATCGGTGCCGACGATGAAAAGGTCGTCGAGGCAGTGAAGCAGGTCTATTCTATGCTCGAGGCACCAGTGGTCGTGGTACCCATCAAGGTTGCAGAGATGGTCAAGTATGTAAACAATGCCTTCCATGCCTTAAAGGTCACCTTTGCTAACGAAATCGGCTCGATTTGCAAGCAACAGAACATCGACAGCCACCAGGTGATGGAAATCTTCTGCATGGATCGGAAATTAAATCTCTCTCCCTATTACCTCAAGCCCGGCTTCGCCTTTGGTGGGTCTTGCCTCCCTAAAGACGTGCGCGCACTGCTGTATCATGGCCGTAAATTGGATATGCACCTGCCCGTTTTAGAAGCAATTTTGCCATCCAACGATTTGCAGATCAATCAGGCTTACCAGCTTATTCGCAAGACCGGATGCAAGAAAATTGGCGTGGTGGGATTGAGCTTCAAAGAGGATACGGATGACCTGCGCGAGAGTCCGATGGTCGAGTTAATTGAGCATCTGGTTGGCAAAGGCTATCAGGTGAAGATATACGACAAGAACGTGTCGCTGGCAAAGCTACATGGCGCGAACCGGGCCTATATCGAACACGAAATCCCACACATCTCGCAGTTGATGAGCGAATCAATGGAGGATGTGATTGGGCAAAGTGACGTTATCGTGCTGGGGAATAAGACCGAGGGATATTCGAGCATCTCGGGATTGCTCCGCGAGGATCACAAAGTGATTGACCTGGTGCGGGCAAAAGATGTGCCCAATAATTCTAATGGTCAATATCAAGGAATCGGATGGTGAAGCAATGCGGCACTGCATGGTAGTTCATTCCCATTATCCTATCGGAGAACCGCGCGTCGAGCGCCAGGCCAAAGCGTTGATCCAGCGCGGTTATCAAGTAGATGTAATTTGTCTACGAAATGAGCGCGAAAAGCCATTCGAACAAGTGGATGGTGTGGAAATCTTCCGCCTGCCCGTAAAACGGCACCGGGGTGTCGGACCGGCCATCCAAATGATCGAATACCTGGTGTTCTTCATCCTGGCCTTTTTCCGCCTCAGCCTGCTTTATCTGAAGCGGCGCTATGATAGTGTGCAGATCCATAACCTCCCCGATTTTCTGGTTTTCGCAGCACTCGTCCCAAAACTTGGCGGCGCGCGCATTCTCCTCGATCTGCATGACCTGATGCCTGAATTTTTTGCATCATCCTTTAAAACGGGGATGGAAAGTGGGGCTGTCCGCCTGTTGTTGATACAGGAAAAGCTCTCCTGTCGGTTTGCCGATCATGTCATCACCGTCACAGAACTCTGGCGGAAATCGCTCATTCAGAGAGGGGTCGCTGCGGAGAAAGTGAGTGTGGTGATGAACGTCGCTGATGACGCAATCTTTCGCCGCACGATGATCACAGATAGTAAAAAAAGAGCTGGAAATTTCAACCTGATCTACCATGGCACACTAGCCCACCGCTACGGGATTGACCTGTTGATCGAGGGGCTGGCGATGGTCCGCCCACAAATTCCAGGAATTCATCTGGTAATCCATGGCAGAGGTGATTTTATCGAAGAGTTGCGCCGCCAGGCAAAGGAGTTGGACGTTGAATCGTTGATTACCTTCAGTACCCAGTACTTGCCGATGACAGATGTGCCCCGGCTGATCCAGCAAGCCGATCTGGGGATCGTGCCTTACCGGCGAGATATTTTCACAGATGGCATACTTCCAACCAAGCTGATGGAATATGTAGCCTTGGGCGTTCCCGTGCTGGCGGCCGATACACCCATAATCCGACAATACTTTAGTGAAACGATGGTCCAGTATTTTCAGCCGGGGGATGCGAATGACCTGGTCAGAAACATCCTGTGGCTGTATCAGCATCGTGACCGATTGGCAATGCTGGCACAAAATGCCGACCAGTTCAACCAGCAATACAGTTGGAACCGGATCGCAGACAGCTATGCCGAAACCTTAAACCGGTTATCTGGGCAATATAACCCCATTTAATATACATCAAAATAAGAGAGGTGATACTATGTTAGAGCAGGAGAACGTCGGCCGACTGATCTCCGCGTACGGCGGAGATTTGGTCAATCTCATGGTGAAGGGAGAAGAACGACAAGAATGGATCGAAAAATCCAGTCGCCTACCAGTCGTTCAGATAACTCCCCGCTCCCTATGTGACCTGGAACTTTTGGCAACAGGCGCTTTCTCACCGTTGACTCGCTTTATGGGTAAGGCAGATTATCAACGGGTGATCCATGAGATGCGCTTGGAAAATGGAACATTATTCCCCATGCCGGTCACACTTCCAATGGATCCAAAAATTCTCGAGGGTGGTGTGGAACAGGTTGTCTTGAGCGATGCGCGCAACAACCGCCTCGCCGTTATGCAAATTGAGGAAGTGTATGAGTGGGACGCGGAGGAAGAAGCACAATCGGTTTTGGGAACAACCGATCTTCGTCACCCTCTGGTTTCTGAGATGAAGCGCTGGGGTAAGGTGTACGTCTCTGGCGAAATCAAGATGTTAGAGTTGCCCCGATATCATGATTTTACGGACCTGCGCCGGACGCCAGCCGAAGTGCGTGAAATTCTGACGGAGATGGGACATGCAAACGTAGTAGCATTCCAGACTCGCAACCCCATGCATCGTATCCACGAAGAACTCACCAAACGGGCCGCCGAAGAAGTGAATGGCAGTCTGCTCATCCATCCAGTGGTAGGAATGACCAAGCCAGGCGATGTCGATCACTTTACCCGCGTACGTATCTACCGGGCGCTTGTCGAAAACTATTATGACAAACAGCGCACACTGCTCAGCCTGCTACCGTTAGCCATGCGCATGGCTGGGCCGCGGGAAGCTGTTTGGCACGCAATTATTCGCCGTAATTTTGGCGCGACACACTTCATTATTGGTCGCGATCACGCTGGACCGGGGAAAGATAGCAACGGCAAGCCTTTCTATGGGCCATATGATGCGCAGAAGTTGTTAGCTCAGTCTGCAGCAGAGATTGGAATGCAGCCCGTCGAGTTCAAGGAATTGGTATACTTGGCAGATGCTGAACGCTACGAAGAAGCAAATAAAGTTCCAGAAGGGACCAAGATTTTCACGATTTCAGGGACGCAAGTGCGTGATGACTACCTTGCTAAAGGCAGGCAGCTTCCTGAGTGGTTCACCCGTAAAGAAACATCTGACATTCTGCAACAGATGTATCCTCCTCGCCAACAGCAAGGTATCTGTATTTGGTTTACGGGCCTTTCCGGGGCCGGCAAATCAACGACAGCAGAAATATTGGTATCGATGCTGCTGGAACGGGGTAGGCAGGTCACCCTCCTGGACGGGGATGTCGTACGCACACACCTTTCCAAAGGACTGGGGTTCTCGCGCGAAGATCGCGATGCGAACATCCTGCGTATTGGCTTTGTCGGAAGTGAGATCGCTCGCCATGGAGGCCTGGTTATCACCGCCGCGATCAGCCCCTATCTCGCTACACGCACTGAAGTCCGCAAGCTGGTCGGGGAAGAGCGCTTCATTGAAATATTTGTCGACACTCCCATTGAAGTCTGTGAGGAGCGAGACGTCAAAGGGATGTACGCAAAGGCCCGCCAGGGACTCATTACCGGTTTTACCGGAGTCGATGATCCCTATGAAGCGCCCCTCAATCCGGAAATTACCCTGGACACAGTTAACTTCACGCCTGAGCAGAATGCAGCGAAAATCATTCAATATCTGGAAGTGAATGGTTACGTGCCAGTCCCCAGCACGACGAGTGGTTCGAATGGCTCGAACGGGCATAAGGCAAACGGGTCAAACGGCCACCACCACTAACATATGCGAACCATGGGGTGACATTGCCTAAATCGTCAGGGAATGTCACCCTATTTGTTTATAGAGAGGAGACAGACATGCCTTTCCGTTTGTTCAAACGAAGTTCTACTGCTACCAGTGCCCCTGAGATAATAACGGTTGTTTCAGGTTTACCGAGATCAGGCACGTCCATGATGATGCGTATGCTGGAATCTGGTGGTCTGCCGGTACTGATCGATCAAATCCGTGTACCGGATGAGAGTAATCCCAAGGGCTACTATGAATTGGAGCGAGTGAAGCAAATGAAGGAGGGTAACAACGCGTGGATTTCGGAAGGCAAAGGGAAAGTCGTCAAAATCATCTCTTCCCTCCTCGAATACCTTCCGCCTGAACATCAATATCGTATTGTCTTTATGCAGCGCAATATGGGTGAGATTCTCGCTTCGCAGCGGGAAATGCTGCTGCGCCAGGGTGAACCGACTGACAGGATCGCCGATCATGAACTTGCCGAGCTTTACCAGAATCACCTCGCCCGGGTCACAGAGTGGCTT
>LLBZ010005227.1_pt10 | contig 13813 bp, 14 predicted proteins | sample 1489421 | NCBI WGS metagenome assembly LLBZ01 (sample SAMN04092657, study PRJNA295927) | soil metagenome | biome: Soil prokaryotic community; feature: Bulk soil; isolation source: soil from tomato rhizosphere | host: tomato cultivar Moneymaker | place: South Korea | collected 2011-11-01 | reverse complement strand
ATCGGTTTCATTTGAGCAGTGGGCACCGATGATTCGTGCACGCCTTGAAGCACAGAAGGCAACTCTCGATGACAAAGCATGGGCACTTTACGAGGCCGGCCGGATCAACAAGAGCGAGTTCATCGAACTGGCAGGTCATAAGGCATTCCGCATGCGCGCTGAAGAATCATCTCGCATGCGAGTACAGGAGGCAGCATGAGCATTTCCATCTGGCGGCACGCTTCGCAGGCACCGACTTTCATCGGCATTCAGTGCGTTGCCTACATGCCGATCTTCCTATGGCTGTTCCATATGAGGTGGTGGACGTTCTGGACGGCGATCGGCGTGATTGTGTTTTTTGCCGTACTGGCCAAGTTCGGCCTAACGTTCAAGGTGCTATGGCAGAAATTCTTGCACTTGATGCGCGGCTCGCGAATTTATGCGCGGCCGTGGTGGTATCGAAATCGCTTCCAGGATCTGGAGTAACCGGGGATCGTGGCAAGCGGGCATAAAAAGGCCGCGGACACCGTGGCTTTTTTTTTGCGGTTCGATGAACGACGTTTCAGTCCTTGACTGTGTTACTTAACTTTCTTGTGCCGAGCATGCCTTGCATGACTTCACAGCGTCGTTCATATCCGGCATCGTCATCACACCACGCGAAAGCCAGCAGCTTGATTATCGAAATTCGGCAGTACCCATTCACACGCGAAAGGTGCCTTTTGTAACGCTTCCACAATTGCGTCCTTGCTCTCGTACGACATATTCATCTCGCGTACTTCCCTGATCACATCAGCAAGTTCCAGCCTAGCGGGATGTTTGTGTTCGAGCCGCCACTGCGTCATGTTTTCCAACGCGGCAGCGACATGGTTGAGTGTAAATTCGCCAGCATCCGGCAGCAGCTTCTTTGCCAGTTGATCTGCTGTACAGATGGCATCCTTTTCCACGAAGTCGCGCGTATCGAAGCACTTTTCATAGAGTACGGGTGTTGCGCCAGAGCGATCCACGATAGATAGCAATGAATGATTGTGCTCGCGCATGACGGTCCCGATTAGCACCGGCTTCAAACTATCGTACAGGATGTATGAGCGGCTTGCGATCACCAGATCGCCACTATCATCGTGGTGCGTGCGTCGCCGCGGCTCCCAGTAGCTATCCTCCAGATTCAATGCATTTTTGACACGCTTAACATGTTCCATGAAATAGGCATCGATAGCTTCGTCGCACTTGTTCCCGGCCTCGAAAATCTCGAAGCCGGTCAGGTTGTCCAGTATGTCTGTCGTGGAGGTTTCCATCATTTCTTGCATAATCGATCCTTTGCCTCAGAGGGAATCGGTCAGGTCAACTGACCATTCTTTCCGATCCTGGTTTTTGCAAGTCATCTCCAGATGTTGCTCCAAAATGCAGATGAAGAAGCCTGAGCAGAAGGTTGGGAAGAAACATTTACCTGGGCCGTCGGCGCGGTGATCTGCCCGATGCCGGTATTGTTGCTTTGCCCGGTAATGCCGCTCATCGCTCCATTGATCTGACTGTTGACAGCATTCGCGCTGTTGTTGATTTGGTCGCTGGCAATCCTACAAATCTGATTCTTGATCTGGTCGAAAATGCTCGACAGGGAAGGGAATTGTGGAACGGTATTTACTGCTGTGATAGCCCCAACGCATTTGCCAAGAATATCCGAGGCGTTTCGTTCCTTTTGCGCGATTTGCTCCGCAGCCTGCGTATCCCTTTGGTACCCGGCCTGGCTGCCTTGCGCGGCAGCGGTGGCACTACGGCAGTTCACTGCCGCCTGCACATTGGCAGATAGGAACAACAAGAAAGCAATGAATGTAGGTGCAATGATTTTCGTAGTCATAGCGGGTTCTTTGATTTGTTGGGTAAACAGGCTGGGAGGGGTATTATGCTTTTGCGCGCGAACTACGGCGTGCTTTTGGAGCGCCGGCCGCGTCCTCCTTTGCCTTGGCCGCCGGCGCCGTGGGCTTTGGGAGCGCATCTCCCGACGTCATCGCACTCTTGTTCTCGTCACTCGAACGTGGTTTGCGTGGCTCCAGAAAACCGAGCTGGCGATGCAATTCGTCATCGACGTGCTTCGTGACGCGCGCCTTCAAGACCTCATTGCCCACGCTGAACAAGACTTCATCGTGATATACGGATTTTCCATCCTTGCGATGATTAACGGCATTGCCGAAACCAATTTCCTTCCATGTCGTGTCGTCGCCTTGACCGTGCGGTTCAGACAGCTTGATGAAGTTCGGTTTCGCTTCTCCGGTTTCCTGATTTGGTTTGCGCTCGTTCAAGTGAGCGAGAACCTGGTGCTTCTGGTCGCCGATTTTTACGTAGCCTTGCAGGTAGTCACCCTTACCCTTGAATAGCAGGACTGTCGTGTCGAACTCACCGTTGTCGAGTTTCTTCACGCCGCGCAGGATGAGCGGCGGTTCCTGGTTCTTGTTGCTTTCAGTTTCAGCTGTAGCTGCCATAGTTAACTCCTTCTGGTTGATGTCGGATACCACTTCTGCGCTTGAGTCAGTACTACTTATTGCATCGCGCACATGCAATTCTGCATTCGTACTTGAAACAAAACCGGGAAGTTCCGGTTTTACCTGGCTGAGATAGGTCGCGGCATCCACTGGTGGATCGCATTGTCTGCCCGATTTGTCGAACCAATAGACTTGATCGGCCGAAGGTTCCGGGCCAAGCTGCTGAAGGTCGGACTGCAATTCCGTGTCGTTCTTGGCCCAGGCATGGATCGCGTTTCGCTGCACAGACCACCAATCCAACGCTCTAACGGGGACAAGGTCAGCCGCAAATGGCCCTGGGGCGGTTTCCTGCGGCGCAGTAGCGGGGCTGGATGATGTCGTGGTGGTCTGAGCAGCGGTTGCGTCGACTGGTGCAGGAGCTTCTTCGGCCGGCTTGCCGATGACCGGCTTGCCGAGCGTTTCCTTGTCCTGGTTCTTTTCCTTCGACTGGTCGTTTGCGGCATCGGCTCGCATTTTGGCTAATTCGCGGCGCAGTGCATCCTGCTGCGGATTCTTCAGCTTTACATCGATTTCATGCTTGAGCATGATTTCAATTGCGCGGCGCTTGAATTCCTCGCTGCCGGTCAGCTCGAAGGCGCCGCCGTATTTTTCCTTGGCCAGCAGGACCGCTGCCAATATGGCTTCTTCGTCGTCATCGGCTTTCGCCGCCATCAGAATCTGCTGCCCGTGATCGACGAAGGCAGGGCGGTTGCTGACCATGTACAGCACGCTGCCATCCCTCTGTGTCTTGTACGTAACGCTTTCCAGGACCTTGCTAACGAGCGGTTCCGGATCTGCAGGTTTGGCCGTCGATGTCTCATTGTCTGGCGAAGATCCGGAAGCGAAGCCATTGGCTTCTTGTTCGCGTTTGATTGCTTCATGCTCGCGCCGCTTGCGTTCTTCTTTTGCACTTTCCTTTTGCCCGTTCGCAGAATTGAGGATCTTGATTCGCGCAGAAATCCGAGCATCAATGGACCTCAATGTTTCCGCATATGAACTATTTGCGGACATGTTGTGGAAAATGTCATTCGCTGCAATGTCTTGACGCTCAGGGGGGATCTTGCGAAAGGAGGTAACATCTGCAACGACCCAATGGCGTACGAAATCGGGCGTAAGTTCATCCGACTCCCGATGATTCTTCTGCGCGGTGACAGACCAGTTTTTGAAGAGTATCGATCGATGCTCGATGGCCTCTTCGGGCGACATCTTGCGCCCCATTTCAGGATTGGTCAGTCGGGCGTAGACCGCTTGGCGAAACTGCTGCATCAATGCATTGGCCTCAGCGCTTTCTGTTTTTGGCGCGAGGCTGTCCTTATGCGAGACTTCCTTGCTGTCATTCGCATTGGCAGCCATATTGGTAATCATGGCCGATCGTTCGCGGTTATCGGTTTGCTTTTGGTAAGCCTCGCTATCAATACTTGCCTGTTTGATCGCTTCTTCGCGGGCGTCGGAAACCGCCTCCTTGCGCGCTATTATTTCGCGCGCTTTGCGTGCGTGTTCCGCACCGAGCCGTTCTAACTCAGCACGTTGCACTGAGTCATTATGTTGATCAAGAAGGCGCGTCAGCGCTAACACATCTTCCTGTGTCGGCAGCAAATCATCCCGCGACACCTTCGGAAAATCCTGTTCCTTGAAAACTTGAAGAATCTCGACGTAAAACGCGCCTTGCAATTCCTCCTTGACGAATCCTGGGAAGTCTTTTTCACTTGGGTATTTCGCCATGAAGCGTTCGACAACGCGGCCGAGCACGGCATGCAGGTTTTCGTCACGCGCATCTTTGTCCGCTGCCGCCTGCAGGGCGTTTTCCTTCGATGCCTTTTGCTCATCGGTCAGGTCGTCATACGCCGTCTTGAGGACAGGCGGCACAGATTCAGAAGCAGGTACGTGCTTAGTCCATAGCTCATAGGTTTCCTTCGGATAGATATAAGCTAGGTTGCTGGCTAGATCGAGAATCTTGTTGAGTTTCGCTTGGTGCTGGTAACGGTCCTCATCGGTTGCGTCGTCTTTGAGGATGAACTGTTCATTGTCCTGCACAAGCGCATGAAATTCCTTCAAGGTTTCGAGCCTTCCTGCCGCGCTTGCCTCCCTCAACTGGCCCTCCGCTTCACGTTTCATTTCGTGCTCCTTATCCCATGGGAATTTTACAAAATCATTTTGTATTATATGTATTATTCAAAATATCGTAAATGGGAAAAGCTTGAAAAGACTGCCCATAAAGGAACATCCTTGTTATCATTGGATAGGTATGGATACGAAAAAACATAACCAACAGCCGATTTGTGGAGCGGATCTGGAACGATGGAGGATCGAAAACGGTCTGACGAAAGTGGCTGCCGCTGATGCCTTCGGTTTGCAAAAGGCAAAATGGGAGGAAGTGACGAGCATTGAACATTCCGTCAAGCCGATCTCAGATCCAGTGGTGGCAATGCTTCTGTATTTGTATCAACACCACCCTGAATCCGCGCCAGTTCAGCAGCCGCCTGACGTGAAAGAGTTTTACGACTTCCTTGGCTTGAAGGACTCGCCCCAAGATCGTGACAAATTCGCGGTTTTGATTGGGCGGTCAGCGCCATCTGTCTACCGTTTGCTACTGCACGACGGCAAGCCTGGTCGCCCAGTAATGCGCTGGATCGAAGCGGTGCGCAAGATGAAGCTCACCCCGAAGAAAAGCCTTCATTTGATGGCAGATGTGGCCAGCAGTGTTGGTGAGTGCCAGCGAATGGAAAAGGTATTAATTCACGGCTGGAGAAGACAAGGTGACACCGGTGAAAACGAATGAGAGGCTCGGCGCGCAACACGTTATTGAGCTATCAAGCGTGTACTTTTACAAAGATGCAACGCCGCCACGAGTAATTGCCTTAAAGGATTGTTCTCTGCCGACGAAAAGCCCCATTCCAGGGGCTTTTTCTGCGTTATACGGACATCAAAGCAAGCAGGAGGGGTTCATGGCGGCGCGCGCCTACGCCGACAAACACCATCTCCAGTTCACTGTGATCGACCTTCTAGTGAAGCTCGATCAGAGACAGAATCCGTTGATGATGAAACCGGAGGAGCTTGGTCAGCACGACTTCATCACGTTCCAGCGCTCGTCGCGCAGCATGATGGATGAGCTGCAGAAGATCTTGAGAAAGCGTCTTCAGGGGGAGGGAGCCGACCTTGGTAATGTGGACTTTTCCAAGCCACACCTTCTTATCATGGAGCGACCGGAACTTATTACGTCGGTAATGGATGAGCCTGGTTGGGAACATCTGAAGGTAATCGCGTATCCGGCGAAAGTCACCATCAGCGAAAAGCCGTTGAATGTCGGCACCGTGCCGTTCAGGCATTGGGGCGCCATACAGGAGGCGACGTGTCGGCTCAATCCGAACATCCGGATCACGCTCGATCCGCCAGGGCAGCAAGGAAATAACGTGCTGGCGAACGCGCCAGCGGAAACTTTGCGATCGGCCAGACCCACCTAACCCCCGGCATGAAGTACCAGAATCGAGCCGACTGTAATTGGAACTGCAAACAACAACACCAGTAAAAACTTTTTCATTTCCCTCTCCTTCCAAGTCAAATTTGCATACACCGCGCATGCAATCAGACTTAGCCGACAAGGGTCAATAAACGGGTCGTTTTCCGCCCTTGTTACAAAATGTTTACTTGTAATACGTGATTTTTCTCTCGGTGCGACCGACCAAACCTTCAGGCGAAAAACTTCCGTACTTCTCACCGTCCTTCAGCTTATACACGTTGCGCGCCTTCCAGTTCCCGTGCTCGTCAATGTAATAGCCGCCGTATTGCGATGTGTGCCCCGCTGACGTGCTCGAGCGGTATTCATCGATCGCGACGAAGCCGGCAAGCTCCTGTTTTTTCTCTGGCAGATCAGAGAAAAAAATGCGCGTCGAAAGAGTCGATAACGTGCCGTTGGTGTAGCTCTCTTCGATCGCAATGCGCGCGCCGCTCTGTGCATTGCGATCGGACTTGTAGCGGTACTCTGTCTTGGCGGTGCCGCCACTCATAAGCAGATTCTTTGGATACACCACGCGGACCGCGTTGCCGTCCGAGCCGAACTCGGCAACGTCTTCCCGGTCGTCGACATTGACGCGCAAGAGCCGGCCGCCGTCAGCGATGCACTGATACTGCACGACTTTCGGCTTCGCGTCATACATGCGCCGCTGCTCGTAGTAATTCACGCAGCCATCAGCGTCATGATCGAAATTCGTTACTTCGGTCACGCGCTCGGCCTTATCGCCCATGCGCTCGGTCGTGGTGATTCGCTTGAGCAGGCCGGCGGTCCAATCAAATTTCGACGTATAGACCTGGTTCGGATACTTGCCGCCGCCGTCGATCGTCTGCACAGTCTTTTGCAGATTGCCGACGCGATCGAAGAAATAAACCGTGCCGGTCATTTCTTTTTTCATTTCGCCGCTTTGGCTGTCGCGGTAGTAATGCGTCTCCGCGATCTCCCTCACCGGACCGCGCAAGCGTTCATCGCGGACCACTTGCAGAAAGCTATACGGGCCGTGAAAATCTTTGGTGAAGCCGATCGCGGTAACGAAGTTGCCGGCGACGGCCGCCGGCGATGCTATCAGCGCGGCCGCTGCCACGGCTGCAAGAGAGAGAATTTTTTTCATGCTATTTTTTCTTCTACGCTGGAAGGGTCAAACGGCCAATCGGCCAAGGTGCTGAATCGAAAGCGGTCCATGAATTCCGCGCTCGGCGCTCTTCTCGCTCCAGACGGAAAAATCGGCGGTTCCGGCTTAGACCCCAAGCTGGTTACAGATAACGTTCAAGAACTGCCATTTTGAATAATTGTGCCCGCTCTTCCTTATGTCTTGCGAACGTGGAAAGCCATGGCGTTTATATCTCTATATCGTAATTGTAATTGTCTAACAGTTTTTTCATCTTTCTCGGAATAATCACAGAATTGCATATTATTGATCAGCCGAATCGCACTTGCCTGAACGTGGCGGACTGCCCCTTTTCAAGCATGCGTACGGCACCTGTTTCTTGCGGCTTCAAGTACTTCAGATCCTTGACATCGATCTTTAATTTGCGTGCTGCATCGTCCCAATCGGCCGTGGCCAAGTTGAGCAGCAGTAACGTACCGGCGTTCTTGATGAAATCCGAACTGAAGTGCGCAGGCGACTGGCCAGCGAGAAGAATCGCCAGTCCGAATTTGCGCATTTCGTTGACCACCACATTGATCGGGTTGCTTGCATTTTCGTCGTTGAACTTCTTCGACTCGTCTAACACAATCACGCGGCGCAACTTTCCACCCGACTCGCCACGCTGCATCATTTCGCGGATGATCGCCCGAATACGGAAGCGGACGAACATCTTCAGCTCGTCCTCTGACTGCGCGAGCGGTTTGAGGACATAGCGCCGTATACGCGCATGGCCGAAAGGCGGCGGATTTGGATTGAAGATTCCGGTTGCGTTGAGGTTTTCCAGCCGCGTGATAACGCTCAGTAGAACGTCCTTGCTGTTGTACTTCATCGCTTCTTCGAATTCACGCCCGGTTTCAAGGCTGTTGAGGAATGTGGCGTGCGTCTCGAACGCCTTTGCTTTCGCGGCTTCCACGCGCTTCTGCAGGCGGTCGACATCTCCGTCGTTCATCACTCCGGACTTGTTGAGCTTCATGCGCAACTGGTTCACTGCCGCCATCGAGCGGCAATATTCGTCGAATGCGCTCAGTGCCTGCCGCCCATTGTCCTTGTCCTCGATGCCCATCCAGAGCGCTTTCAACTTTCGTTTGGCAAGGTTGATGACATCTCCCAAGGCTGGATAAACATCGCGTAACGCAGACCAATTGCGTGCTTCCATCATCTCGCGGATATCGCCCTCAGAGGCTTCTCGCTTGGCCCATGAACGCGGATTGTCCGCAAAGACGCCCTTCAACATGTACGAATCCGTCAGCAGATGGCGCAACACGCCTTCCTGGTTGCCGCCGAGCTGTCTGGAAGTGCTGTTGATTGCCTCGATCACGTCATTGACCGCTCTGCGGACGCCGCCATAGTGTGGATCGGTGTTGAGAACAAGAGGGTTGTAGCCGTAGCGCGTGGCCTCGCTGAACAATACGGTCTTTGCGCCGGCAATCTCGATATCGCCGTGGTAGTCGAAGATGTCGATTTCCACGTCATCGGGCATGCCCGTAACGAACTGGCGAATCCAGTGTGTCTTGCCGGCGCCAGACGTGCCGGCGACACCCACATGATGATTTGATACTTCAGACTCGCGCCAGTACACGGGCTGCTGCACATTATCGTTGCGCTGTTTCCAGAAGTCGTGGCCTATTAGGATTTTTGTCATCGTTTCATTCCTCATTCATCATCAAAGGCGGACTCGGGAATATCGTCATCGAACTCATCCGGCATCAGCTCGACAGGATCATCGTGCCGTGGTTCGTGCATATGCCCGGTGCGGCCGGCTGCTTCGGCCTGCTTCAACGCCTTGCGGGCAGCTTCAAAGAGGACAATTCCGCGTTCTGTCGGTGTGACCGTGAAGCGCTGAATGTCATTCATGTGGGACGCGGTCGAGACGACCGCTGCCAAGATAGGATCGTCGAGAGACGGGTAATACGGCTTTTCTCCGCGACGGAGCTGGGAAAAGATGTAATCGGCCGCCTGCGGATCTTCATTGCTGATTCTTTCCGCACTGCGCGGAAGGCGCTTGAACTGCGGCCGCTCGATCTGCAGGAAACGGTTGATGCGCGCCTTGAGTTTCGACGTTTTCTTGTGTTCGTCCGGAATATAGTACGACGCGCTTGGAATTACCGCGTCCTTGAAAATGATCAGTCCCTCGCCGGAATTGAGACTCTTCAACTCGCCCAGCGTGATGCGTTCCTTGCGCTCGATATTCGCCACGCCTTGCGCCTGGTAGGAGGTGGAGAACGTGCCTGTCGTTGCATCGTGTCCAGTCAGCATGCTGTAGTAGGCATCACCGCCCGCCTTTTTGATCAGCTCGAACGTGTCTTCAGGGTCTTCCAGGGCCAGCGTCCACTTGACCTTGGTGTTGGCGATCATCGACGCCGATTCCTCGCTCGCGTCGCCGCGCTTCAGGCCCTGCACGTCCTGGACGGCGGCCACCATCATGAAATTCAGCGATCGGGCCTGCGCGAACATCACTGCGATACCCTCGGCAAAGTAGTACGCCAGCTCATCGCTGATGATGATGGAGGGATAGGGGGAATTGCTCGGCTTGGAATCCAGCACTTCGGCCTTCGTTCCTTCCAGTCGATAGCCCAGGTTCTGCGCCATCATCAGCCGGATCGACGAGATGTACAGCTTGCCAAGCGATGCCGCCTCCGATGCTGATTTCTCCAGAGACGGGATCATTACGACCAGAAGGCGGTTGTTCAGCAGCACGTCGAGCATGTCGATTTCGGGGTATTTGTCGGCGAAGATGAATCCATAGGTATCCATCATCATGGACAACGTGCGCGCGAACTGACCGGTCAGATAGCCGTGCTGGTTGAAGACTTCCGGGTCCCATTGCGAGGGATCATGTGTCTGTGCAGGATTAAAGCCAGGCAGGCCGGTTTCGAAATACGCCTTGATCGGCAGGTACGCCAGCTCCGGGATTTTTCCCTCACGGCCTTCAATGTAGAACTGCACCAGGTTCTGCAGTGCGAGGTAGTGGCGAATCACGCCGATCGAAATGTCGAGCTCGCCCTTGGCTCGCTTGTAGCACAGCGTGCGCAGCAGGGCATCGATCATGTTCAGCGCTTTCTGTTGCCACTGTGCGCCATCGCCGGTAGCGCGCGGCAGCAGCGATGCCATCAGTTGCAAAAGGAAGTCCGCTGCGCCCTCGGCAAACGCATTCATCGAATTCGATTGGGGAAGTTCGATGCGGCCAGTGAAACGGCCTTCCTCCTGGTCGACGATGCGCTGGAATGGGTCCATGCCGCCGGTGAGGTAGTTCAGGACCAGAAAATCATCCTCGCGGCCGTGCCGGCGAGCCAGTGACCATAGGCAGAAGCCCAGGTTCGAATCGGCCTTGCCATCGCCATAGCACGCGCCCGAACTCCAGCAGATCGCGTTGTGAAACAATCCCATGAGGCTTTCCGATTTGCCGCTACCTGTCGTGCCGTCAAGGAATAGGTGCGTTCTCGCATCGGAGTTGGTCAGCCAAAGCTCGCGCCCCTGATCGTGCAAATTAGGCGAACGGAAATAGCCGAGATATAGAATGCCGCCAGCGGTGAGCAGCTTGCGCATGATGCGCGACTTGCGCACCAGCCCCCAAAACAGGTTCTCCTCGACCAGCTCCTCATAGTAGTCGGTGCGATCGAGTCCGCCCAAATCCTTGGGCATGCGCAGCTGCATCCTGAATTTCTGGTCCTGAAACGACATGACCAGCATCCAGAGCAGCACAACCCAAAGCGGCCATAACGCCGGCAGATACACCTGGAGGGCGATGAACGCGAACAGGAAATTGCGGAAGTTCGACGGCCGGAAAAGGGCGCTGAAGAACCGTTCCTCTGCCGACCGCGTGTCGCGCGTTAGCCTTGACGAGTCTATTTCATGATTCGGATTGATTGCCATCTCTCAGTCCTCAGTGCAGCGACACGCCGATGACATCTTCGAACTTCATCTTCATCGCGCGTCGAAAAATCTCTGCGTGCTGGATACGGGCGAGGATCGCCTTTGCTTTCGCCGCGGCTTTGACCTGGCTTTCCGGCATGTCGCAGTCCAGGTCTTGCTTGATGTAGTCAGTCAGGAATGCGCTCAACGGGATCGCGGCGTCAACCATCTCGAACCATGCCTCACGACCGTGTTCCCGCACGAAGGTGTCAGGATCTTCGTCATTCGGCAAGAGCAGGAATTTGCCTGTTTTTCCATCCTTCATTTCATTGAGCATGACGGCCGAAGCGGCAAGAGCGGCTTTCCGGCCTGCGGCATCGCCGTCGAATGCGAAGATGATGGTGTCGGCATGAACCAGCAAGCGACGCACTTGCTGATTAGTCAATGCCGTGCCCATTGTTCCAATTGCGCGCTCTTCGCCGGCTTGGTGAAGACTGATTACATCGAAGTACCCTTCGACGACCACCGCGGTGCTGGTGCTGCGAATCGACGGTTTCGCCAGATGCAGGGCGTACAGCTCGCGGCCCTTGTGGAAGATTTCCGTTTCCGGGCAATTGACGTACTTCGGCGTCTTGGACGGCTTTTCGATCATCGACCGGCCAGCAAAGCCGACCAGGTTGCCGCTCTCGTTATGGATCGGGAACATGATGCGGTGGCGGAACCGGTCGTAGATTTCGCCGTCATCGCGCGTGGCCGCAAGTCCGCAGCCAAGCAGCGTGTCGCTGCTTGTCGAGTCGATCAGCAGGTCGACAACACCCTTGGCGACCACGCCAAGGCCGAAGCGCTCAACCGTGTCCGGCGAAAGCTTGCGCTTGTTTTGGAGATAGGCCATTGCCGGAGGGCTTTTGCGCAGGCCACGGGCGTAGATGCGTGCGGTTTCCTTTAGCGCCTGATACAGGCTGGCGAGCCGTTTGCGTTGTACCTTGCCTTCCACATCATCCCGTTCGTCTGTCGGAACCTCAAGGCCGCACAATCTTGCCAAATGCAAAACGGCATCTTGAAACGACAGGTGATGCTTGCTGCGCATGTACTCGATCGCGTCACCGCGCGCGTTGCAGCCATAGCATCGATACGTATTCCTTTCTGGAGAAACTGTGAAGGAGGGAGTCCTCTCGTCATGAAACGGACAGCAGGCAACGAAGTTCTTGCCTGACCGTTTCAACTCGACATCGCGACCGATCAGCGCAGCCACATCGGTTTCGCTGCGGATACGCTCCAGAAAGTCATCGCTGAACTGGATGTATTTGGCCATGCTGTTCCTTACTGCTGGCCAGTTGAGGAAGCGGTCATCCACTGGTCGATCGCTTCGGCGGTGTTCGGGGTGGAATCAGGAACCTGTTCGCCTGCAGCGTTGATGATTGTCGGTGTGCCGGCGAATTGCATGACGCGGAAAATCTGATCATTCGCGTCTACGGCAGTCGAACCTTCAGCACATTGTTTGCCTTCAAGATCGCCGCCGGAGACGAGCCTCTTCCAAAGTGCGCCGCGCCTGTCCTGCTTTGCACATAGCAGTTCAGCGACGTGCTGCGACACTGATGCACCGCCAATCACTGTCACCGGGAAAATGTGAATCGTGTAGTTCTTGGCCAGCTTGTCCAGTTCTGGTTCGAGAGATTGGCAGTGCGTGCAGGACGGGTCGGAGAAAACGTACAGCGTGCCCTTGCTTCCGCTGGATAACTGAATCGAGTATTTGCCAGCTTTTACACCATCGGCCATCGCCTTGGCAAGCTCGGCCGGACTGGTCACAGGGGCGCGTGGCGCCGGTGCGCTGGGCTGGGGTAACGCGGCGAGGTTCGCCGGCAGCGTGGTGAGCGGTGCGGAACCTGCGGGATTTTCTCCTGCGGCGCGAGTCGCAACCATATTGATCGCCAAAGCGAGCATGACGAGGATAATGGGAGCAACGCCCCATTTCATAATGTTCTTGGAGAACGATGCGACACGACGATGGCGCGCATAGCGTTGTACGGTCGCCTGCAGGCTCTCGAAGGCTGAACGGGCAAGCAATTCAGAGGGGAACCTTTCGACGAGAAATGCTGTGCCCGCACCGTCGTGATAGCGCGCCTCGATCAAGGTACCGGCGCAGCTGAAAGTGATGCCTTGGTCGAGTCGCAGCGTGTTCACGTTTTGCAGCTCGCCGGTGCTGCCGAACTGCACAAACAGCGATTTTTCGAACGGCCTGATGATGTCTTTGTTTTTCACAGATTACTCCTTGTCATTTTTTGGGGCCATGAGGCCGATTTTGATGAGATAGCGTTCCACGCCGTCGATCGCGTCATCGACATAGGGTTCGGCTAGCTGATAGCCGTTATCAAACGCAAAGTCTTCCCATAACGCTTGAGTGAAGACCGCAGCAGATTCGAGAAAGGGGCACTTTCGGCCGGTTGTGTTAAGCGCGTACCAGAGCTGGCGGTCCATGCCTTTTAACCAGCGAAAGTGCGAAGAGGGAAGCCTGCCCGATGCAAGCGCAGCCTTATGCATCGAGTGCAGCAGCGCGCGCGGATAAGGATGTTTCTCCAGCCACTTCTTCGCTTCAGGATGTTGTGCATATTTGGCGAATGCCTTGCTTGCTATTGAAAGGTCGGGATAACCAGGCATTCCATTCCACGTATGCTTGTGACACGAGCGGTTCAGAGCGTCGAGCAGATCTTGTGTCTTCTCGATATCTTTTCTGTCCGAGAGAAGACGGGTGCCGAATATCGCGAACAGCGCCTTTTCCTGGGCGTTCAATTCGTCAAGCGACGTCACCGGCTTGCC
>LLBZ010079139.1_pt2 | contig 13814 bp, 15 predicted proteins | sample 1489421 | NCBI WGS metagenome assembly LLBZ01 (sample SAMN04092657, study PRJNA295927) | soil metagenome | biome: Soil prokaryotic community; feature: Bulk soil; isolation source: soil from tomato rhizosphere | host: tomato cultivar Moneymaker | place: South Korea | collected 2011-11-01 | reverse complement strand
ATTGGTCTTAAATAATTCAACGTCAGCTTCTACGAAATTCTTAGCCTGCCACTGTCTGGGACTCCTCGTAAATATTTGAAATGCTGTACACCCTATGTCTAGAGCATTGGTAATTGAGTTTTGTATTCCGCCAGCAATGGAAACGTGAAAACCAACTCTAAAATTCAAATGCTTGTATGTTTGTCACTAAGATATTAAAGATTTGTATTTGTATTTATTACAGTATTTCCTAACGTATAGTCAAACCTGAATTGTCAATAAAATTAGGATCGTCTGAATTGGCAAAGTACCCGTTCTTACAGGAAGCTTCTGATTATATTCATGAAACGAAATTTGATTTTGAAGAATTCAATCGTCCTGAAATGATCCACATAATAAACAGAGCCGCAGAAAAATTAGAAAATGAACTTAAGGGGAATGTTTATTCAAATTTGGATGAATATGAAATTGAAGTTATGACATTTATGGTTTCACTGTTGCTCATAAAATCAATTGGGTTGGAGGAAGTTTCAAGAAAGTGCTCCCTCTTTGAAGCTATGAGAGTAGAAAAATTCTTGACTTCTGATTTAAACAATGAGCGGTCGATTGAAAAGAAAAGGCTTTTAGTTCAAAAGATTTTTCTGGAATTGTTCAAGATAAATATTGATGTAGATTCAACATCGAGTATCTGCAAATTGAGTGTTCCTGATTATCTTCAAAGAGCTTCAAAGATGAATGAACAGGAATGGAAATTAATCAATAGATCTGTAAAGGATGGTTATGTGTATCTTGACACTGATGAAACTGTCAGACTAATTCGAAATGAATTGAGCAATTTGATCTATTCTAGAATAAAGAACATGAAAATAATTGAAATACCAATTTCGATAAAATCAAAAGCAGATGAACTTCGAATTAAATATTCGGGACGTTATGTCTATCGGAATCAATTCAAAATTCTCGAGTATCCCCCATGTATTAAGCATGCAATGGAGATCATTAACAAGGGCGAAAATCTTCCTCACTCCGCCAGATTCATGTTGGCAACTTATATGCTAGCCATTGGTAAAACCGTAGAAGATGTAATTGATATTTTCAAGAATTCACCGGATTATAATGAAAAAATAACTAGGTATCAGGTAGAACATCTAGCCGGGAAAAAAGGGAGTCATACGAAATATTCTGTCCCTTCCTGTGATCGATTGCGCAGTGAAGATTTATGCTTTGCAATTAAAGAGTGTGAGAACCTCATAAATCCAATTCAGTTTGGAAGAAGGAAAATAAGATAAATGAATCAAGTTCAAAACACAGAAGAAAATATTACTTTTCTGAGAAATGTGTTTAGAAAGTATTATTTTGAGAACAAAGATTTTCCTTACCTGTATTCCATTGAAAAAAGGGAATTTGGATACAGAAAATTTGATTCCTTGGTGGTTAGACATTTATCATTTAGGAATATGGGGGAACTTGTTGCAGAGCTGGTTCGGAATGTTCCGCTGGATGTTTACTATTCAAATGCATACTACGGATTACCTTCAAATCCAATTAATGAAAAACAGTGGGAAGGTGCCGATCTCATCTTTGATATAGATATAAAAGATCTAGATCTTCCATGTTCTCACGAACATACCTATTACATTTGTAATGTGTGCGGGTATGTGAACCCAGAGCGTAAACTGTGCGTTAACTGTAATAAAGGTAAGACATATGATACTTCAATACCTTGTAAGAGATGCCTTACATCGATAAAGAAGGAAGCAGCAAAATTACTTGACTTCTTATATTGTGACCTTGGAATAAAAGAAAAGTTTGTAGAGATATTTTTCTCTGGAAATGCTGGATTTCACTTTCATGTAAGCGATCCTAGTATAAGAAACCTTGACTCCTACTCAAGAGCAAATGTAACCGATTATATAATAGGTAATGGTTTCATGTGCGAAAGCATCGGAGTAAGGAAATATCGTAATGGATTTGTTATAAAGTTACCAAAAAGTGGTATAGTGACAGGATGGCGAAAGAAAATTGCCTTTAACTTGGGAATAAATCAAAAATCCGAACTAAAACTAAAGAATATTGTGGAGGCGAGTGGTGGGTACGAAGGGTTTAGGAATGAACTTAAAAAAATTACAAGAAAAAACGGAGTTCACATAGATGGTCAGGTTACCAATGATATCCATAGAGTTTTTAGATTACCTGGAAGTATTAACGGTAAGAGCGGGTTAACTAAAGCAAAATGTGATAATCTGGAATCATTTAATCCAAATAACGAAGCATGCATGTTAAGTGACTCTGAAGTATATGTCAACCTAAAGACCAAGCTGAAAATTACCTTGAAAAATAATAATTTTAGATTAGATGATGCTTTAGAAAAGGTCCCTTCGTATGTTGCTGCTTATCTGATATGTAAGGGTCTTGCCTCAATTTCAAATGCTCAATAATGTAGACAAGGATATGGTATTAATCAAAATACTATATTTTATTCAAAATCTGTCTTTACGTAAAGTATGATTATTATTATAGATTCATGATAATTAACAGGTCAGAATTTGACTGTACTTGTTGTTGACAACGGTTCACCATATGTCAAAGATATTACTTTGTGTTTGAATAATTTGGGACAGGATTATGATTTAAAGAAATATGATGAAGAATTTTTCCTTTCGAACTATCAGAAAATAATACTATCAGGGCGTAGAAAGAATAAAAAGGAAATTAATTCAATTAATTCAAAAATTATCAAGACTTGTTATACTAGTGAAACTCCGATTTTGGGCATCTGTTATGGTGCAGAGATCATAGCTCTTACCTTCGGTGGTTCATTACATAGGACTGATCTTATCCAAGGCTTTAACAGAATCAATATCGAAAAGCCAACCAAACTATTAGAAAAATCTCATTGTGATATGTATGAAAGTCACTCATATGCTATATCGCATCTACCAGAAAATTTCATTTGCCTTGCGAGTTCTGCTACCTCAAAACACGAAATAATTTGCCATGTCTCAAAGAGAATTTTTGGTACCCAGTTTCATCCAGAAAAAAGCGGACAATGTGGTACTGAATTGATTCGCAATTTTGTTAGTTTGTGACAAGAATTTTATTTTCCCTCATCATAACCTTGATTGTTGAAACTAGATAATGAACACACGCTAATTCTCCCCCTTGTGGAAGGTAAGGAAGATGAAGTTTGTCTTCCCTTAGCAATAAATGTAATTTTGACGTATTGGGGAGAATATAACCTCATTAACGAAGCCAAAGAACGGGCACTAAAATATAATGATATTAAAGGTTCTATTTTTGCCGAAGGATTCGAAATAGCAGAGAGTCGTGGGTACTATGTTAGCATAGTTCAAGGCAATATTCAAGGGTTAAAGAAAAAGATAGATCAGGGTATTCCGTCCATTGTTATTATGGCCGGATTAAAGGATACTATTCAACATGCGACGGTCATATCTGGATATGATCCCGAAGAAAATAGAATCATTACTTATGTTCCTGAACCCGATACGGTTGGTTCCATACCCGAAAAAAAATTCACCGAATTATGGGAACAAGATGGATCCTTGACCATCAACATAGTTCCCGCAGATTTGAAAAATGTTAATGATAAAGAAAATCCTACCACTGATCATTCTTACCGGATGTGTTTTGAAGCTGAACGGTTACTTCTGATCGGTAAGACAAATGAAGCAATTGAAAAATTAAAGAATGCAGCTGATACTAATAAAAGTAATGAGCTTGCACTTGATATGTTAGGTTCTATCTACAATGAATTAAAATCTGATGAAGCAAAGGATTATTTTGAGGCTTCCATCAAAGCGAACTCAAAATTTTATCTGTCTTATAGAGGTATGGGAAATTATTACCTCCGAAAAGAGGAATATCGTTTAGCTGAAAAATCCTATTCATCTGCTATTTCAATTAATCCAAACAGATTTGGTCCTATCTATAAGAACAGGGGAATTGTTAGATTAAAGTTAGATGATAAGGTAGGTGCAGTTTCAGATCTGAATATGTATCTGGATCAATGTCCGCAAGCAAATGATAAAAACAGCATTGAATTGGTCATAAAAGATCTTTCATCAGGAGAGAAATGATAATTTGAGAAGATGATGAGGATTCACCAGCATTTATCACAGATCGAGAAATTCATTGTTTTCAATATTGAATATTATTTCAAATTGTCTTTAGAGCACTAGATAAACGATTTTATGATTTCAAGTGCATTATTGATGCCATCATATCTATCTGTAATCTTCTTTATTCTCTGAACATTCTCTAAATAGGACTTGTCATCTAACATCCTGTGAATTGCATCCGCAATCTGAGGCGGGTTTGTATTTAAAGGATCGAGTTTTATTCCAATTTTCATTCTTTCAATCTTTTCAGAATTACCGAGCTGCTCTCCATGATTTTGAATTGGTATTGAAACTACAGGTTTTCCATGCTCGATAGCATGAGATATTGCTTCATGGCCGGCTCTAATCACGACTAAATCACTTAATGTAAAGATTTCATCTCGAACCGGACACCATTCATAATACCATCCTGAGGACGATAGTTTCCTTGGAATAATACTACCATTTGGTTTGCCTTCGGAAATAATATACTGTATTTCTTTTCTAAAGTACTTTGATGCATCTATTATCATTGAAATCAAACTTGAGCGCGTTTCGCGGGGACCACTTATATGCATAAATACGATTGGTTTACTCTTATCCAGATTTAAGGAATGAATTACACTACTAATTGCTTGATTATCTCCATGCCACTTTGAAGTTGTAAACCCGATGTAATGCATTTTCTTCTTTACTGATTCTAGATTCCAGATATTGTGTTCTGCAATTGTATAGGGGGGAGGAAGGTCAGGTATCAGTAATTTTTCAGCTAAGCTCCAAATATTTCCAAAAAACTCGCCATTCAATTTTTCAAAAACTCTAGCGGCCCTAAATTCTCTGATCCTCGGTGATAGTAAGAGCTTTATCTGATTAAGTATTACTATTGAAGGTATTCCTAGAATCCTTGATGATACTATGGGAGATAACCTTGAATCTGAAACAACCACATTAGGTTCAAAAGTAGAAATGTTTCTTGTTTCTTGGGCGACTTGTCTTGCAAAGTTAGTAAACCAGAGTGGAATATTAGCAATACTGTTTTTTACTGAAAATCCTCCATTATTCCATGCAAATTCTATTGGTGGAACACTTAGACACTCATAGCCATGATTATTGATATAGGATACTGCCTCACCGAATGAAGAAAATTTTATGGCGGTATTATCTTGCTTCAGATGTTCAGAAATAGATATCAATCTACTGGCATGACCTAGTCCAACACCATATGGAGCTAGATATGCCTTAGCCATAATTTTCAATATTTACACTTCATTATATATTGAATAGATTTCACTAGGATTGTAGAAATCAAATACGAGTTAACCATTCTAATGTCATCAGAAGTAAATTGTTATCATTTACGTACATTATCCGTCTATTTCGTGGTTTTTCAGATGTATGTCTCTCTCTGGTAAATTTTCAGTGAATACCAATGAGCGAAATTTGTACAACCTTGAATCGGGTAGTTTCCAAGTGTCTGCAGGTGCACCTGCCTTGTGGCATAAATTTGCAAGATATTCATTAATGGTCCACTTTTGTTCAACTGGAACCTGAGGTAAGAACAAACCAGAACCATACCTACTTTCAAGCAAAAGACCATCTCTTCCAATGATTATTTCGCTTTGAAATGCTAGGGTATTGTCGACTTGAATTAGCGTAGGTTTGGTTAACACCGAGACTTCAAAAATTGTATTTTGCAATTCTTCTTGACTGAGGGTCATGAAACGAGGATCTTCTGTAGCGGCATTGATTGCAGCAGCTATTACTGTATCGTGGATATTTCGTGATGGAATAGTATATCCTATGCAGCCACGGAGATTTTTTTCACCGTTACTACTATCTGTTTGGTAAAGTGTTACAAATATTCCGGCCTTCTTGTTACTCTTGTTGGTAGAGTTTATTATCTTACCATTTCTCAAGTATGATTCAACGGCTGTTCTTGCCAGTCTGACAAGTTCAGTACCTTCTTCGACAGTTATATCATCTGAATTCATTTCTTATTTGATCATAAATAATTAGACTGCAGCACTATTCGTGTAGCAATTCGTCACCGTAAATCAGCTTCATCTCATCAAAAGTTAGTTTTCTCCCACTTGACATCTTCTTTAAAGCAGCTTCCTTAGCCAAATTCAACAATTCCATATTTTCCTTATTTCGGCGAATTCTCTCCTGAGAGTTATCATATTTGTATTCGCGCTTATCCCCACCTGGTCCTGACCTTGTTCTATAGCTAGCCTGTCTTGCTCGTCTGTATTCAATAGCATTTAGCTGTGTATTTACCATCTCAAGTTTGGCTTCTGCTTCTCTTAATTCACTTCTTGCCTTCCTTCTTTCTTCGTATAGGCTTTCTCTCTGATTAAGTAGTTTATCCAAAGTACCTTTTAACTTGCCTATCTTGTCTCCTAATTCCGATTTTTGATGAAAAATAGCATTCATTTTAGTCTTTAATTTATCATATTGGATAGAGATTGATCTATAGTCATCCTCTTTTTTATGAATCATTTTAAGAGAGTGCAATCTTGTGGCCATTTCCTTCGAACGGGCAACCAATCTTCGTTCTTCATCTTTAGTCAGTTTTTTTGTTTGAATATCTCTTTCAATTTGATCCAAATTTTTTGAGAGATTAATCATATCGAACCTTTCTTTTCGCAACTTGTGTCCTGCGGTGTCGTTGGCCTTTTCGTCAAGATTTTTCATCTTATTTCGAATTTCCATCAAATTATTTTTGAGTTCTAAGAATTTTGAGTATTCTGATTCCTTAATCTCGTTTACCTTCTTTAGCTGCGTTCTGAGTTCTTCCAGGTCCATTCTTTGCTTATCTATTTCAACCTTCGTGGATTCGATTGATTGATTAAGTGATTCGACCTTATCTTCACCAGTTTTTTGCTCTGTGAGAAGTGTTTTCTTAAATTTTGTCAGGGTATTTAGATTAGAATCAACATACTTGTTCGATCCCTCAACATTATTGCCATTCCTATCAATATTAGCAACTATGGACGACTTGTTATTACCGTCTGTGCTATGCTCTTTTAACACTTCTATCGTGTTTTTAAAATATTCAAAATATATCTTTTATCATTAAGGAAAGTTCCGAAGTGGATATATCTTTATATTTGATAAGTGACCATTAACATCAGTCTATCATGGATGAGTTTGAAAAAGATTTTCCAGATTTTGATTGGAAAAATACGCCTGCTTACAAACATCCTGGCGGAAAAGACTGTCCTTGCCCGAAACACGAGTATATTAGAGAACAAATTAACGTAGCAAAGAATATTTCAGCCAACAAAGAAAAAAATAATACTAATAAGCATCGTGCGCAAATTACATTAAAGTTTTGTCCGGATCATTATAATGTTTATTTTGACGAAGTAATCCCATCAATGCCCTTGAAATATAGATTGATGACGAAATTTGCATTAAAAATTAAGGCAATTCTGATACAAAAATTGACTTACATGCAATCTGACCAATGCTTTTATTGCAAATTCGGTTCAGGTGGATTTGACCGAAAAACCGAACTTCCTCCAATATAAGACCGTTTTCGCTGATTCTAGTAGGACATTAACTACCCAATTTGAGCCCATGCTCAACCCAAAGCCCAATATATTTCTGAGAGGAATTGAAAGATAAGGGACTGGAGACTTGGCTTCGGAGTAATATCCTTCATAAAATGCATTTTCCATTACTTTGTATTTACCCCTATCCAAAGATAGTAGACTACCAAGGAAAGTACCTATATCCATACTTCTTGCAAAGACTGAAACGTTTTTCTTGATGAATGCAAGATCGGTTCGTAGGACCTTATTTGTTGAACTTACCAGAAAATTTTGAGACTTATTATCTGTAAATGAGTAACCGAATTTGTGAAGTCTTCCTGTTATGATCCCAGCAGCAAATGCGAGTGAAAAATTGCTTCCATTAGACAATGCTTCATGAAGATCACCACCTGGAACAAATTCTTCAATTAGCGAATTGTCAGAAATCGAAATTAAAGAAGGTGTGGAGATTCCCATTAAACGTAATTTTTCTCTCATTTCAAATCCTTCGTTTGATGTAGTTCTGTTACCAAATTCAGGTGGGGTTGAAGGATGTGCAAGAAGGATGGAAAGAATTGCATATGTCATGACAATTATATAGTCATGCAAATTTTTGCTAATCTTATTTCGTTTGACGACAACTTTTTTACCATCGATCTCGGTAATCGATATTTCTCGTTGCCAATTTACGAAATACAATGTAATACAATACCTTCCACTGAATAAATACATTCTCGGCAGTTCGTAGGAAAGCAAACATGGAATTTTGATGTTAATTATATCACGCAAAATCATAAATTATGTTAATGGTGGACCGAGTGGGATTCGAACCCACGACCTCAGCAATGCCAATGCCGTATCCTACCGGACTAGACGATCGGCCCAATGATTTCGACTTAGACCTACACATTAATATCTTTAGGTTAATTATGCTTTTATTATTGCAATCAAAATTGTCTTGAGACTAAATTTAGACTAAATTTAGAATTAATTTATATCAAAATCTAAGATAACGATTCGATAAAAATTATAATTAGCTCCAATACTAAATTAAAGAGGTAGAATATTCCTGGAAACCTCTATTGGTGCTGTAATACGATACGATCCACCGACTTCTGTTAAGGAACCTGAATTTCTAATCCTAAAGAATAGGAGGGGCTCATGGGGTTTTCCACAAGGACATAAGGAACATGGTGAATCAGAGCTTGAAACACTGATTAGAGAAGTAAGGGAAGAGACTGGAATAAGGTATCTTGACGTAATGTCATTTATCGGTACTATAAGGTATTCTTATCTGAAATTGAACGGTATACGATCCCACAAGGAAGTCAAGTTTTATTTTGCGACTACACCTACAAGAGATATAGTGATTTCTTACGAACATGCTTCTTACAGATGGGTTACCTTTCTTTCGGCCCTTAATATCTTGGCACACCGACAGCTAAAATCAATTCTGATAAAAGGCCATAGATCAGGGTTGTATTAAATGATGATTGGTAACACTATAGGGTTCTGTTCCATTAAGATACACACGCTTCGAACTTTCTTTCATCGACTTTGTGGATTACCTTTGGAAACAAATAGGATTCCACTACCATTGCTTCACCTGAAAGACATTTTGAACGATGGAACGCATCATCGCCCTTTTTTGCGATATTAATCGCAGCTAAAACATCTCTGTCAATTACAAGATGACAATCATCGCAACTCATCAATCTTGTAAGTTTGTCATATAGGGTTCTCTTCCCGCATTTATGACAGAGAGATGAAGTATAACGAGTATCTTTAGAAGATATCTCTATTACCTTAATTCCCTCCCATTCTGCTTTGTATTTTATCTGCCTTTTTATTTCTGCAAAAGACCATGCATTCATTTTTCCTCTATAGTTATTTCCTTGACCATTGCCTTTCTGATACAATCTTCTAATAAAAGTTAATTTTTCAAACGCAATTCCCTGTTTATTTTCTTTTAGTTCATTTACAATGTTCTTAGAAACCTTATGCAAAATCTGGTTAACCCTATTCTTTCTTCTATTCCCATATTTTACGTAAATTTTTTTTCTGATTCAATTGTCGTTTCTATTGAAGGATTTGTAAATTGATTTGGTGTTATCAATTATTTCAATGCATTTTTGTAGATCATATCTTGTAGTTTTGTCAATATTTCCGACTGTTACATTACCAAGATTTCTATCTACGCCTACTATACTCGCGCATTCAATTTGTTCATTTAATGGTTTAGAATAACTGATACTCAACCTGCCTAGGGAATAGATACAAAAAGAATGCACTTTAAGTGTAGATATGGTTTTTAATACAAAATTGTTTAGCTTGATATCAAAATAACTTCTACCTCCAAGAGGTATTCTTAATATTTCATAATTTCAATCAATCTTAAATCCATAACAAGAAATTATCATCCCATTTTTTAAATAGGGAGTCTTGGTCTTGAATCCTCTTTTAATTGATTTTTTTCTATTTTGTAATATTCCAGATGCTCTTGAAATAGCATGAAGCTTGTAACAACTTACAATGTCATATCTATCCAAATAACGATAAGACTCTTGACAGTGTTTTTAGTGAAGTAACATTATTTTGTAAACCAATCCGAATGCAATCATTAACCATATTTCTGAATTTAGTCATTAATCTAGTATCTCTTGTGAAATAGTGATTTCTTGATTAACTGTTTTTATCATCTTCTTTAGGCAGGTGATAGAAAATCCTAATTCAATTTAAATTTGTCCCTTAATAGAACATAATCGTTCAGATTAAGCAATTGTAATATTCGTACTACCTTGTCAACCTACCAAGCTTACAAATGCAAAGCTAGTCTACGGCGAATGATATTTTTACACAAGTTCGATAGTTAGTTATTTTTCCAGAGGTGGGGTCTACGCGAGCAGTCATATCAACAACTTCAATTCCATGTATACCATGCAAGGTCTTTTTTGCTTCATCCACAGCAACCTGAGCTGCATCTTCCCAACCCTTGTCCGAACTGCCGATTATTTCAATTATCTTTGCAACATGATGAGTCATGACGAGCTAATACACTGCATGTGTTATAAGACTTGTGATAAAATTCTAATCAAATAAGGAATTGCTGGACAAGAGACAAGACAAGAGACAAAAATCAATTGGAAAGCAACAATTAAAAATAATGTCTACTACATCTTAACATGATTCGAAACAAAAATAGGAAAACGAGAATTGCAGAGTTTCCTATTTTGCTGTTAATTTTTATTACATTATTAGTAGTTCCATCAACTCAATTAATCCCCAAGTTGGAAGTCTACGCAAATGATCCTAACCAGATTGTTAAAATATTGTCTGAAGGTGGACAGATATGCCCACTTGAATCTGAATGTGAAAAAAAAGAAAATCAGACAGATGCTCACAATATGACTCTGAACATTCCGGGCGCAGGAAGTCCAAATAATGAACAAAGTTCAATGGGTAACTTGACAACAAACAATTCAAACAGTTCCCAAAATAAAACCAATATAGCTAATGGTACGTCACTTACTGGGGAAACCAACAATTCAGTTCAAGACATGATAGATATTAAGACTGACAAACAGACATACAATCCCGGCGAAATAGTTAGTATCATGATAACAAATAGAGGATCAGCAGAACAGACATTTCCAAATTCTGCATTGGGACTCACAATAAGAAATCTGGCATCAAATGAATTATATCCAATTCTATCATCGCAGGTAATTACAATTCTTGGGCCTGGTGATTCAAAATCTCTCAGGTGGGATCAAGTAGGTGTAAATGGAAATCAAGCACCCTCCGGAAATTATTCGGCTTCCGTGAATTCAGATATCACTACGGCTCAAATAACTTTTTCAATTAGATAATCGTCTTTTTTTACCTATTATTTGTAAATCCTGATTCCTATTGTCTGTAAATGATATTTCTACAAGTCAGAAAGACACTACATATCATTCATGGGCCCGGAGGGCTTCGATCCCTCGATCTGTGGTTCCGAAGACCACCGCGATATCCTGGCTACGCTACGGACCCATTCTTTCCAGCTTTTAAAATTAAATTCAAGGTTCTATATCAATTGAGCTAATCGATTATTGATTTTGATTTAAAATGAGAATCTAATTAATAACAATCAATTTATTATATCAAATATTTCTCTACTTGTAATTAATTGAAGGTATCTGACAGAATATCCAATGTAGAGTACGCCATTAGAGACATAACAGTCCATGCAAGACAATATGAAAAAACTGGTAAAGAAATAATCTACTTGAATATTGGTGATCCGGTAAAATATGATTTTCCGACTCCTGATCACATAAAAAAAGCATTAATAGATGCAGTTTCGAGCAACTTCAATTACTATGCTGATTCAGAAGGTATCTTGGAATTAAGGGAAGAAATAGTAAAAAAAGAATCGCAAAAAGGCTTACCGATAACTGTTGACGATGTACTTGTAACAAATGGTATTTCTGAAGGACTAGATATGATAGCTGCCTCGATAGTGGAACCTAACACAGAAATCTTAATGCCGGGACCGTATTATCCTCCCTATTCCTCATATGTAAAATTTTACGGAGGTAAACCAATTGAATTTAAACTAACAGAAGATGGAGCACCTGATCTTGATGATATCAAATCAAAGATTACTCCCAAGACAAGAGCACTTTGTATAATAAATCCGAATAATCCAACGGGTGAGGTATTTAGTAGCAAGAGCCTTAAACAGCTAATTGACATAGCCGCTGAACATGACATGTACATTATTTGCGATGAAATCTATGATAAACTCGTATTTGATAAGGAGTTTACCGGTATTGGTAAAGTGGCAAAAGATGCACCGGTAATATTACTTAACGGCTTTTCAAAAGTTTATCTCATGACAGGCTGGCGTTGCGGATATATTTGCATGAATAGCGATTGCCAAAAATTAGAAAATATCAGAAAAAATATTCCAAAACTGGCCAGGGTTCGTATTGCTACCAACCTTCCAGTGCAAAAGGCGGCAGTAGCAGCCCTGAAAGGACCTCAAGACTATATCGCTGAAACTATATCCAAATTAAGGAAAAGAAGAGATTTAGTAGTAAAACGCCTTAATGAAATAGACGGAATTTCATGTAGATTGCCAAACGGCGCATTTTATGCATTTCCAAAAATCCTGGATAATCGTTGGAAAGATGACAAAGAATTTGTTTTAAACCTATTGAACAAAACCGGAATACTAACAGTACATGGTTCTGGTTTTGGAGAATCGGGAAGGGGACATTTTAGAATAGTTTATCTTCCAAATGAACAAGTGCTTGATAACGCCATGAACAAACTCAGTGATTTTGTTAAAGGTAGTATTTGAAATTAGACGTTCTTTTACTGAAAACCATTCTAGATTATAATTCTTTGAAGCATTGTTCGCATTGCGGTAGCTTACTAACTATTTCTAAATTTGCCCCAATATAGCAATATTCCGCCTCCAATCAGCATCGCTATTACAAATTTTTCATTGGTCACAGAATTGTTCGTATAATTATCAAGATAGAAACCAACTGATAATTGTGTTGTATAGAGATAAAAGTTCCTCAATGCAATAACTGTCGCCATAACAATAACAACAACTCCCATACCGGACATCCAATTTTTATCATGCTTACCGTCAACATTTCCTTTCTGAAAAGGATTCAAGTAAGCTTGATTCCAGGATGTTTTATCTTGTTCTTTTTAGAGGCATTAAGTAACATAGGAGTTAATGACTCTGCCTGATAACTGATGGACAATGATCCAAGGTAAAGCGGCCTTAGACCCTTTATTTCACCTATCAGCTGATTTAGTTTTGCAACAGCGTCCTGATCATCACCACAAACAAATGTATCAGAATCAAGGCTTTCATTGATATTCTTCAATTTCACTTCCGCTATTGTGTGAAATGCTGAAACAACTTTCTTACCAGGCAGGTTTTCAGCCAAAAGATGGGCTGCGGATTTCATACTTTTTTCAAATGGGATGTATGTAAATCCTGCATCATTTCTTTCCATAGGAACAATTGGAGAAACTATTATGCAATCATTTCCAATGTTATTTGAAATGGAATCACAAGTTAGCTTTATAGATTCATATGGAATTGAGAGTATCAAGATATCTGAATCGGTTGCCGAAGAAACATAATCAGCGCCTTTGATTGTTCCTTTAA
>LLBZ010001931.1_pt2 | contig 13818 bp, 22 predicted proteins | sample 1489421 | NCBI WGS metagenome assembly LLBZ01 (sample SAMN04092657, study PRJNA295927) | soil metagenome | biome: Soil prokaryotic community; feature: Bulk soil; isolation source: soil from tomato rhizosphere | host: tomato cultivar Moneymaker | place: South Korea | collected 2011-11-01 | reverse complement strand
TTGTTGCCTCATGGTTGGAAGAACATTTCGAATTACTCTCATAACATCAAAAACATTAGTCTCAAATTGTTTTTTTAAAATCTAAAATTGTAAAGTCTTCCAAGGCTCCAAAGAGTCCATATCCTGCGTTATTAACTAGGATATCAATTCGACCATACTCATTGACCATTTTCTGAATCGCATTGCTAACCGAATTATCATTGTGCACGTTCATTTCAAATACTTTTATTGGCAGGTTTTCTTCTCGAGCGATCGTTTCTAAATGTACAGACTTTTGAGTGTCTCTCATGGTAACACATGTCTTGATACCTTTGCGCGCAAGGGCTAGTGATGTCTCAAATCCAATACCAGTGGAACTTCCTGTTACAACTGCTACCGCTTTTTCGATCTTTTGACATAACACAATCAGGTTATAAACATGAGTTAATAATTTTACTACTTTATAGTCTCCAATCCCTGATGTAATCGCATTGTTGTTTATAAAAAAGTTGTACCATATCATGATACATTAAAGATCTTGATTAATGTATCTTAAAGTGTGTGCATGTGTCGTGCCCTAGTTATTTTTTTTGCAAGCATATAAAATATTGAAAATGATTAATACAATATGCACAATTAAGTTTCCCAAATTTTTGGTCGATATTTTGAGTAAACAGGGACATAAGATTAATCATAACCATTTCACAAAAATTCTTTTCTTGGTAATTTTAATTGAGTAAAATTGTGAAAAAGCCTACTAACAAATTTAGATTGCTCAATTGACTGATGAGGAATTAATCTACTATGGAAGGTTTTAGTTCTTCTATTTTTCTTGTAATTAGCACAGAATCGTACCAGTGTAGTTCTTTATATCCCACAGTATTAAATTCCTTATTCTTTAACAAAAATGCATGGATTTACTTGGGGATCTCCATTTTCCAACAAGTTTGCCACCACTATTGGATTAATAACTTCTAATGGGCCTTATCATGACAATATAATGGCGTGTGAGTGGACTCATCATCTATCTTATTTTCCGGGACTAGTAGCAGTTTCATTGGGTCCTACCAAAGCAACGGTAAAAAATATACAAACTTCTTAGTAGTTTGGAGTAAATTTGTGCTCTACAAGTCAGTCAATTTTATCCAGTGTATCAGGTGGATATAGCGGAAGAAAGTATGATAAAATTTCTGCTCTAAAGGAGTTAGGATTTAAATTTTATAAAGCAAAGACAATTGATGCATTAATGGTGAAAGAAGCCTCGCTAAATGTAGAGTGCAAACTGTTTAATGAAATAACGTTCGGTGATCATATAATGTTAATTGGTGAGGTACTGGATGCAACTAGCAATCCAGAAAAACAATCACTAATTTATCACAATGGGAGATACTGGTCATTAAAGGACGTGGTTAAACCTACTCAGGGGGAACGTGAAAGGATACAAAACACTTTGGAAAAACATAGGAAGAACAATCCCCAAAATATAGATGATTAAGATATGACCGAATTTGATATTGCCCACTTATCCTCTTCCAGTAGATATTCTATTCTCACCTCCTTGGTAGTGCCTCGACCTATTGCATTCGTGACTACTATAAATGAGAATAATGTAGTTAATGCGGCACCGTTTTCATACTTTAATTTAATGGGAAATGATCCCCCAATAGTAGCTCTTGGGATTGGAAAAGATGAATCTCGTAAATATGGTTTAAAAGATACTGGGTATAACATTCAAAAAACAAGAGAATTTGTAATAAATATAGTAAATGAGGATATAATAGAAAAGGTAAATCTTACATCAATCGACTTTCCTCCGGAAATGGATGAATCCGAGATCGCCGGGTTTACCAAGTTATCATCTGTAAGAGTCAGGCCACCCAGAATCAAAGAATCTGTTTCTAATTTTGAGTGTCGTCATTTAAGTACACTCGAGATAGGAAATGATCGAGTGGTAATAGGAGAAATAATTTATTTGCATATTGACGAGAAATATGTGACCTCACGAGAAAATGACCACTATGTTCTTACTGAGCTGATCAGGCCTGTGGGAAGGATGCACGGTAGAGATTTTTACACCCGTTCTACTGCAAGCCTTTTTAGATTTGCAAGACAGAGTTACAACGAATGGAAAAATAAACTAGATGAACAAAATTAATAAATGAAAATTTCTTAGTTTCTAATTCTTAAATAAAGTCTAATCTAGACTATATACTAGGAGAAGAATATGGCTGGAGAGAATTGGTACAAACTAGGACCTGTTGATGATTATAAGAAAACACCTCTTAAAGAAATCAAGATAAATAACAAACTAACAATCGCTCTCTCATTCCACAATGGACACTTCGGAGCTATTTCTAATACATGCAATCACGTAGGAGGTCCCCTGGGAAAGGGCAGGTTAGATGACGATGGTGATTACGTCGTATGTCCATGGCATAATTGGAAATTCCATAGAATTACTGGCTTTGGAGAACCTGGCTTTGAGGACGATCGAGTCCCTCAATATCGCCTTAAAATTGAGAATAATGAATTGTTTATAAATCTAAACCCAGTTACGACTAGGAACAAAAAACTACATTCACCTCATCCACTTTCCAGAAATAATACACGAAAGGAAGGGCCAATACGAGTTGTTGGAATTTCGACCACAGTTATGGATAAGGACAATCCCAGATATTCTACTTCTGAGAAATTACTTAGAATCGCCTTAGATCATGCAAAAAATGATTTAAAATGTGACACTTTGCTAATTCGATTAAATGAACTTCATTTTAGAAGCTGTGAGGGTTACTATTCTAAAAGTGCTAAAGCATGTACGTGGCCCTGCTCTATAACTCAAATGGATTCAAGTGATCAGCTGGATAGAGTGTATGAAGCGTTAGTACATTGGGCAGATGTTATCATGATCTCTACTCCCATAAGATGGGGAGCGGCCAGCTCCTTGTACTACAAAATGGCAGAGAGACTTAACTGTATTCAAAATCAAATAACGATTCAGAATAAAATTCTAATTAAGAATAAGGTAGCGTCTTTTATCATAACTGGTGGACAGGATAACGTTCAAGACGTTGCTGGGCACATGTTAGGTTTCTTTGCAGAACTTGGATTCTTGTTTCCACCTTTTCCTTTCATTGCACACTCTAGGGGTTGGTCAGCTGAAGATATGGAAAACAATATGATTGACGTGGAAAATAGCCGCGACTTAAAAGACGGTGCCAAGGATTTGGTCCGAAGATGTGTAGAAATGGCTGAAATTCTAGTAGTAACTGATATTTTCAAACGAAGAGTAGTGCTTTCAGGAAGGAAGGCGAGAAAAATAGAAATGAGAGAAAAAAAATAATTTGAACCCTTTAGTGGAATTAATATGTTGCACTTGCATTATCACCAAATAATTCTATTTACAAGGTTGTGGGCCTTCCACATGGATAAAATGTAAAGGCCTAGTAGTAGAGGTATAGATTTTGAATTGATATCTGAAATAGGATTTTCTATTTGTACAATTCAGATATTGAATATATGTACCTCGATATGCTCGTAACTTTTTTTATGTAAATATAGCATTAATTTCAGATAAACCTGGTGAGCTAGTTACGGTGGACTTGTGTGTTCTGCTCTCTGTTACTTTCGCGTTAGGACTCGAGTGTCTTTATTAAAAATCAACATAAGTATGAATAATATGGAATAAAAATAGGTCTTACTGTTGACCTATTGCATTATTTCCTTCATTTTCTTGGTTTTGGAAGTTAAAGTTGTTACCAGAACCTATCGAGTCACCACCAGATACTACTTGGCTGTTTTGTTCTGAAGATTGAGATTGAACAATTGCTTGTGATGCACTATTGCCGTCGCCATCATCATCTGAATCTTGAGCCAAAGCATTATTTCCTTCATTTTCTTGGTTTTGGAAGTTAAAGTTGTTACCAGAACCTATCGAGTCACCACCAGATACTACTTGGCTGTTCTGTATAGAACGCTGAACTTGAGCTATTATTTGTGATGCACGATTTCCATCATCATCATCATGATCGTTACCACCAGCTAAAACTGTATTGAAATTGTAGCCCGACCCTAATGGAGACAAGGTCATTGCGATAGTTAAAACCGTGATTATGGATATGATAGATATTTGTTTCTTATTCATACGGATCAATTTGGTAATTATTACCGAATAATAAACAATATAACTTGTATCAAAAATCCTTATGGTAAAATATTAGGTAATAAGATACTATAACAATCTGTCAATATTTATGATCGTAACATAACGTTAATTTTGTTTCCTGTTGATAGTACGGAAAGAAGATAATTGAATCAACATAGACTTGCAGAACTATTCCAATCTCTTTGTAATCTTGTCTCCTCTCTGTGTCATTTGTTTGGATGTTCAAACTACACATAGTTGGTCAGTGTAAGCTGATTCTTGTCAACATTTTTGAATTTGAGATTCTTGTTGTAGCTAATTCCCTTTAAACTAGGAAAATCAAATGTCATTCCATTTTCCCGAATTTTTTTTTCGAGATTTTGCATAAAATCAATTTCATAATTTCTGTCTATTCTCAAGTTATAATCATGTCGGATTGGGTCTGTGAAGTTATACAGTTTATTGTAGTTTGTAACAAATAGATCTGAATCTACATTTAACAACTTGAACACGATTTTCATTCTTTTCCAAATATCAAATCTAATTCTTAAAAAAGCTCCAAATACATTTTTAACACCTGCAGCCCGGCAATTAGTGATAATTGTGTTGATATTTTCAAAAGAGTCAGTAATTAACGGAACTATTGGATCGATATTTACAGCACATCGTACTCCTCTATTAGCAAAGTTTCTTATAATTTTAAACATGATGGATGCAGGAGGAGTTCCGGGCTCCAAGCAACGTCTAATGTTTTCATTGCAGGTTGTGATGGACCACACTATAAAACAATTATCTTTATACCGTTCATGAAGTTCCAAATCCCTATATATTAATGATGATTTTGTAAACACATAGTAAGGAATATTGTACTTCTGTAGTATGTTGACGCATTTCCTGGTCAACTCAAACTTTAATTCTGCCGGTTGGTAAGAATCGGTTGCTGACGATATCATGACAGGTTCGATAGTTCCTGATCTCCACTTCCTTATTTCATTTTCCAGCAATTCTGGTGCGTTACTCTTGGCATATATTTTATCATAAAACTCAGGAGACCATTCATAAGTAGCATAACAGTATCCACATCGATGCTGACACCCTTGATAGACATTCAGAGTATGACCTCTATACTTTCCAAACGTAAAGGGATGGAGAATACTCTTGCTTATCTTGTTATCGAATGTTGGCACGCTGTTTTTGTTATACCACAGCTCCATAGTTTTATATGACTTGCATAATAGTTAAATCAATCTGAATACTCTGATAAGACTTGATTATAGTAATGCTGGTCTCAAAAGCATTTCTGTATTAAGATTTCAGTAAAAAGTCTACATGTTAGATGATTTTGATCAAAAATTAGGACAACTAAACTGGCTAAATTCATCATCGGGTGATCACCGGGGTGTGTGTGATGAATTTTAGTTGACATGTTTTTTAGCCATATTAATATATATTCTATGTGTACTTGTAATTTGTCCATGACCTATCCAGATGACCTGATGAGATCTATTTCGAACACTATTAATCATATTACACCCAGTATTGATGATGTTCCTACAAAAGATAGCCAACAAATTACTAATCAGCGAATCGATGAGACTAACGAGTATTTAGCTGAAATATCAAAAAAATTAGATATTATCATTGACATCCTAAGAGAGATAAAAAAAGACTGATGCAAATTTAGTTAATTAATTTATTCACTCAGATTTATGATATAGTCTAAAACGCTAGTAGCCGAGGATATTTATTTTCTCTTTTATAATTGTTATATTCCTTATTAAATTAGTTTATAACAATATTTTATTATGGTGGGTCCTGGCAGTTCTAAGAAAGCCATTTATGCTGCTTTATTTGGTAATTTAGGAATTGCGATATCAAAACTAATAGCCGCATTATTTACGGGAAGTGCTTCTATGTGGGCTGAAACCTATCTCTCTTTTTCAGATACCTTCAATCAAGTTTTGCTTCTGGTTGGTATAAGAACAAGTAAAAAACATGTTACGGAAAGACACCCTTTTGGTTACGGGGAAGAACAGTTCTTTTGGTCTTTCATCGTTGCTACTCTTATATTTGGTATTTCGGGCATTTTGTCTTTGGAGCAAGGATTAGGTTCGATTTTGGGGAGCGAATCTCATAGATTCGAAAATGTGTCGATAAGTTATCTAATCTCGGCAATATCTTTGTATTCGAAGCTAATGCATTACGAATTGCTCTTGGATTATTTGAGGATGCAATAGAAGACAAGGGTGAAAAATTTGGCATTATTGCCATAATCAAGGAATTTAAAGAAAACAAAGATACCGTAATTTTGACTGTTATAGTAGAAGACTCTGCTGCACTTTTGGGAATTGTTATAGCGGCTGCTGCGTTATTTATTTCAGAAATTACTGGAAATCTTGTATATGATGCTATTGGTTCACTTTTGATTGGATTGATGCTAATGGCTTTTGCATTCTTTCTTGCCAGAGAAAATAAAGATTTACTCATAGGCGAATCCATGTCAAAAAGAGACAATCAGAAAATCTATCAAATCGTATCCCAAATACCTGAAGTGGCCAAGATAGTTTCAATTAGTTCTATGCAACTTGCACCCGAAGATGTACTAATAACTCTAGAAGTAAGCTTGGTCGATAATTTAGATACAGATACTATAGAATCAGTAATTGATAATATTGAAAATAAGGTTAAACAAGTTATACCTTATGCCGCATCTTCTAAGATTTACGTAGAACTTGAGCGAACTAAACAATCATGATTTTAAAAAAGAACACAAAGATAGTGATGAATTGGTATTCACAATTAGTTTGAATGATGATCCGAATAAGAATAGGAAGTTTGAAACGACATATCTTTGGGTATTAAGCCGTTTTGATCCTTTAGGCAATAAAAACCGCATATATACTATAATTATACCCCACTTTGGAATAGATTCAGAATTTAAAAATAAGGGGTGGTATCTAGCAATTTATGATAATATCAAAAATATATATACGTTACCCATGTTAAGAATATATAATATGACTAATAATAATGTAGAAGTAACAATTAATCCAATTTTTATCGGGATTATGAAGAATTTTAATTACTCAACAGCCGTGATGATTAGAGTAAATGATGAAATTCTTGATAAGCCGCCTGATTATTTGGTTGACTCGTCTTCCAATGATAATGCCTTTTGGGAAAAATGGTTTCTTTAGAAGTCAAATAAAATCTCCGTTGAATGATTCTGTTTCGATCAATAGATTTTTGCAATCGCCTGTAATCAAATCAAACCAGCTCACTTTTTCAATCATATATTATCAATGCATCAAGACGATACGAGATCAAAATACAGGTCCACGTAGTTCTGTAGCAAGTTCATCTTGTTGGATTACCATATGAAATACTCATCATTTTGAATCAATAAATTAAACTCTTTTTATAGTTAGGTTTCGAAAGTTAAGTGTCTACTATGAATAAAAAAGATGAGAAAGGAACAAACATTTGGTCTGAATGGTTAGATTTTAACCTCTCTAATATAACGGCTGCAGTTGTTGCCGACAAGCCGGGAGTTTTTAAGGTTCATGCTAATATGAAAATACTATATATCGGAAGTGGTACCAACTTGCAACAATCCTTGAAAGACTCATTGTCGGATCCTTGCATAAGTAAAGCCAGACGTTTTAGCTTTTTAGTTACAGATAATGCAGAACAAATAAAGGATCAGATAGTAAGGGAGTACCTTGATAGCCATGGAGGAAAATTACCATCATGCATGGAAAATAATTAATTAGTAAATCCTTTTTCATTTCGCTTATTCTTGATATTGTTTTATTCAACATCTACAACCCCTATTAACACTGTCGTGTACTCTTTCATAATAGTACAAGACATGACCAGCAATGTTCCAGATCAGTGATAGATGATGTGTAACAAAAAAATGATATTCCAGTGTTTAAAACATCATGAATTTCTGCAATGCTGTGTCTTGTCCAAAAAGAATATCATAAATTAATTTGATAATTATAGTACTGAAATGTTGAAATATCAAACAATTAAAAATATCATGTTTTATACAAATGTGATTGAAAACAATTAATTTCAGATCAAGCGTGTTAACAAATTTAAATCAATATATGCTTTCAACGTAATTATGGATCCATATACCACGTTTCAATTAAATCATAGAAGTCAAACACAAAAGAAATTAAAGATGGATCATTGGGATCCAGATCTCTCAGGTGTACATTCCAAAAAAATCTCGAAAATGAATTGGTTGGAATTTCGGAAAGCCTTTCTATCTCACAATACAAGTTTTATGCTGAAAACAAAAAATCATTGTTGGTAGTATTACAAGGGATCGATGGTTCCGGAAAAGATGGTACTGTCAGTCACGTAATGAAAGCACTAAATCCACAAAATTGTTATATAAAATCCTTCAAGATTCCAAATGATGAAGCATTGTCTCATGATTATATTTGGCGAATTCATAAGGCAGTTCCTGCGAAAGGACAGATCTGCATTTTCAATCGCTCACATTATGAAGATATAACAGAACCCGTAGTAATGGGTGCCATTTCTTGAAATTTACTAAAACAAAGACACAGACAAATAAATGAATTCGAAAGATATTTATCAGAAAATAATATTTTTATCCTTAAATTATTTCTGTATATTAGTAAACAGGAACAGAAGAAGAGATTATTAACTAGAATACAGGATCCTAATAAACATTGGAAAATTTCGGAGTGACATAATAGGTCACAAGAACTATCAAAAATACATAGATGTTTATGGAGACATATTCAATCACACAAACAAGAAGTGGGCTCCTTGGTTTATCATTCCAGCAAATGTCAAATATTTTCGTAACTGGGCTGTTTCAAAAATTTTGTTTAGGACTTTAGAGTCTATGAAGCATGAATACCCGAAAATAACCCTTGATCCACATAAATTCAATTTGAGCTAATGATTAAATCCAAAATTGAATTTGCAAACCGCCTGATTGTTTATGGTCCAAAGTGAATCTGAATTTAATAAGTGAACAATTTGGACTGGAACTGACAATCATAATACAAGGTCTGCTGCAAGAATTACTATATCCTCAAGGTTTTAGCATTAATCTTGATGTAAATTTTGATGAATTTTCTAAACAAAATACTGACTGATCTCTAAGAAGTTACTACCTAAAATATTTGAAATAAATTACTCAACGCATTCATGTCAAGGAAAATGCTGGATATACTTATTATCATCACTTTAAGAATTTGAGTATGGTCAAGGTTTCAGTTTATATCGGAACAAGTTTAGACGGATTTATTGCAAGAGAGAACGGTGATATAGGTTGGTTGGATGAAGCGAATAAGAATGTGACACCAGGAGAGGATTTCGGGTTTAATAATTTCATAGAGTCAGTCGACCTGATAGTTATGGGAAGAAAAACTTTCGAACAGGTTAAAGTTTTTGACAACTGGCCCTACATGGACAAAAGGTTAATTGTATTGACCACAAAAAACCTTCAAATCCCCGAAAAGCTGGAGAGATTTACAACTACTTCTAGTACATTTGTTCCTGAAAAATTGATCAGCGAATTATCGGACCAACATGTTGATCATATATATATAGATGGAGGCTTGGTGATACAAGAATTTTTATCAGCAGGATTAGTTGATGAAATCACTGTTACTATAGTACCAATTATCATTGGAAGAGGAAAATCTTTCAGCAAATTAGTATCAAAAGATTTACATCTGAATCATCTAAAAACAACAGTTTATGAATTTGGTTTTATACAAAACAAATACAGGATCACTAAACTAATAAAGGGTTAAGAATTTTTGAAATCACGTACTGTATAACTATTATACTTGTACTGTAAAAGGATTTCTACCATTTAAACAGGTATGATTTATCAAGGTCTCCAAAATACCTGTTGTTATAGGTAAACATCCATTGATGATTTAATTGTATAATATAGGGTGTTTATAACCGAATTACTTTTGGTAGTTGCTCTCCCTTTGGGATAAAATGTAAGGACAGTGAATTCACACATTCCCGAGTGTTTTTTTCTGTCAAATGTTCACCCAGGAATTCATGTCCTAGGTGTGCGCCACAATTTTTACATTCTATTTCTGTTCTTATTCCATCGGGATCAGGCACATGCCTCAGTGCATTTTGAAAGCTTTCATCAAAGCTTGGCCATCCGCATCCAGCGTCAAACTTGCTTTTGGATGAAAAGAGCGGACTATTACACCTTCGACAGATAAACGTTCCCTCTTCATAAAAATTGTCATACTTACCAATAAAAGGAGCTTCCGTTGATTTATTTATAATTATTTTTTCCTCCTCTGGTGTTAATCTATTATAACTCATATATTGTAAATATCTCGGTATTGGATTTAAAGACTATTGTGTTGTATTATTCAATGATGTAATAATGCGTAATCAACTATCTTGAGCGGATGACAAAAATAATTATCTCCTATAAATAATAGACCGTGGAGACAATACTGGATTATGATAAGTGTCTTTTATCAATCTAACTTGTCATATAGTTTAAAATAAAAGTACGCAGTAGAAAAATCATGGGTTTAGAATCAATTGGTATTTCGGACGTAATTACTAAAGATGTTAAAGTAATTGATCAAGAACAAAATATTTTTGATACTTCAAAGGTTATGGTAGACAACAATATCGGTTCTGTTGTAGTTATTGATAACAATGACAGCAAGAATCCGGTAGGCATTGTTACTGAGAGAGACATTGTTAGAATAGTTAGCACATTCTCATTATCAGACTTGCAAGTTCCAATCAGAAAACTTATGAGCTATCCCTTAATTACACTCTCAAAAAATGCATCCGTTTTAGATGCCATGAAATTGATGCATGAGCGAAAGATAAAGAGAGTAATTATTTTGGAAGACAATAAACTTGCAGGTATCGTTTCTGACCATGATATATTTAATCTACTAATGAATAACAAGGATTTGATTACTACTGTTATAGCAAGTGATTTTCCAATCCCTCAAAAAGATGTATACGAAGATTTTTCACGTTTTTGGTTTAGTAATTCCTATTATAAATAAATAGGGCAGTTCTTGTATACTTTGCTATCGATACGCTATACCTTCTATTTGTTTTTGTCAGGATAATTTCACGATATCAAGTAAATTTCATGTTGTTGAATTCATTTAATACTGCATCGTTCTCAACATCCCAAAAAGATAGACAGAGAAAAATCATGGTTCAATCTAGCAAGCATCGGTTTTAACATGATTTAAAGAATTTTCTGGGCTGGCTCATAGTAAGAGTGTTAAAAACCGTGGTGTAAAAAATTAGATCAGTGTTATTCTGGGCTTATTCGTACAAGTGATCTACCCATATGGTGACCGTTAAATAAACTGGCAAAAGCCTTTGGTGCTCTATCTAGTCCCCCAAAAATACTTTCCTTTAGCTTTATCTTACCATCGCTAATCCATTTTGACATCTTGTAATTAAATTCGTCTAATACATCGAGATGATCACTCCGGATAAAACCCTGGAGTCTTAATCTGTGTGAAACTGCCAATGAAAGGTTGGAAGGTCCGGGATGAATTGATCTTTCGATTTGACTGTCGGGTTTATCAGATTAGGTAGTGAAATGAGTATCGTCATTATATTGGGAGATTGTTCCACATAATACTATTTTTCTAAAAATATTCATATTGTCAATTGCTGCTTCTAGATGTCCCCCCCAACGTTATCAAAATAAATATTGATACCACTTGGGCAGACTCTTTTCAATTCAGAAGAAATATTGCCAATTCCTATTTTTTTATAATTTATGATGTGATCTATTCCAATTTCCTCTGCAAGATATCTTGCTTTCTCGTCGCTTCCACAGCTACCTATAACGCGACAGCCCTTTACCTTTGCTATTGGCATACAATAGATCCTACCCCTCCAGCCGCAGAGGATACAAAAACGGTTTCTTGACTTCCTCTGAGGTCGCCTATCTTAAACAGCCCAACATAAGCCGTAATACCTGTAATTTCAAGAATTCCTAGAAAATTTTGTGATGGAGCAGTTGAGGAATCGATTTTTGAAATAGCATTTTTTTCACTATTGATATCGTTGGATAGCCAATATTCTCTCCATCCAAAGTTTGCCTTCACATGATCTCCAACTTTGAAATTTGAACTTTTGGATTCTATTATTTGTCCTATGCACTCCCCCCCATCAATTACTTTGTCCAGCTCTAAAGGTGATAATGCTTTACTTTTCCATTCACCATGTAAATTCTCAAAAAAGGGTCAACAGACATCCAGATATTTCTAACTAGAAACTCCCCTTCTTTTTTCACTTCTGGAATCTCTACCTCGACAATCTCAAAATCTTCTATATCTGCGTATCCAGATGGTCGATTCTTTAAATGGATTTCTTTACTCATCTTCTTTTCATTTGTCCATTTAAGAATCTCCTAATTCTTCCATGATCAAAAGAATTGCTCTATACAAATAGCACTCTATTCGTATAAAACCACTCCTATGAATGACTTAAGCATCACCACATACGAAAAGCTCTGTTCTAATTTGTCGATCTTATATAAGGAGGATGTGGTAAAGAGTTACTGAATTTCATTCAAAACAAGATTTTATAGCATTAATTTTTAGTAATAGTCTGAAAGCATCCTGTTTAAAGTATTCTGAAATGCTTGTCTTTCCTGGTCAGTCCTTTCACGATCAATTGACGTTTGCTTTTTTGTTTCTAGATTGGTTATGGCTTTATCAACTTCAGCTAATCCAATAAGTGCTTTATTTAATCGATTAGATAAGAAAAATATCGTAGAAAAAATATAGCTGATTTTGTCATTATCAAAGTCCAATTTTGTAGATGAAGGAAAAATATCATCCAGTCTTTTTCTCAAATCAGTGCCACATTGTTGTATGCATTTTGAATCGCCATTACAGTCTTGTAACTGTTGAGCCCAAGATACTAAACATTCTATTATCTCGGTCGAATATTTGCTCATAAATACACTGGGTACTTATAGTTTTTATACAGTGATTGATTTGAATGTCATCATTCGATCCTTTAAAATTGAAATGTTAATTTTGAGATAGATAGACTAGAAGTTATTGCCGATGAAAAGAAATCATCAAAGTAGATACAATTACCAAAGCGATTCACTGATTAGGATATTATTTTTGAAATTTTGATTGATCGAATAATCTATAATTATTCCATTTACTACTTTGTTGAATCTGCATCAAATCTTTTCATAAATTTATTTAGTGCCTCATCCTCTGAAACAGCAAATCTTAAAGCTTTGCCATCATAACTTTCCACTTTATATTGAGGAATACTGAAAATCTCTTTGTTTCCTATGCCTCGCTGAGTCAGGATTAGACCATTAGAAACTTCTTGAACCTCTCCAAGATCAAAATCGTTGCTACCTTTTGCTTCCTTCTTTATCACGTCATCCCAATCTATTTCTTCTCTTGTTTCTTCCAGAGATGCATCTGCATCAAATCTTTTCATAAATTTATTTAGTGCCTCATCCTCTGAAACAGCAAATCTTAAAGCTTTGCCATCATAACTTTCCACTTTATATTGAGGAATACTGAAAATCTCTTTGTTTCCTATGCCTCGCTGAGTCAGGATTAGACCATTAGAAACTTCTTGAACCTCTCCAAGATCAAAATCGTTGCTACCTTTTGCTTCCTTCTTTATCACGTCAT
>LLBZ010049746.1_pt3 | contig 13825 bp, 12 predicted proteins | sample 1489421 | NCBI WGS metagenome assembly LLBZ01 (sample SAMN04092657, study PRJNA295927) | soil metagenome | biome: Soil prokaryotic community; feature: Bulk soil; isolation source: soil from tomato rhizosphere | host: tomato cultivar Moneymaker | place: South Korea | collected 2011-11-01 | reverse complement strand
CCAGTCCAGGTCGCGCGTGATCGGACGCGGTTTCAGTCCCTCGGCTTCGATCTTGCCCAACGACTCGCCGATCACGGGTTCCCGCATGTGGTCAGCACGCTCCTGTAAAAACTTCTTAACGTCCGGCTCCAGCTTAGAGAGGTCGAGATAGAAATGCTCGGTCTCGCGCAGCTCCAGCGCGCCGCCTTCCTTCGAGCGCGGGTTGATCAGCTTCTCCGGCTCCAGCACGTTGCCGCAGTTGTCACATTGGTCCGAGCGAGCGCCCTCGTAGCCGCAGATATAACAGGTCCCTTCGACGTAGCGATCCGGGAGGAATCGCTTTGACGAGGGCGAGTACCACTGTAAGGATTTCTGCGTGAACAGAAAGCCGTTTTGCTTCAAAGCCAGGAACATAGACTGCGACACCTTGAAGTGGTTCTCGGTGTGTGTGGTCGTGAACAGGTCATACGTGATGCCCCAGCCCTTGAACAGCTCAAGGAAGCCGTCGTGATATTCCTTGTAAACTTCCTCGACGGGTCTACCGGCCTTGTCGGCGGCCAGTGTGACGGGGGTGCCGTGCGAATCCGTGCCACTGACCATGAGCACCTTATTCCCTTTCAATCGATGGTAGCGTGCGACGATGTCCCCGGGCAAGTGCGATCCGGTGATATTGCCGACATGGATCTCGGCGTTGGCGTAGGGCCAGGCAATTGCAATTAGGATATTTTCAGGCATTCATGCCTCCGTGATTCTTTTACCACCAAGGGCACGAAGGAACACGAAGGGGCGAAGAACCAAACTTTGTGTCCTTGGTGTTTTGTAGTCTTAAGTTTCTCAGTGTCTCCGTGGTCCGGTAAACAAAAAAGCTGTCCGCGGAACCTGGACAGCCTCTCGATCTTCTCAAGTCAATACGAACATGCTTCCCAGGCGCGCTACGACATCTCCATAGGCATGGACATGGTCTTTGTCACCACTGGGAAAGCAGGTTGCAAAATCATGACCGCTAGTTTAAGCGCGGCGGGATAGTTTGTCAATGGAAGCTGGAAGCGCGTCTAAAAGCGTTATCAGGAAATGAAAAGACGATAAGAGAAAAGTCGTGGTGCTGGGCACCACGACTTTTCTCTTTGATAACTGATATCATTGCGGGACCGAGGTGAACAAAATCACCTATTATGCCGAAGGAGCATTCACGTAAATGAAAAAATTCCTGTTGCTGATTGCATCACTTACCGCGCTCGTTGGCTGCAATTTGGGCACAGTTACAAGCCTTGCCACGCCAACCGCCACCGTGATTCCGACGCTTACCCCTGAACCTTCGCCTACCCCTCTATTGACTGGGACCATCACAGGAAAATTATCTTATCCATCTGAATTCATTCCGCCCATGCGCGTGGTGGCCTTTAGCTTAACAGATGGCAAGGCATACTTCATCGATACCGGCGAGAATCAACTGGAATATTCCATCGAGGTGCCCGTCGGCACGTACTATCTAGTTTCCTACCCGCACCAAGGAACTGCCGGAAATACCGGCCAGGTCGATTCTTACACACTGGGAGGAGGTCCCTTTGCCGGAGGATTTACCCAGATGGTTCCGTGCGGCTTGGCGGCTGGCTGCGATGATCATACACTTTTACCTGTTACGGTGACAGCGGGCCAAACGACCACGGCAGACCCCGGGGATTGGTATGCGCCAGAAGGTACATTCCCGCCAATGCCCAACCCATAAATGAATCGATTATAGGATCCGGACAGGCGTGACATGCGAACATCACGCCTGTTGTTCATTCATCAAGCAGGTCTTTGATTTTTGCAAACGGTGAATCGGAAGTATCCGGTCGATGACCGCAGTCACGGACATTTAGATCTTGCCCGCAAACGGGACACAGTCCCTTGCAGTCGGGATCATGCAGCGGATTGATCGGAATCTCAAGGATAGCATATTCGCGTAGAAGAGGTGCGAGATCGATATGCGCGTCTTCGGGAAGCATGAGCCCGGTTTCACTGACCGATTTCTTGTTGAACGCGTAAAGCTCCGTGAACTGCCAGTCAAGCGGATGCGTAAACTCCCTCAGGCAGCGTACACATTCGAGCTTGGTGTCGCCTTCAAACGTTCCCTGAACCACTAACCCTTGAGGCGTGCGGCCAATATCCACCTTACCGACAAGGTTTTGCAGCTCAAGGTCCTCGAGCTTGACGTTCTCGATCTCGAACGGGATTTCGTGACTGTAGCCGACTTCCTCGTGAATGATAAAGCCGACGTTAATACGAAAAGGTTTACGGGGATTCGCCATGAGATTTTCTCTTCAGGTCGGGGTCACAGCGGATTGTGCCGAACTGCAACCTCAGTTAGATTTTTCGATCGACGATAAACTTCGCCAGGTTTTCCAGAGCCTCGCGCTCCGCAGAGATAGGTGCATCGCTCAGTGATTTTAGCGCACGGTTGACCGCCTGCCGCGCCTCGTCCATGGCCTGTTGGATGGCTCTGCTCTGACGAATATTATCCACCAGCCGCTGGACTCTTTGGGTATCCTTCCAGCCGCCTTCGGGAAGGGACAGGACATCTGCACTCCTGGGATTCGCCTCGGCATAGTAGAGGGCCGGCAGGGTAACGAGTCCATTGAGAAGATCGGAGCCAATCGGCTTGCCAACCGCGGATTGGTCGCCGGTAAAGTCCAGGATGTCATCCACGATCTGGAACGCCATCCCGACCTCATAGCCAAAGACCTTCATCGACCCGCGCATCTCTTCATCTTCGGTGGCAACCATTGCGGCAGCCAGAGCTGCCATCTCGAACAGAGAGGCCGTCTTGGCATAGATGCGTTGGTAATAATTGTCTCGCTCGATGATGCCGCGTGCCGAGAACATTTGCGTCAACTCACCGTTGACGATGGTGGCCAGGGTCTCGGCGAAGAGTTTCATGAGCGGTAGGTAGTCTGTCTCCGCGGCGAGTTTGGCGGCACGCGCAAACAGGAAGTCGCCGGTTAGGACGGTCGCCGCGGGGGACCAGCGCGCGTTCAGTGTGGGCATGCCGCGCCGTAAAAGCGCACCATCGATCAAATCGTCATGGACAAGCGTTGCAGTGTGCAGCAATTCGACAGAGGCGCCCAGCGTGATCAGTTTTTCCTCGGGCGCGCCAAGCATATTCCCCACCAGCAGGCCGAGGGTAGGTCGGATGCGTTTGCCGCCTGCCGACAGAAGATGTTCCAGTGCAGACCGTAAATCCGGATGATGATCTTCGCCCGCCTGTTCCCGAATTCGTTGTTCCACAAACTCAAGCTGGTCCTGCACGGATGTGAAAAAGGTGATTGAGCTCAAGCGTCAGTCTCCCAACCGAACAAGTGCGCGGCGTTTTTAGCAGTAATTTCGGCGACCTGCGCGCGGGTCGTCCCATGAATTTCTGCAATTTTATCAGCAATATAATGAACGAATGCTGGCTCATTGCGTTTCCCGCGATGGGGAACCGGCGTCAGAAAGGGGGAGTCGGTCTCGATCAATAATCTTGAAAGAGGGATCTGTCTAACGATGTCTCTCTTTTCTTCTGCGTTTTTATACGTAACCGGACCGGTGACACCGATATAGAAGTTCATAGCCATGACTTTTTGCGCCGTCTCAAGGTTCCCGTTGAAGGAATGGAACACGCCCGGGTTTCCGGCCAGTGGATGGTTTGTGGCTTTTAGCTCACTTTGCCATTCGCTCGTGATCCTGAGCAAGTCCACAGAAGCCTGCCCGAACCACGCGTCGTTCTCTTCGCGCATGTGGATGACCACCGGTTTATTCACCAATCCAGCAAACGCAAGCTGCTTGCGAAGAGCTTCGTGTTGAAAAGCTCGCGCCTTTTCATCCTTGACCCAGTAGTAGTCGAGTCCGATCTCGCCAATGGCGGCCACTTTGGGATGCCTCGCCAGATCCTCGATTTCAGCAAAGGTGCTCTCGGAGAAATGCTCGAGATCCGTGGGATGGAAGCCAACCGCCGCAAAGATGATGGGGTCGGCTTCTGCTAGTTGAACGGCCTTTCTGCTGGAGTTTTGCTCCAGGCCCGGCACAAGAATCCGGAACAGCCCGGCTTCTTTAGCGCGGGCAATTACCGCGTCGCGATCTGCGTCGAATTTGTCGTAGTCCAGGTGACAGTGGGTATCTGTGAGCATAGCTCCAACACCGATTGTGAAAATTATAACATAATAGATGAAATTTATCCTATAACAAAAAAGTCCTGCCGCTTATGGCAGGACTGAGATTCTGTTTCCCACTTATTATTCCATGGTAATTCCGGCAATTTTCAATCCGTCCCGGAGGATGGCCTGCACTTTGTCCTGATGGGTGGTTTCGCAATAGACGCGCATGATCGGTTCCGTACCGCTAAAGCGGATTAACAACCAGCCGCCATCTTCCAGTTTGAACTGGTAGCCGTCGATAGTTACGAGCTCGGTCACTTTCAAACCGCCAATGGTTTCAGGCTTCGCATTCAAAATCAGCTGTTCCCGACTCTTGCGGTCTCCGGTAAAAGGCGTATCGATCCGGTCGTAGAAATGCTCGCCAACCTTGTCGAAGAGCATCTTGAGCAGCTCGGTTGGCTTCTTGCCCGTGCTCACCATGAAGTCCAGGAAGTACAGGTTGGCAAGGATGCCATCTCGTTCCGGGACATTGCCGCGGAAGGCATAGCCGCCGCTCTCTTCCCCGCCGATCATCGCGTCGGTTTCCATCATCTTGGGTGCAACATATTTGAAGCCGACTCCCGTTTCATGGACGTTCACGCCGTAGAGCTTGCCCAGCTTGTTCAGCATGGTCGTCGTGGAAAGGGTCTTGACGATGTCACCGCGCTCGCCTCGCACCTCAAGCAGATAAAAGGCCAGTAAGCCGTAGACTCGCAGTTGATTAATGAACTCACCCTTTTCATCACCGATTCCGCAGCGGTCGGCATCGCCATCCGTAATGAGCAATACATCGGCGTTGTTCTCGACAGTTGCCTGCAGTCCCACATCGATATTCGGGCGGATGGGCTCGGGGCGCTTCATATCGGGGAAGGCAGGGTTACGGGTATTGTGGATCTCGATTACGCGCGTCTTGCCGCCTTCCAGCAATCGCGGGAACCAGCCTGCGCCGTTCCCCCACATCGCGTCGACCATGACGGTTAGTCCCGCGTCCTTGATCTTTTGAAGGTCCACCAATTTCTTGAGGTTTGCGATATAGGCTTCGGACGCATCGAACGTGACGATCTGGCCGTCGCGAATCCCCTCGCTGAAGTCAATGTGTTTCACCTCATCGACGGAATCGGGGATCAGCGCCTCTATCCTTCTCAAGCCATCCGGGTCTATCGCGCCGCCATTCTCATCGCGGACCTTGAATCCGTTGTCGGTGGGTGGGTTGTGGGAGGCAGTGATATTCACCGCGCCGCAGGCTTTTTTGTGAACCACAGAAAATGAAATGACAGGTGTGGGCGTCGCGCCGTCTGTCAGGTAAACGTTGAGTCCATTTCCGGCCAGCACTTCTGCCGTGGTCGCTGCAAAGTTTTCGGAAGCAAAGCGCTTATCGTGTCCGACCACCACCCATTGACGCTCTCTCCCCTGCTCGAGCAAGTATCGTGCAAATCCCTGGGCCGCGCGTCGAACATTGTCAAACGTATAATCCTCTGCGATCATGCCGCGCCAGCCATCTGTACCGAATCCGATTTTGTATACCATGAAAGACTCCTCCTCCGAAATAACAACGCTGCGATTATAAAGTAGAACGCCGAGACTGCGAAGCGTCTCGGAACTCAATACGCTATCGGAGAGTAGACTCACAAACAGTTCACACCGGTCTCGACAAATTTGTTTGGCCCGCCTATACTACCGCTGTTTGCTACCATCTCACTCACATGGAAGAATGAGGCGCACATGACAAAGCATCTCGTCGTTGTAGCGGGAAATATCGGCGTGGGAAAGACTTCATTAACTGAACGGATCGGCGCGCGCCTGGGCTGGTGGACAGGCTATGAATCCGTGGCAGACAACCCCTATCTGGCAGACTTCTACTCCGATATGCATGCCTGGGCGTTTCACCTGCAGATCTTTTTTCTGGGCCACCGCGCCGACCAGTACATGGAGGCAGCGCGGGACCCGCGTTCCGCCATCCTGGACCGTAGCATCTATGAGGATTTTCATATCTTCGCCCGTGCGCTTCATCAAATGGGTGACATGTCGGAACGTGACTACCTGGCGTACCGCCGCCTATTTGAGCTGGTGGTAAACAGTACGCCGCGTCCCAATTTGTTGATCTATCTCAAGGCCCCCGTCAATATCTTGATGGACCGCATCCGCCGCCGGGCGCGCAACATGGAGACCGGCATCACGCCTGAATACCTGACCCTGCTCGATTCGTTCTACGACGATTGGCTGAGTGCCTTCGATCTGTGTCCGGTCCTGACGATCCGTACTGACGACCTGGATTACGTCCATCAATCGAATCATCTTGATACCGTAATCGAACGCATTCAGGAGAAACTGACAGGCAAGGAAGTGATGGAGTTTTAGGACGGGGCTTTTCTGTTCTCCGTGCTCAAAGGTCTCAAACTATCCATTTGACCAGGTCAAAACCTCTCCGGAAGTTGAGGGATCCTTTCGGACAACTGTCGTATCATGGAACGATAGCCATTCGCCTGGTGTATTGAAAAGCAGTCTAAGTGGAATGAATACTACCGGTCAATATCTGATCGGCCGCCTCAGATTTTAGAGGAGCACTATATGGATGTTGTCAGCTCAAGCCGGCTGCGGTCGAAGAGCAAGCCTGCCAAACCAACCCGCCAGCAACAGGAAGCGCGCATTGGCTTGCTGTTCCTTGCCCCGTGGCTAATCGGCTTTGTCTTGCTGAAAGCTCTGCCCATCCTCGCGGCACTGGTCTTTTCCCTCACCGATTTCAAGATGCTATCTCCGGAAGCGACAAAATTCGTCGGCCTGGAGAACTACCTGCGCTTCCTTCGTGATCCGGCAGCGGGGGCAAGCTTATTTGGCTCACTGGGATATTTTTTGCTGACCGTCCCACTGGAGATGGTCGTGGCGTTGGCGCTGGCAGCAGTCTTCACCAGCGAGCGGCTGAAGAACAAGCGTATCTCACAGACGTTGATCTTCATGACTGCGATCATCCCCTCCACTTCCATATTCTTTATCTTTCTGGGGTCGCTCGAGTATGCCGAGCGACTTATCTTCACCCCGCTACAGCTTCCGCCTATCGAGGGGTTTAGTTTGCTGTTGCCCTTCATGGCTCTCTGGAGCATCGGTCCGGGTTTCCTGATCATCTACAGCGCTATGCAAAGTGTGCCAAAAGAGATCTATGAAGCCGCCCGCGTCGACGGGGCAGGCCCGATCGGACGCTTTGTCTACATCACCCTGCCGATGATCTCCCCCGCGATTTTCTTTACACTGGTTATCAACCTGACGGGTGCGTTCGGCGGCGCCGTCCTCCTGGACCGCGGCTACATCCTGAGCTTCAGCCTTTCCCCGATGGAAGGCTATATCAATGAAACCATGTTCAACCAGGCAGACCTGGGGTATGCCAGCGCCCTGGCCTGGATGACCTTTGCCGTGATGATGACCCTGACCATTTTGCTGTTCCGCTCTGCCAAACGCTGGGTCTACTTCCCGGAGGAGGACGAAGTCAATGAGATTTAGAAAGCCTGCCTACTTACAGGACTCCTCCCGGCTTACCTATCGACTGTGGGATTTTTCCGGTACGGCTTTACTCAATCTGTTCATGTTCCTGTTCCTGGTCGCGTACCTGTCGCCGCTTCCGTTCATGGTGATTGCCTCCCTGACCCCACGCGATCAGTTCCTGGATGCGAACGCGCCGATCCTGCCTTCGGAACGAGTCAAGTTCAACTACGAGGGGAAGGATCTCATCGTCTACGAAGTTCCCACAGAGGATGGCCTCAAGCAGTGGGGGTTGTATAAGCCGTCCAGGCGATCCAGCCAGTTCATCGACCCGGCGAATCCGGAAGCCGGTCCGATCCTCTGGGAGGGGCAGTGGCGCACTCTGAAGTCTGTCTACCGGTTCAAGCCCACGCTGGACAATTACAAAGAATTTCTGGGCATCACCAAGATCCCACTCTTGTTCAAGAACACCATCATCGTCGCCCTCATCAGCGAGATTGGTGTCTTGTTCTCCTCCATTGCGGTTGCGTACGGGTTTTCGCGTTTCCGCATCCCGGGCATCAAGTACATCTTTTTCCTGCTGATCGCCACGATCATGATTCCCAGTAACATCACGCTGGTCCCGACCTATTATCTTTACAGTGGACACGTGCTGAACTGGATCGGCACCTGGCTGCCTCTGATCGTCCCGCATTTCTTTGGCAGTGCGATCCTGATCTTCCTTCTGCGCCAGAATTTCAAGAGTATCCCGCGCGATCTCGACGAGGCCGCCATGCTGGATGGAGCAGGACCTTTACGAATCCTGATCTCAGTGATTCTGCCGCAATCAATTCCGGTCGTGACGACTGTCGCACTACTGCACTTCTTCTACATCTGGAACGAGACGCGCCTCTCGAGTCTGTATCTCGGCATTTCCCCCAATCTGCAGATGGTTTCCTTTGGCGTCCAGCGTAGCCAGACGTTTTTCTTCACACCGGAAGCTCTCATGGTCGGTGCGTTGGTCGTGATGGTGATCCCCGTCGTCGTGCTCTTCCTTTCGCAGAGATTCTTCATGCAGGATATGATCATCACACAGATCGAGAAATAAGACATGAAATCCACCCGCATCATTGTTTTCACCTGGTTGGCCTGGGCGATCATTGTTTTGACTTTCCAGGCGTGGGCGACCGCGCGCATCGACCTGAAATATCCTGACCAGGCGCTGGCTTGGACGGCCGTGTGGACGAATGAAGGCTATCAGACGGGCCACGTCTATTTAGTAGAACCGTTCATGAACAACCAGGTTGCGTGGGATTCGGAATATTATCTGGCGATTGCCGTTGGCGGCTACGACGACCCGCGCTCGCCGCATCTCACGCCTACCGGAGTCACCACATCGGTAGTGGATCATTCCGTGGTGCAGTCCGGCTCGGGCTTCAGCCAGAGTATTTCATTGAGCTATGCCTTCTTCCCGTTCTACCCATTGATGATACGTATTTTCGCGTTTCCGCTACAGATTTTAGGCATGAATCCAATTGCAACCGCCACACTTGCAGGAGTCATTGTTTCCGCACTAGGGACGCTGTTAGGGATGCTGGCGCTTTACGATCTAACCCGCGACAGCCTCGGTGAAGAGGGCGCCCTGCGCGCGGCGTTTTATCTGGTCATTTTCCCAACCGGTTTTTTCCTGATCCAGGTCTATACCGAGGGATTGTTTGTGGGTCTTGCCTTTGGCTGTCTGGCGATGCTCAGGCGCAAGCAGTGGCTGCTTGCCGCGCTACTGGGCGTCGCCGCGACCCTGACGCGCGCGGTTGGTGTCACCCTCTTGATTCCCATGGCAATCGCCTGGATCCGGACCGCGGAATGGATGGATCTCGACGTGGAGTGGCGACAGATTTTTCACCAGGGCATTTCGCTCCGCCCCTTGAGACATGCGTTGCTTATCGTTTTGCCGCTCATCGCTTTTTTAATCTGGAAATTTTCCTATTACGGTTTAGCGTTTGACTACGTTGAATCTCACCACTATGGCAGAGGCTTCCTGTCATTTGGGATGGCCTTTTATTTATGGCTTGAAGCATTCAAATCTATGCTCAGTGGGGCCAACCCGCAGCATACTGCATATTACCTGACCGAATTTCTGGGGCTTGCCCTTGGCGTGATCGCCTGCATCGCCACGATCCGGACCCACCCCGAGATCGGGTGGTTTAGCCTCGCCGTGGTGCTGATCTCGTGGGGCAGTGGGTCGCCGCAAAGTTTTCATCGCTACGTGTTGGGCGCACCAGCAGTGTTTTTCACGTTGGCGCGCTGGGGGCAAAATCCCGGCTTTGATCGTGCCTGGACGCTACTAAGCATTTTACTGATGGGGGCCCTGGCAATGTTATTTGCGTTTGATATGTGGGTCGCGTAAACGGCCTTTATTCGTGTAAAATAGGTTTACAAAACCAGCCTTAACTCTCTACAAATTAGGTCGAATGTCTGTAAATCTACTCGCCCGCATCCCATTTTTTACCGGACTTCCGCCAGGTGAACTGGATCGCCTGATGAAGGAATTGGATGTCGTCAATTTGAATTCTGGCGACATTCTGTTTCACGAAGGCGACCCGGGAGAGCATCTCTACGTGGTGGTCGAAGGGGAGCTGGAGATCCTGCTCGCACCGGATACAGATGATGAGTTGATTCTCAACCTGCTGCACGCGGGGGAATATCTGGGTGAGATGAGCCTGCTCCAGCCCGGCGGGGTTCGCACGGCGAGCGCGCGGGCACGGGGCCAGGTCGTTTTATTGAGCATGAACCGGGAGCAGTTCAAGGGCCTGCTGCAGCGGCATCCTGAATTGTCGAACCAGATGATCGGTGTGCTGAGCCAGCGCCTGGATAACACGAACGCGGCCACCTTTCGCGACCTGAGTGAAAAGAACCGCCAATTGCAGCAAGCGTTCGACGAACTGAAGGCCGCGCAGGAACAGTTGATCGAGAAAGAGCGCCTGGAGCGAGAGCTGAAAGTGGCTGCCGATATCCAGATGTCGATTCTGCCAGACGTCCTGCCCGTGCATGAGAAGTTCGATTTCGGCGGACGCATCCTCCCGGCTCGGCAGGTGGGAGGCGATTTCTATGATGTGTTCCCGCTTGGAGACAACAAGATCGGCGTCCTGATTGGTGATGTCGCCGATAAAGGGGTGCCTTCCGCTATTTTCATGGCCCGAGCCCATGCGCTGATCATTGCCGAGGCAGATAGCGTGAGCTCCCCAGGTGTTGTTTTACGGAAGGCGAATAAACACATCACCCGTCTCGAGAAATCGACACAGTTTGTGACTGCGCTCTACGGCGTTTTGGATACGGAGACTGGTGAGTTCTCCTATGCCCGCGCAGGACACGAACCACCTCTGCTGCTGCATGAGCATGGGGATGTCCATCGCCTGCCTCATAAGCCCGGTATGGCGTTGGGCTTATGGGAGAATATCGCACTGGATGAATATAGCTTATTCCTGCCGCAAGGGTCGCTCCTGGTGATGTTCACAGACGGCATGACAGACTGCCGCAACCCCAAAGGCGAGCCCTTCGGGCTGGATCGCATCCGACTGACGATGGCAGAGTTGTGGAACACATCGGCGCAATCCAGTTGCGACCAGTTGTTCGATAAGCTCATGATGTATCAAAGTGGATCCAAGCAGGATGACGATGTGACGCTTGTTGCTGTACATGCAAAATGAACGAGACCGGTTTTCAAAACCGGTCTCGTTCTTGCGTTACAAAGCCATATCCTATGACCGATCCAAGGCCTGCTTGATATCCTCTACTAGGTCATCCTTATTCTCAATCCCTACCGATAACCTCACAAGCCCGGGGTCCACATCCAGCTGGGAGCCGGCCACGGAGAGATGTGTCATCGCGGCAGGGACCTCGATCAACGATTCCACGCCTCCCAGTGATTCCGCGAGGGTAAAAATCTTTGTCCCCTCTGCGACGCGGATCGCCGCCTCGCGTCCCTCTTTCATGATGAAAGAGATCATCCCGCCGCCGTTCTTCATCTGTTGTCTGGCAATCCTGTATTGTGGATGAGCCCCCTGAAATGGATAGAAGATCTTTTGGACCTTGGGATGTTCTTCCAGAAATTCGACAATCGCCAGGGCATTTTCGTAATGCCTGTCCATGCGGATGGGCAGGGTCTTGATGCCGCGCAGGATGAGGAAACAGTCCATCGGTCCGGGCACCGCGCCGACCGCGTTCTGCAGGAACGCCAGCTTATCCGCGAGTTCCTTCTCTTTGACAATTACCGCGCCGCCGACCACGTCGGAATGACCGCCGAGATATTTTGTCATCGAGTGGACCACAATATCGGCGCCCAATTCAAGAGGTCGCTGAAGATAAGGGGTGGCGAAGGTGTTATCCACCACCAGTAAGGGTTTGTTCTCATGCGCGTGCACGATTTCGGCCACCGCGCGAATATCCGTGATTCGCAGGAACGGATTCGTCGGAGTCTCCAGCCAGACCAGCCGCGTGGACGGGGTCATGGCTTCCGCGACAGACTCAGGATCGGTTGTGTCGGCGAAGGTGAAGTCTAGCCTGTAGCGCCGCAGCACTTTATCAAATAAGCGGAATGTACCGCCGTAGACGTCATTGCCCGCCAACACATGGTCATCCGAATTTAATAAACGTAACACGGTATCTGTCGCGGCGAGTCCGGAGGCGAAGGCCAGTCCATACTTCCCGCCCTCCAGGGCCGCCAGACAATCCTGTAGTGCCTTACGAGTCGGATTCTGCGTGCGCGAATATTCATACCCCTGGCGTGGTTTGGCAACACCATCCTGCATGTAGGTGGACGTGAAATACACAGGCGTCATCACCGCGCCGTTGTTAGGATCCGGTTCCTGGCCGGCATGGATTGCAAGCGTTTCAAATTTCATTCGCTCTCCTGTAATTTTTCGTTAAAATGCGTAGTCTGAGACTCGTAAATCATTATACAAGCGAAGCTGTCCTGCGGACAAGCGAAATGGCACGCAGTGCCATAAACGAGGAAATATGACAAAGACAATATTGGCTGTGCTTGCTCATCCGGACGACGAGTCGTTTGGGCTGGGAGGTACCCTGGCTTTGTATGCAAGCCGGGGATGTGATACCTATCTGGTCTGCGCGACGCGCGGCGAGGTCGGCACCGTGGACGAGGAATATCTCAACGGCTACAAAGATATCGCCGAGCTACGCACCGATGAATTGATGCGCGCTGCGAAACATCTCGGATTGAAAGGCGTATTCCTCCTGGGATACCGCGACTCTGGCATGCCCGAAACGGATGACAATAAACATCCTGACGCGCAGGTCAATCATTCGGTCGACGAGGTTGCCGGACGCGTAGTGAGATACATCCGTGAGCTCAAGCCGGATGTGGTCATTACGTTTGACCCGATCGGAGGCTACAAACACCCCGACCATATCCATACGCATAAGGCGACTGTGCTTGCCTTCGAAAACGCGGACGACCCTTCCTTTCACCCGGAGGCCGGAGGGCCGTTTAAGCCGCGCGCGCTGTACTATCAGGTATTCTCACGGCGGATCCTGCGGCTGATGGTGCGCCTGATGCCCTGGTTCGGGCAGGACCCGACGAAGTTTGGCCGCAATAAAGATGTCAATCTAAAGGAACTTGCGGAAGTTGATTTCCCCGTACATGTGCGGGTGGATATTACTCCCGTGACAAAGATCAAACAGGAGGCTGGCCGAGAGCACGCCTCGCAGGGCGGCGCCCAAATGCGGCGCGGCTGGATGGGCCTCATGACCCGGCTTTTCCGCGAGCACGAGGAATTTATGCGTGCCTATCCACCTGTTAATGGCACGTTGCAGAGCAAGCGCGACCTGTTCGAGGGCTTATAGGCTAGTTCTGCAGAGGGGCTTGTATTCGTAGAAAGAATGTTCTATAATCATCCTAACGACATCTAACCTTCAGTAGAGGAGAATGCCATGACCAAACGAAGTGTGCGCCCAGCGTCGTGCATGACCTACCCATGGCAGAACTTTGTTGAACTATCATCTGCCTACATAAACTGACTCCGCTACTCTAGACTGTCTGCTAAACTTATCCGCCCAGAATTGCCCATGCCGTTAGTTCAATACAGTTTCCTGTCGTCTATTTTATGAAGGCTAATTATGGGGAGATTTCAACAGCGAAATGTCTGGCTTTTTGTCTATAGTGTAAGCATGGCTGGCTCACCTGCTTTTGCAGTCTAAGAATTGAGCAAAAAGTGTGACCACGGCGA
>LLBZ010037531.1_pt2 | contig 13832 bp, 16 predicted proteins | sample 1489421 | NCBI WGS metagenome assembly LLBZ01 (sample SAMN04092657, study PRJNA295927) | soil metagenome | biome: Soil prokaryotic community; feature: Bulk soil; isolation source: soil from tomato rhizosphere | host: tomato cultivar Moneymaker | place: South Korea | collected 2011-11-01 | reverse complement strand
CCCGCCGGCTTGTGGCCGGTTCCTGGACGGAACCGGCCAGGATGGATGGGGTGACGCTGGAATCGGTGGCCAATCTATATAAGACTGCCCCCAAAATGGAAGGGAAAGCGGAACGTGACGGCCTTCCGGTAGAAAGCCAGGCCCCTGATTTCACGTTGCAGGATGCCAACGGAAAATCAGTGACCCTTTCCACTTTCCGCGGTAAGAACGTCGTTCTGGTATTTTATCCGCTGGACTGGAGTCCAGCATGCAGTGACCAGCTCAGCCTGTATCAGAACGAGTTGAGCGAATTCGAGAAGCTCAACACTCAGGTGATTGGTGTATCCGTGGACAGCTTGTATAGCCATGGCGCCTGGGCTGCGGTGCGTGGGATCACATTCCCACTGCTGGCCGACTTCCATCCCAAAGGCGAGGTAGCGCGCCTTTACAATGTGTTCCGCGACACGGACGGATTCTCTGAGCGGGCGCTGTACGTCATTGACCGGGAGGGCATGATCCGCCACAAGCATATCTCTGCAGAACTGCATCACATCCCGGATATTTACGAGCTGTTCGAACAGCTTCGAGCGCTTGAGGGACAAACGAAGCTGGAACACGTGTAAGGAAAGGAGGAGATATGTTCACGACTTTCACTGATCGCCGACGAGCAGCCAGACCGGTATACGCACCGGTGACCGTTTATGGGACACGCTGGTGCGCAGCAACCCAGGGAGTGCGGCGGCTGCTGGATCGCTATGGCATACCGTATGTCTACCGAGATATCGAAACCGATCCGTATGCAGAGCGTCAGGTTCGCTGGTGGACAGGCGGTTATGCGAGCCATCCTACAGTAAATATCGGCGGCGATGTTCTGGTTGAGCCAACCACATCGGAGCTCCATTGGGCTTTGGCACGCAACGGGTTGGCTTAGTCTATAGGAGATGTAGCGAATGTTTGATCGAATTGGGCATGCGTAGCCCTTACAAGCGAAAAACCGACGCGCCTGAGATCATACTCCGGATCGGGTCTTTTCCCGGGAATATGAATTCTTATCAAATGCAAACGCCCCGGGAACGCGGGGCGTTTGCGTTTCGGCGGCAAGTGATGCTGCCCCGAGTGAACTTCCTCGTGATATCGCCAGCCGGAGCAAAGGTACGTTATCCACGATTCGCGTGTAAGAGTTTCCCGTATTGAGTTCGGAGTTATTGTTGCTCAGGCAGAATTTTATCCGGAGGCAAACTATGAATATTCGAAAGCACAACAAAATCCACATTTCTCTTTTATTCATCCTGACAATGTCACTGATTAGTTGTAGTCTTATCGGAACCATCAATGATCAAGTTAGACAGGTCGTAGATCCTGGCCCTGCTGCAGAGTCGAATCCTGCCCCAACTGCAACGCCAGTGCTAGAGCCAGAGACAACAGACGCCTTAGAAACCATTCAGGATGGCTTTAGCAGTGTTTACGCTCGCGTGCTCCCATCCGTGGTCAATATCCAGGTGGAGCAAATGGTCGGGCAACCTGACATGGGACAATTCCCCTTTGATTTTCCCAGTGGAGATGGTGAATTCCGGCGATCCGGTTTGGGTTCCGGTTTTATCTGGGATCAGGAGGGCCATATTGTCACAAACAATCATGTGGTACAGAATGCAGAGCGTATCGTCGTGACCTTCCACGATGGAACTAATGTCGAAGGGGAAGTGATCGGCACAGACCGGGATAGCGACCTGGCTGTTGTCAAGGCCGATCATCCCGGAGAGTTGCCGCCACCAATTCAACTGGCCGATTCCACGAAAGTCAAGGTGGGCCAACTCGTGGCTGCGATCGGAAATCCTTTTGGTTTGCAGGGAACCATGACCACTGGGATCATCAGCGCACTGGGTCGCTCATTGCCGGTGGAAGCACAGATCGTGCCAGGCTCCAGCTATACAATTCCGGACGTGATCCAGACTGACGCGCCGATCAATCCCGGCAACTCCGGCGGCGTATTGGTGGATATGCATGGGCAACTGGTCGGCGTACCAACTGCAATCGAATCTTCCAGTGGCGTTAATGCCGGGATCGGGTTTGTAGTGCCTTCTGTGATCGTGAGTAAGGTTGTTCCTGCCCTGATCGAGGAGGGTTCCTATGAGCATCCCTGGCTTGGGATCAGCGGGACTTCTTTGAATAGCGATTTGGCTCTAGCCATGGATCTTCCTGCTAACCAGCGTGGAGTGCTGGTCGCGAACGTTGTTCCCGAAAGCCCCGCAGAACGAGCCGGGATCATGGGTAGCGACCACCTGGAAACCATTAACGGCCAGGAGACACGTCTAGGTGGAGATGTGATCATTGAGATCGACTCACAACCCATCCAGGATTTCGAAGACCTGACTGCTTATCTTGCGCGCCATACCGCAGCCGGACAAACAGTAACGCTGACCGTTTTACGGGAAAAGCAAGAGAAAAGCCTGGATCTCAAGCTAGGAGTCAGGCCGACATCCGAGCCAGCAGCCACGCCTGAAACCTCCCAGGAGCTAGGGAGCGCTTGGCTTGGCATCCAGGGTATGACCTTGACATCCACAATCGCTGCAGAAATGGATCTCCCATCAGACCAGGAAGGCGTTCTAATCCAGCAGGTCTTGGAAGGAAGCCCTGCCGATCAGGCCGGATTAAGGGGCAGTTATAAGTCAGTCACGATTAATGGCTTGCCAGTCTTGATCGGCGGAGACATCATCGTCAGGATGAATGGTCAGCCCATCACTAGCATAGGTGAGCTGGAGCAGGCCCTCAGCGAGTACCAACCTGGTGATGTTGTTATGTTGAGCATCCTTCGAGATGGCGACCAGATGGAGGTCGAGGTGACGCTGGGCAAAACCTCATGAGTGATCGTGCGGAGATCTCGTGTAAGGAGACACTCTATGAGAGAACCACGTTTGGAACTCAAAATTGGAGCCCGCGTCGATGCCACAGACGGTCCATGTGGTCACATCCGTCAGGTGATTCTGAGTCCATTACACCAGCGTGTTGTGGGGCTTGTCGTTCGTCAGGGACTCTTACCCGCTTCTGATCGAATTGTACCAACCCGGCTGATCGCCGATGCCACGGAAGAGCGAGTCCTCTTGCAAGTTAGCCGACAGGAACTCCTCCAGCAGGAGCAACTCGAGCCGGAAGGATTTCTGCCATTTACAGGTGAGAGACTAGGTTATCAGACCGGCCAAGCACTGGTCTCTATTCACGGTGGGGCGGGTGATGCCAAAGAGAAGGCGCTTGTTACCGCGCATCAGGATCAGGAAACAAAAATTACACAGCAAGGCCTGCTTGAAGAGCAGACCGTGCCGCTCCGAAGTGGTCAAGAGGTTTGGGCAAAAGACGGCCGTGCCGGGCGCGTCGATTTGCTGCTTCTTGACAGCAATGGTCGGGTCAGCCATTTTGTGATTCGGAAAGGGCGCCTCTTACGCCGCGATGTCATTGTGCCGGTGGACTGGATCGCCAAAATCGCTCGACGTGGGGTCTGGTTAGAGATGGAACGCGCTTCGCTCAACCAACTGCCGCCGTATCGCACCGACCGCGCCATTGCTAGCGATGTTTCCCAGGCGCTCTGGAGGGATGAAGTGCTACGCGCTATCGACGCCGAGATGATCGATGTTGCTGTGCGCGACGGCATTGTGACGCTCCGTGGCTATGTAAGCACAGCAGCGAATAAAAAGCGGGCAGACCGGGCCGCTCGGAGTGTCGCTGGCGTGCTGGAAATCGAAAACCAGCTCGTAGCCGATGATGAAGTGGCGATCGCTGTTGCGCAGGCCCTAGCGCGCGACGAGCGCACACGCCGACCACGGATCTTGGTTTCTGCGAAGCATGGCGTTGTGGTTCTCAATGGCAGAACGGATACCCCTGAAACACGGCTGGCTGCGGAAGAGGTGGCAGCCACTGTACCGTCCGTGCGCGCAGTCGTCAATTACCTCCAGGCGCCAGGAGTGGTTGTCATTCCCGAGGAGCAGAAGGTCTGGCAGCCGCGGCCGAAACAGGAAGTCTATGCAGAGGATTTGCTCCTGGGACATGTGGAGCGGGTGGTTATCAACCCGCGTCACCGAAGAGTCACTGCTCTGATCGTTCATGGAGACTTCCCCGATCTGGATGCTGCCCGACCAAACGTCCCGCTTTATAGAGTTCCTAAAAAGGAACGACGAGTGGTCATCCCGATACGCGCTGTAAAGTTTGTCTCAGAAAGCAGCGTTCTTTTGGGAATCAACAGCTTAGATGCTGCGCGCTGCCCAAATTTTGGGGCTGAGCACTTTCCTCTGCCTGATCCAGATTGGCAGCCTCCCTATCCCTACAGTCATGCGGATGTCATGATCGAAGCTGAAGAAGAGATGGCGCTCAATCGTCAGGGTGAGTAGATAAAGATAAGGCGCAGCTACCGGGAAGCAAATGTTCGTAGCTTGTCGAAACAGAAATTAATCGAGAGCAGGATGCAAAATCCTAATCAAAGATTTAATTAACTCCAACGAATTTCATATAAAAGCGTTTTATTAATTGGCGTCAAATAGACCAGAGTGTGAAAAGTTCATGCCAGGTTTATTCTTTTGCCAATAAAACTTTGAATGAAGGAGATTCGATTACTATGTTAACCATTCGATTCTTGTTGTTCATCGTTTTCCTGACCGGCTTGGTGTTTGGCCTGCCTTCGTCCGTGTCAGCCCAGGAAGGGACGCCCCCAAGTTCGCTGTCGATCCATACAGATTATCCCAGTATGTTCATTGGCATCGGGGAAACAGTAACATTGAACCTAGACGTTCGTTCGCCTGCAGCGCAAACTGTCAACCTGACAGTAGACGACCTCCCCACTGGCTGGACGGCTGAATTCCGCGGCGGCGGCCGGATTATCCAATCCGTCTATGTGGGCCAGGAAGCCACCTCAGAGGTCGAACTGCGCGTGACACCGGCCACCGATACGAAGTCGGGTACGTATCGTCTAGACGTGGTCGCCCAAGGTGCGGCCAATACGGCCCGTTTCCCGCTTGAGTTTATCGTCAAAGACAAAGTACCAGCTCAACTGGCGTTCGAAACAGAATTCCCCACGATCAGAAGCGGCTCTGATTCCACCTTTACCTTTAGTACCACACTCAAGAATGATGGCGACGAAGATATTTCTGTTGTTCTGGCAGCAGATGCGCCAAGGGAGTTCGCGGTCACTTTCAAGTCAGCGGGCAAGGACATTACCAACCTGCCAACAGACATAAAATCTGGCAGTTCGCAAACGATAACTGTTGAAGCTGAGCCCCTGACTCCATTGGAAGTGGGGAGCTACCCGATCACCGTCACAGCGCAGGGTGAAAACATCGATGCGAGCATCGCGCTCACAGCCGAGGTCGTGGGTCAGCCCCAGTTGACCATTACGACTCCAGATGAACGCCTTTCCGGCGAGGCCACTCTTGGCCGAACGAATCCTCTTAAACTCATTCTGCGCAACACAGGCAACTCTCCCGCAGTTGGCGTGAATCTGAGTGCTTCCTCCCCGGCCGGTTGGACCGTTCAACTCAATCCTGAGCAGGTGATCGAAGTGCCAGCCCAAGGCGAAGTGGAAGTGACGGCCAATGTCAAACCGTCTGACAAGGCAATTGCCGGAGACTACGTGCTCACTTTCCGTGCCCAGCCAAATGAAGGCGCAGCTGAATCGGCTGATTTTCGGATCACAGTACAAACCTCCACCTTATGGGGCATCGCCGGGATTGGCCTGATTGCCGTGGCAGTCGCCATCGTTGGTTTGGCTGTCGTGCGCTTTGGTCGTCGGTAGAATAATTCTGCCTGGTGCTCTCGACAGGAGGCAGACATGACTGATTATGTTCTCGAAGCCAGGGGATTAACAAAACAGTATGGTGATTTCGTCGCGGTGAAGAAGCTGGATCTGGCCGTCAAAAAAGGCGAAGTGTTTGGTCTGCTGGGACCCAATGGGGCCGGCAAAACCACAACCATCCTTATGCTTCTGGGGCTGACCGAGCCCACTGAAGGAGAAGTACGCGTTCTGGGGTTCGATCCCTCACGCCAGCCTTTGAGCGTCAAGGCGCGAGTTGGTTACATGCCTGATCAGGTCGGCTTTTACGATGAATTGACCGCCCGCGAGAACCTGATCTACATTGCCAAGCTCAATGGAATTCCACGGGATCAATTGAATCAAAGGATTGATGAGACATTGGAGCGTGTCCACCTGACGGATGTCGCCGAACATCGCGTCGCCACGTTTTCACGCGGGATGCGACAGCGCCTCGGATTGGCTGATGTGCTGATTAAACGGCCACAACTCATCATCATGGATGAGCCGACTCAAGGACTGGACCCGGAACTCGCGCGTGAATTCCTCACCCTGATCCGCAGTTTGAAGGAGGAGGGCATCACGATCCTGCTCTCGTCACATCTCCTGCATCAGGTTCAGGAGATCTGTGATCGCGTTGGGCTGTTCAGCCAGGGTCGCATGGTTTTGCAGGGGACAGTCTCTGAACTGGCACGCAAAGTTCTCGGTGGCGCGTATCGGATCCAGATCCAGGCGGATGGCTCCGTCACCAAGATGCAGGAAGCCCTGGAAGGTCTATCACACACTGTTCGAGTACGCCGTGTAGATGGCAACCGTTATGAGGTCGAGGCGCAGAATGATGTGCGCGCCGATGTGGCGAGCGCTATTATCAGGGCTGGAGGCAGACTGCAGGAGCTGAATATCGAATCCCAAAGTCTGGACGAGATCTACACGCGCTACTTTGAGGAGGTGAAAAATGTCCGCGCGAATTGAACAGTGGCGAGGGCGTCGTGAAGGCTCACCCTGGACCGGGCTGGGCGCGGTGCTGGCGAAAGAGATGGCTGACCATCTGACTGGCGCGCGCATACGTATCCTGGAAATCCTGATCCTGCTCACGGCGGCCGGAACGGTTTACACAGCTTTACAAACCATCCAGCGTGGTGAGGCGCCAGAGTTTTTGTACCTGCGCCTGTTCACAACTGCACGAGAACCGTTGCCTTCCTTTATTGGCTTTTTGGGTTTCCTCGTGCCCCTGATCGCAATCGCATTGACCTTTGACGCGATCAACGGAGAATTCAACCGTCGTACACTCTCACGCATACTAGCGCAACCGGTTTATCGCGACGCGTTGCTTTTGGGTAAGTTTCTAGGCGGACTGCTCACCCTGGCGGTGGTCTTTTCGGCGATCTGGCTGTTGATTTTTGGGTTGGGCATCCTGCGATTGGGTGTTCCGCCGACTGCTGAAGAAACAGGTCGCGCACTCTGGTTCCTGCTCGTGACCATTTTCTATGGCGGCATCTGGATGGCTTTGGCGATGCTGTTTTCGACTGTCTTTCGCTCGCCAGCGACAGCTGCACTGGCTTCGATTGCAGTGTGGTTGTTCTTTACAGTCTTCTGGGACATTGTTGCCGGTTTGCTGGTTCCCGTGCTGGGACCAAAACAGGTTACAGGCGCCCAGGATCTGCTGGCATTTGGTGAGTTGGAATTGGCGTTGGCCCGTATCTCGCCGATTACCCTATATGCGGAAACAGCGATCATCCTATTGCAGCCGGCTGTCCGTTCTCTTGGGATCGTGTTGCCAATCCAGCTCGACCGCGCCGTATTAGGATCGCCCCTGCCGCTGGACCAGAGTCTCCTGGTGATCTGGCCGCACCTCACCGGTCTGATTGCCGCGACGATCCTGCTCTTCGTATTGTGTTACATCGTATTCCAGCGTCAGGAGATCCGCACTTAACACGTGCTCTCCGCCGGATTGTGAATGTTGTACGGATCAGATGTTTTGCTGGTTGAATTGAGTCTATAGATACCATTCAAATTTCAGTATAAGGAGGTTTACCATGTCTAATCTTACTCGTTGGGAACCCATCGGAGAAATGATGACTCTGCGAGAGGCAGTGGATCAGCTCTTCGATCGCGCCTTTACCCGTCCTCGAACTACCAATGGAGTCTCCGTTGTCCCCGCCATCGATGTATATGAGACCGCCGATGATGTGGTAGTGAAAGCTAACCTGCCCGGCCTGAGGTCGGATGATGTGCAGATTTCGGTGACATCCGGTGTACTCACCCTGCATGGTGAGGTCCGGGAGGAGAACGAGCCGAAGCAGGCCACCTATCACCTCCTCGAACGCCGTACCGGTGTCTTCGAACGTTCGGTAATGCTTCCCGTCGATGTCATCACCGACAAAGCTAAAGCTGATTTCGAGCACGGCGTATTGACCATTACCCTACCCAAAGCAGAAACGGTCAAGCCCAAGACCATTACAGTCAAAGCCAAAGAATAGGCCGCCCTTTGCCCACAGACAGACGCGCAGCAGTCGCGTCTGTCTGTGGTCTCGCTCATGCAGAACAGCATGTTTTCTCATCAGAGTAAGCGAATGCCACTGGAAGGAGGCAGATGCCATGCCTCAACGATTTCAAAAGCGCGATGTACTGCAGGAAATAGACCAACTCCAAAATGAGATGAATCGCCTCTTTGATGCAGCCAGCAAGAGGCATTTGTTCAATATTCCTGCTTATCCTGCCGTAAATATCTGGGTAAATAAGCATGGACAGCTCCTCAGCGCCGAGATGCCCGGTGTCCGCCCCGAAGACCTGGACATTGATGTCACCGGGGATGCGGTCTCAATCTCCGGCGTACGCAAGCTGGATGAAGTAGCCCAGGAAGCGCAGTATCATCGCCGCGAAAGAAATTACGGTTCCTTCAGCCGCACGGTCCAATTGCCATTCATGGTGGATACCAATAAGGTAGAAGCAAGCTTCAAAAATGGTGTCTTGCTTATTACCCTGCCTCGGGCAGAGGCGGACAAGCCCAAAAGGATACCTGTGAAGAGCAGTTAGATCAACCATCCAAAACCAGCCAGAGGTGTTTCCATGATCAAGAAAGACCAAACGATGGAAGTGCAGCTCCAGGAAGAGGTTCCTGCCGGTGAGATGGAAAGGACTCGCTCGCGCCGGTGCCTGGTGCCCAAAACAGATATTTATGAGAGCGAGAAAGCGATCGTTCTTCTTGCTGACATTCCGGGCGCCAATGAAAAGACAGTCAATATAACGTTGGAAAAGAACGTCCTCACTATTAACGCGTTTATCGACCCCGTTCCCTCTGGTGGGTACGAATTAGCATACGCTGAGTATGAGGAGGGCGACTTCCGACGCGTCTTCCATCTATCGGACGAGATCCAACGCGACAAAATCAAGGCAACCGTGAGCGATGGCGTTTTGCGGCTGTACCTTCCAAAGGCAGAAAGTGCCCAGACCAAGAGGATTGCGGTACAAACAACATGATTATGCTACGCATACATGCAACTGTCCTTTCGGGGATCACTATAGTATAAGATGTATAATGTAATTTGCACACCGACGGTGATCCTGCCCGACGGAACTGCTGCGCCAACAAACTTCCCCTCCACAATCTAAAGTAGCAAGGTCATAACGGTTCGCCAAATACTGTTTGCTGTGAGGCGAGTGGTCCGCGGCTCGCGCTCTAGCTGCACAGGCTCTCAACCGTCCCCTAGATGAAAGAATCTTCCAGCTAGTCAAGTTAAGCTTATTTCTATGCATCCTTTAGGTGTGCGGAATGTAATCATGGCATAAGTTGCGATCAATAGTTTCGGGCGGCTCGACCAGGCCGCATCAAAGATCATCATGGATACGCCAGGGTTGGAATTGGTTGCGATAAATCCTACTACGCAACCTTGCCAAGGGTAACAAAGCAGGTCAAATCTCCGACCAACTTCTAGTTTATTCAGGACCGAGAAGATTAAGCTGACACGAAAGGAAAAGACATGACATCATCTGTTCACGGCATCCATCACGTGACTTGCATTGCCGGCGATGCTCAGGAAAATCTCGATTTCTATGTTGGATTGTTGGGAATGCGTCTTGTAAAGAGGAGTGTCAACCAGGATGATCCTGGCACATATCACTTGTTTTACGCGGACCGTGTCGGCAACCCTGGTACCGACCTGACCTTCTTTCCCTGGCCGCAGATGGAGCCGGGCCATTTGGGAATTGGCTTGACCGTCGAAGTTTCTTTTGCAATCGCACCCGGAAGTCTCGCGTACTGGCAGGACAGACTTCAGCGATATCGTCTAAAACCAGACGCTCCTGAGGTCCGCTTTGGAGAGCCAACATTAACTTTCAAAGACGTACACGGTCTGCAGCTTGCTCTGGTGGAAACTGACGATGAGCGACAGTTCGTGCCGTGGGAGAACAGCCCGGTCCCAGCAGAACACCAGCTGCGAGGTATGCATTCTGTCAGGCTCTGGGAGCGGAAGCTCGAGCATACGGAGAAAATACTTACCCGGCGGATGGGCTTTGTCTTGCTGGGCGCGGAGGATGGCTGGCATCGTTATGGCGTCGATGGGGGCGGTTCTGGAAAACTGATCGAAATCAAGGAGCTGCCCGAGGAACGCCGCGGTCAATGGGGTACGGGTGCTGTACATCATGTGGCGTGGCGTGTGAAGGATACGGAGGAACAAATGTCCCTGCGTGAGGGAATCGCAAACGCTGGGTTGCGTCCTACTCCACAGATCGACAGGTTTTGGTTCAAGTCGGTGTACTACAAAGAGCCTGGTGGAGTCCTGTTCGAGCTGGCGACAGATGGTCCCGGTTTCGATCGTGATGAAGATATGGAACACTTGGGAGAGCAGTTGATCCTTCCACCCTGGCTAGAAACGGAGCGCAAAGAGATTGAGGCTGCACTGCCGTCGTTAGAGATGCCGCGACTTGAAGTGATTGGCAACGGTAAGAACTCTGCTCAACAACCCCCTGATTTGTCACCGCCCTCCGCTAGTCCTTCAGATAGGACAGGCAGCAGTTCGGACGAAACGCTGGAATGGTTAATTGATGAAGCCGCGCGCGACAGTTTTCCGGCCAGTGATCCCCCGTGCTGGACGTTAGGGCGTGAGCGCCCGGCCCACAATCCTTCCTTGCGGCACAGCGAGAAGGATGATAACGATACGCCTGTAACCAGCTAAGAAAAATTTACTCGATCCAAGATCTGAACCGATGTATGCTAGAGTCGCAACGATTCAATTCCTACCGTAGCGGCTGGATCAGACTGTCAGGGTCCTGAAAGAACAAGTAGTACCTATCATTCAGCAACAAAACGAATTTGAAGGCTACCTGACGTTTGTGGGAGCGATGCACAGGGAAAAGCCTCAATATTACAATGTGGGAAGAGGAAGTCAATCGCGAAGTTACAAGCCCGAACAGCACCTGCTAGCCGGAAGCAATTGGCAAGGTTGTTCCATTACTGCAAGCAGTCCCTGCTGTCGACGATTTGGAGATCGCGATTTAAATGTAAAGCGAGTACCTAAAATTTGTCACTTCCTGATTTACGTTGCAATCTCATACTGATTGTAGTCAATCAAATCCTAGGGTTTCGGCTTATTGCTTGGTATTTTGGATTGCTCGCAAGCAAAAAGTTTGACTAGCACAATGCATGTGCCAGTCAGCATGGCGCGACGAAGTTAGAAGACCGTGTCGAAGAAAGGTGCACGGCTAGTTGTTATTGCGAGTCATAAATCGTGGAGCGGCAAACTAGGGTTTTTTGGATTGAACGGTGATCGTTTTGGACCTAGCTTGTTCTGACTTTGGCAGGGTAATCGTCAGAATGCCATTCTCGAAATCGGCCTTCGCCTGATCAGAGTTCACGCCCGTCGGCAGCATCACCGACCGCTCAAATACACCCCAGCGTTGTTCGCGCATGTGCCAGGATCTGTCCTTCTTTTCCTCTTCCTGTTTCGTCTCACCCTTGATCGTAAGCATGTCACCTGTGACATTGATCTGCACCTCATCGGCTTTGATCCCTGGCAGGGCCGCCTTCACGACAACTTCACCATCCGTCTGGTACATGTCAATGGCTGGCGAAGAGCCGCCGCGTTCCCCTCTGATCGAGAATGGCCTTGTAAATGCGTCATCGAAAAGACGATCCATTGCCTCTCGCAGTGTCATCATTTCACGAGCAGGTTCCCAACGTGTTAAATTGGACATCACAACCTCCTGACTGGTTAGCGACCCTATTTTACATCCCAAGCTACTGTCTCTTAATTGGGGAGTTGCCGATTTTGCACTGGGATTCTCCCTATATATGCTTCGGAGCGGTAACATGCAAAAGTCGCGTGTCCTTTTGCAAGAGAATGGCCATGTCCCTAAGATGTTGGCGAAAAGCCGATTCACTCGGCGTCAATATGAGATTGGAGAGCTGTTTTTGTTGGTGTTCAAATTCCAAAACCATCCATGCGGCAATCTAAGAACAAGTAATGAACAAAGTCTGATTTGTTCACCAAGAGATGTAATTGATATAGATCTGAAAATAGGGGGAGGGAATTAGATGCAATAACAAGAATGTTAACGTCAAACAAAACCAAGACAACTCGATGAATTACCTGATTGTCTATACGAGCGGTCTCGACGGGATTCGAAGCCGCGATCGAGGACCCGATCCCAAAATGATTGTTTGTTCTCTCTGGTATCAGGGCAAACGAAACAAAGCTGATTTATAAATCAGGTATAATAAGCTACCATATGATTAAGCTATCCTTGCCCACAGTCATGAAAGACGCCATCCTTCAAGATGCAATGCAGCGAGATATCACCACGGCTCGGCGTGTTGCTTTGCTCAAGATCCTGTGGAATGAACGTTACCTCACACGCGCTCAGCTAATGGCCAGGGTAGAACTCCCGGTGGGAAAGAATTGTTTTGGGGATTCGGCGTGGGAGGACACCTTTTACCGCGATATGCGTTTCGTGAAGCAGGTGTTTGAAGCTGCGGGCTATCGACTGCTATACAGTCGAAACAAGCAGCAACCCGGTTACTATCTGGATGGGCAACCAGCATTGAGGTCTGAGATCCGGCAAGTATTGAAGGGCAGCGCGGCTGACGTGGACCAGCGGCAAATCGACGTTTACCGCAACCTGTCTTTTGCGGAACGCTTTCACCAAGGCTGTTCCATCAGTGATACCGCGCGCAAGGTAGTGGCGTACCGAATTCGCCAGGACAACCCACGATTATCAGTTGTTGACGCAAATCGGATGGCCTTGCAGAGAGCGTATAGTCAATGACGAATAAACCGTTGGACCTTGCTGGTTTCCTCAAGTTAGTAATCGATGCACTGAATGCTGCCAAGGTCGAATATCTAATTGGAGGTGCGATCGCAGAATGGGCATGGGGTGAACCACGCGCAACTCAAGATTTGGATCTGGTGGTCAAGATCCCCATGAAAGCCATCAACAAGCTTTCGAAAGAGTTGGAAAAGCGCGATATGCTCATTCCCGCCGAGATCATCTTGGATAACATTCTGGAAGACAGAGCTGATATTCCGATCAACGCCATTCACATGCACAGCGGGCTCAAAGCTGATTTGTATCCCGTGCGAGAGGGGGATGAACTGCGACGAAGTGCATTTCAACGCCGAAGACAGGTAGATTATGGACCCCCGATTGGAAAAGTATATATCCATTCGCCAGAGGATCTTATTCTGTATAAGCTTATGTACTTTGGGTTGAGCCAGCAATCGAAGCACTCCCGGGATATCGCAGCCATTCTCAAGTCAAAGAAACACGAGCTTGACATGGGCTATATCGAGCAATGGGCGTCTCGATTAGGATTGAGTTCGCTATGGAATGAAATGCTTGACAACGTTTCTTAAGATCAAGTAATATATATTAGAGTAGGTCAAATATCAGAAAGTGGTATTATTGACGTACTCGGAATTCAATTTTCGACCCAATCGAGCACCGTTTTAAGCTCATCGTAGTCCACATGGTTACCCAAAAAGGGTGTCCACATGGTACTGAAAATCACCAGACCATGTGGACTACGGTTCCAAAATACCATAATTGGTTCGGGTCCGTGAGGTCCCGA
>LLBZ010022760.1_pt6 | contig 13835 bp, 15 predicted proteins | sample 1489421 | NCBI WGS metagenome assembly LLBZ01 (sample SAMN04092657, study PRJNA295927) | soil metagenome | biome: Soil prokaryotic community; feature: Bulk soil; isolation source: soil from tomato rhizosphere | host: tomato cultivar Moneymaker | place: South Korea | collected 2011-11-01 | reverse complement strand
AAATATTTGCTCCGCTAAAAAACACGTCATAAAAGATTAATTTAATTTTGCATTTAGCTATATTTAAATCAATTAACAATACCTGCCAAATTAATTTTCAAAAACAACAAAAAATATGCTTTTAATAAACCTAAAAGAAATTATCACCGTAGGAATGGTTCTTTTTGCCGTAATCGACATTGTAGGTTCCATTCCAATCATTGTAGATCTTAGAAAAAAACACGGCCATATTGATTCTGAAAAAGCTGCATTAGTAGCAGGAATCATAATGTTGGTTTTCCTTTTTATAGGTGAAGATTTTCTAAGTATCATAGGCATTGACGTACACTCATTTGCAGTAGCAGGATCCTTTGTACTCTTTTTTATTGCTTTAGAAATGATACTTGGCATTCGCATTTACCGAGACGAAGAAGCCAACTCAGCATCCATCGTTCCACTTGCTTTTCCTTTGATAGCCGGAGCCGGAACCATGACTACTTTACTTTCTTTGCGCTCACAATACCATACAATAAATATAGTGATAGCCATCATTCTCAACATTATTTTCATTTACATTGTATTAAAATCTTCTTCCAAAATTGAAAAGATGTTAGGAAAAAACGGACTTGGGGTAGTCAGAAAAGCGTTTGGAGTAGTACTTCTGGCTATAGCTGTTAAATTATTTGCTTCTAATGTTAAAGGACTGTTCATCTAAACGTTTTTTTTATAATTTTACCCAATAATTTAGCCTGTAAAAACAATCTGAAATCCTGAGTAAAGAATTTCTTTCTTTCTCAAAACAGATTTTTTTAATTACATGTCAAAATAAATATCATGAAAATTTTTACTAACATCTTAGTGTTTCTGGCCGCAGCACTTGTCATCTTCAACATTACTCAATTAGATTTCAGCAATCTATTCGGAGGAGATAACGCAGTAGCTTTTATTGGAATTGCCGCTTCTTGTTGCGCCATCCTGATTCTAATCATTTTTAGAATGTCGAAAAAAATTGAAGACAAAATGAACGACAAACTATAATTTATGTTTGACGTTTTAATTATAGGTGGTGGAGTTTCCGGCGTATCGTGTGCTTTAGTACTTGGCTCTGCCAAAGACAAAAAATTCATGTCCGATAAAAAAATCGGTATTTTTTCACATCAAAAATCCTCCTCACTTCAGGATGCCTTGTTTAATAACGCTTACGGGATTCCCGCTGGCAAACTGGGTTCAGAAATACTTAACGAAAGCATCGAGCATTTAAACCAAAGTTACTCACACATTACACAAATTCACAACGAAAAGGTAGTTCGTATAGAAGGTGAAGCGCCAAATTTTACCGTTGTTACCAATAAAAACAGCTATAAAACCAAGGCTATCGTTGTCGGAATAGGTTCCGCTAATACATTTGCCATCGAAGGACTGATGCAATATGTTATCCCACATCAAAAAGCGTTGCCTGAAAAAGAACGCATCCAATTAAAAAACACCGATCATCTGGTTGCCGAAGGCATTTATGTGATTGGAACTTTAGCCGGATGGAGAAGTCAACTGGCCATTGCCGCCGGAAGTGGCGCGGCTGTAGCCACTGATTTACTGACACTGTGGAACAATGGCACTCAAACTCACGCCCACGACAGCATTCGATAAAAATATTTATAAAATAAAACCATTAAGAAATTAGGTTTATTAAGCGTTGCAGCTAAACTTTCTTAATTTCTTAATGGTTTGAAAAATATTACCCCTTCCTAGTTCACCGAAACTATCTCCGCTACTTTAATATGTTTCTCTGAATCTGTTTTCCAGATTTCTCCTTTTAAAGCCACTTTATCTCCCGTTTTGAAAACTTTATAATGTTGAGCTCCAAGATTAACCCTACTGATTGTTGCTAAATAAATTTCATTTTTAGCCGTCTTCACTTTTGCTGTATAACCGTCTTTTGCAAATTCAACCGATTCTACATTTCCTTCAAGCTGATTTTTAGCTTTTATACCAGCGCAAGAAAAAAAGACAGTAATTAAACCCGCTAAAAAACCGACCCAAATCTTTTTCATAATTATATCTTTATCATTTTTTATTTAAAACCCTCTTAATCATCACGTCATCTTTTAAGACAATATCAAAATAGGCTTTTTCACCATACAATTGTTTAGCGAATTCAGCATTCAGATAACGTTTTACAATTGTCTTACTTTTTTCCAGCTGAATCCCCGGAACATGTTTCGACAAAAATTGGTTAAAAACATCAAAATATCGATCCGTAGCATTCATCTTCTTCAGGAATTCCTCCAACGAAAGCCCTTTAAAAGCATTTCTATTTTTATCCAATTGTTCAAAAACAAAATTCCCCACAATTCCGGATTCCATTAAAAAAACGGTAGCTTCATCGGCATTTTCAAATTCAAGCGGCACAAAAACATCCGGAACAATTCCGCCACCGCCATACACAATCCTGCCTTTTGGTGTTTTAAATTTCAAGCTGTCAGCCACTTTTATACTGTCTTTATCATACATCTCTCCGTTTTTAAAACGCAACTCCGATTCTTTAAAATACTGTTCAGCACCTTTAACATAAGGCTTTTGAATCGATCTTCCTGTAGGCGTATAATAACGGGCTACGGTCAATCGCACCGCCGATCCGTCCTCAAAATCCATTTCGCGCTGCACCAAACCTTTCCCAAAAGAACGTCGGCCAACAATAGTTCCCCGGTCATTATCCTGGATAGATCCCGCCAAAATTTCACTGGCCGAAGCTGTATTTTCATTAATCAAAACGGTTATTTTCCCCGTTTCAAAATCGCCTTTTTCGGTGGCGTAGGTTTTATCGATTTTCCCTTTTTTGTTTTTGGTAAAAACAATCAGCTTTTTATTCGACAACAACTCATCGGCAATCGCAATAGCTTCCTCCATATAACCGCCACCATTATCGCGCAAATCGATAATCAGGGATTTCGCGCCCTGTTTTTTTAATCGGGTCAAATTGGCTTTAAACTCTTTATATGTAGTTTCGGCAAATCGATTGATTTTAATATATGCCGTAGCAGGATTCAGCATCAACCCAATATCGACGCTTTTTAACGGAATAACTCCTCTCCTGATCGTAAAATTTATTTTCTTTTTTTCTGATTTCCTATAAACGGTAAGTACCACCCGCGAGCCTTCTTCGCCTTTAAATTTGGCAAACAATGAATCTGCAGGCAGTTTTCGTCCAAATAACTTTGCGCCGTCTGCATATAAAATTCGGTCTCCTGATTTAATTCCTGCATTTGCCGAAGGGCCGTTTTCCATTGGCTCTACGACCGCAACCGTATCTTTATACACATAAAACCGAACTCCGATACCCACAAAATCACCTTTCATGTTCTCGGCAACTTCTGCCTGTTCGCTCGCCGGAATATACACAGAATGCGGATCGAGCTGCGCCAGAATATTATCGACGGTTTTATTAACAATCGAATCGGTATTCAATTCATCAACATATTCATTATTGATAAAATCGATTAATTGATTGAGTTTGGCCTTAGAACCTTTATTATTTGAAAACTGATTTTGATTGGAGAAATCCAAAAATCCGCCTATTAGTATTCCAATAGAAAGGATGATACTAACATAAACGGGAATGTATTTGTAATTTATTTTCATTAATCCTCTAAATCAGGAATATGTTCGATAATCACTCCTGCCTTTTTCAAAAACTGAATTCCGGAATCATCACGATAACCGTTTTGATACACCACTCTTTTTATTCCCGACTGATGAATCAATTTACTGCATTCTTTACAAGGAGAAAGCGTAATATACAAAGTCGCTCCTTCACAGGATTGTGTGGAACGGGCTACTTTAAGAATTGCATTAGCTTCGGCATGCAACACATCCCAACGGGTCAATCCTTCTTCGTCTTCGCAACAATTATCAAATCCGGTTGGGGTTCCATTATATCCATCCGAGATAATCATTCGGTCTTTTACAATAATTGCCCCTACCTGCTTACGTTTACAATAAGACAATTGTCCCCATTCTTTGGCTATGCGCAAATAAGCCTTATCGTATTTATTTAATTTTTTTTCTTCCATAATCTATCGTAACCAAATTTCATTACCTAAAATAATTGGCAAAACTACTCCAATAATAAATGCCGACATCACTAAAGTCCAATCTCTTTTTGAAAATCTAAAAACAGTCTGAACAATATAAGCCAAAATTAAAACTACTAAAACAACAACTAATTGCCCCGCTTCGATTCCTAAAGCCGATTCTAAAATCGCCAACAATTTTGAAGTTGAAGTTCCGTGATGCATTTTTTTAAAATAATTTAAAAATCCTAAACCATGAATAATCCCAAAGAAAAGCGTCACAAAGAAAACCAGATTGATACTTTCCTTTTTTCCCGATTTCCCGGCTGTAAAAAGATGAAACAAAGCCACAATTAAAATAGTTATCGGAATAAGCAATTCAACCACAGCCACTTTTACCGTAATAATTCCATACAATGTTAACAACAAAGCAATAGTATGCCCTACCGTGAAAGAAGTTACCAATATTAAAATCCGCTTCCAGTCTTTGAATGCTAGCGGTATTACAAGTGCAATTAAAAACAGAATATGATCGTAGGAATAGATATTTAAAATATGTTTTAATCCTAATTGAAAATAGATTAAAAATTGGGACATCATAGGTATTATATATTGATAAGGGATGTAAACTTACGATTAATTTTGAAACTCCTCAATTCAATCAGTTAATTCCTTAGGAATAATTTCCTGTCGTACTGTATTTACCTTAAATAATTTCACAAAAGAAAATTAATAATTTAAAAATTGAATTATATTTGCCGAATAAAAAAAATACAATAATTATGTCATTTTCAGATTTATTTGATAGCGAATTTAAACAAAGAAATAAGGGGCATTTTTCTGCGATTGTTCGTGTTGCTTTAGCTGATGGTATTGTTTCAAACGAAGAGAAAAGCTTCTTGGACAAATTAGCTACAAAACTTGAAATTTCAGCTTCAGAATATGAGGAAATTTTAGAAAACCCAACAATCCACCCAATCAATCCTCCTTATTTATATTCTCAAAGACTGGAGCGTTTATACGATTTAGCCAGAATGGTTCATGTTGACCATCAATTAGGAGACAAACAGGAAACACTTTTGAAAAAAATTGCTATCGGTTTAGGATTCACTCCAAGTAATGTAAATTACATCATTGGAAAAGCTTTGTCATTAGTAGATAAAAAAGTAGATTTTGACACTTTTGCTTACGAAATGCAAAACATGCACAAATAATCAGACTATTTAGATATACAAAAAAGCTCTTGAAAAAATCAAGAGCTTTTTTTATTGGTAAAAAATCACATTATTTTTTTGACGCATTAAGCATAAATTCTTCCGCCTTAGCCACCATATTGTAACTTCCGCAGAAAAACGGCACGCGTTCGTGCAATTCTTTTGGTTTAATCTCCATAATTCTTCCAAAACCATCTGAGGCTTTTCCTCCGGCCTGTTCAGCAATAAACGCCATCGGATTACATTCATAAAGCAATCTTAATTTCCCTTTTGGCGCTTTAGAACTTGTTGGGTAAATATAAATCCCTCCTTTAATCATATTTCGGTGAATATCCGAAACCAAACTTCCTATGTATCTGGAAGTATAAGGACGATCTCCTTCTTCGGCCTGACAATATTTGATATAATCTTTCACTCCCTGCGGAAACTGGAAATAATGCCCTTCGTTGATAGAATAAATATGTCCGTCAGGAGCAAATTTCATATTTGGATGTGAAAGGTAAAAAGTACCAATGGCAGGATTTAAAGTAAAACCATTAACGCCGTCACCTGTTGTATAAACCAGCATGGTCGAAGTTCCATAAATCACATAACCTGCGGCTACCTGCATGGTTCCCGGTTGTAGAAAATCTTCCAGAGTTACCGGAGTCCCTATTGGAGTAATTCTTCGATAAACCGAAAAAACAGTTCCCACCGAAACATTCACATCAATATTAGAAGATCCGTCTAAAGGATCCATCAAAACCACATATTTATTTTTATGCCCTTTATCTTTTCCTTCAACGGTAATAAATTCATCATTTTCTTCGGAAGCAATTCCACAAACAATTTCACGATTTTTTAAAGTCTGAATAAAAACTTCATTCGCATACACATCTAATTTTTGTTGGTCTTCACCCTGAATATTTGTTTCTCCGGCAGCTCCGGTTATATCTACTAATCCTGCTTTGTTTACTTTGTAACTTACAACTTTGGCTGCAAGACGAATGGAATTGATAATTCGGGATAATTCTCCGGATGAATACTGAAATGATTTTTGATTGTCAATAATAAATTCTCCTAAGGTGGTTGATCTTTCTTCCATTACGAAATCGATATAATTTAAATTTGAAGTAACAAATATCGTTTTTTTTGTGATAATGATTCAATAAAACTTACTTAGTTTACCAGTATTGTATATTTGCTAAGAATTTTTAGTTCCAAAGAATTCTGAAAAGCCATATTGTTAAATTTTTAAACCAAAAAATACGAATCTATGAATATTAGAGTTGGTCAAAAAGAAGATATGGCGTCCGTTCTTAAGCTAATTCAGGAATTAGCCGATTTTGAAAAAGAGCCTGATGCCGTTATCATAACCGTAGAAGATTTAATCCGAGATGGTTTTGGTGAGCAACCACTATTTCACGTTTTTGTAGCCGAAACAGATTCGGACAGCAACAACAAAGAAATTGTAGGCATCGCTTTCTACTACTATCGTTATTCTACCTGGAAAGGAAAAATAATCCATCTGGAGGATTTAGTAGTAAAACACGACCGAAGAGGTCAGGGAATTGGTTATGCACTTTATTCTGAAATTATAAAACAGGCGCAAAGGGACAACGTAAAAAGAATAGACTGGAACGTACTGGACTGGAATACTCCGGCAATTGATTTTTATGAAAAAACAGGCGCCAAAGTATTAAAAGAATGGCATGTTGCCCAAATGGATGAAGCAGGAATTGCCGATTTTATTGAAAACAGATTAAAACAATATTAGAAAAAATAAAATATGAGAGTATTTAAATTTGGTGGTGCTTCGGTAAAAGACGCTGCCGGAATCAGAAACGTGTATGACGTTTTGCAAAAAGCAGGTTATGAAGATGTTTTATTAGTAGTTTCGGCGATGGGAAAAACTACTAATGCCTTAGAATTAGTCATCAAAAATTATTTTGATAAATCGGCTGAATTAAATGCATCGGTACAGGAAATCAAAAAATACCACAATCAAATTTTATTAGACTTATTCGAAGATGAAAACCATGCGGTTTTTGCTGCGGTAAACGAGCATTTTTCTGATTTAGAATATTTCTTAGCGCATAATAAATCTCCAAATTACAACTTTGTCTACGATCAGATTGTAAGTATGGGAGAAATTATCTCAACAACTATCCTGAGTCATTATATGAACTTCAGAGGTATCGACACCCAATGGATTGATGTTCGTAATTACATCAAAACCAACAACAATTACCGTGATGCCGAAGTGGATTGGGAATTGACTCAAAACAACATTTCTAAAAACATCAAAACCAAAAGTCTGAACATCACACAAGGTTTCTTAGGTTCTGACGAAAATAATTTCACAACAACCTTAGGTCGTGAAGGTTCTGATTACACTGCTGCAATTTTTGCGTATTGCTTAAATGCCGAAAGTGTAACCATCTGGAAAGACGTACCGGGAGTTATGAATGCCGATCCAAGGTATTTTGAAAATGCGAGTTTGTTAAATCAAATTTCGTATAGAGAAGCTATCGAATTAGCTTTTTACGGAGCAACGGTAATTCACCCAAAAACTTTACAACCTTTGCAAAAAAAGGAAATTCCTTTGCACGTAAAATCATTTATCAATCCTTTATTAAAAGGAACTGTGGTAAGCAAAGGAGCAACTCTTGAACCATTCATGCCTTGCTTTATTGTAAAGAGAGATCAGTTATTGATTTCGCTTTCATCTATTGATTTTTCATTCATCATGGAGGAAAACATCAGCGAAATTTTTGGTTTGTTCCACGAATTCAAAATCAAAGTGAATTTGATTCAAAACTCTGCCATTAGTTTCTCTGTTTGCGTTGAGGATAAGTTTGGTAACTTCAAAGACTTATTGGCTATTTTGTCTAAAAAATTCAAAGTAGGTTATAACGAAAATGTAACCTTGTACACTATCAGACATTTTAACGACGCTGCTGCTCAAACGGTTAGCGAAGGAAAAACAGTTCTCCTAAAACAATTAGGAACTGAAACCATGCAAATTGTTACTAAAGAATAATTTTCTTAAAATTCTATAGTAAAAACACTGTTGTTTAGTAATTAACAACAGTGTTTTTTGTTTTTATAAAACCAGTATCTTTTCAAACATCCGGAAATAATTACTTAATAGTTTGATAATTAACAAAGGCTGTCTCCCTAATTTTGTTTAACTATTTTTATCATTCAAATGATTAAAAAATGAATATAAATACGCCAAGCAAAACCATTCTGGTAGCACCACTCAACTGGGGACTGGGACATGCCACCCGTTGTATTCCGATTATTAAAGCCTTACAGGACAACAATCATATCCCGATTATTGCCTCAGACGGCATTGCTTTGGACTTATTAAAAAAAGAATTTCCATACCTGAAATTCCTCGAATTACCTTCCTACGAAATAGAATATGCCAAAAATGCTAAAAACTTCAAATGGAAACTTTTGAAAAATTGCCCGAGAATGATTGAAGCCATTTTAGAAGAAAAAAGATTAGTTAAAAAATGGATTAGTAAATACGAAATCGACGGCATCATTTCCGACAACAGACTGGGGATTTACAACAAAAATGTGCCTTCGGTATTTATCACACATCAATTGAATGTTTTAACCGGAAACACAACCTGGCTCAGCAGTCTTCTACATCAAAATATTATAAAAAAATATACCGAATGCTGGATTCCGGATAACAGCGGCAATCCAAATTTAGCCGGCGAATTAAGTCACCTGAAACGTCCTGAGTTCAACATCAGATACATTGGTCCATTGAGTAGGATGCACTTAAAAAAAGTGGATACAAAATACGATTTAATGATTCTTCTTTCAGGTCCTGAACCACAAAGAAGTTTATTGGAAGAAAAGCTAAAAAAAGAAATCCAACTTTATAAAGGAAAAGTACTTTTTGTAAAAGGAATAATTGAAAAAGAACAAAAAAAAGAACATCTTGAAAATGCTACTTTTTACAATTTCATGAACAGCCGCCAACTGGAACAAGCCTTAAACGAAAGTGAAATTATTCTTTGTCGTTCCGGATACACCTCGATTATGGATTTGGCTAAACTAAACAAAAAAGCTTTTTTTATACCTACTCCGGGACAATACGAGCAGGAATATTTAGCTCAAAAATTAAAAAAAGAAGGCCTTGTCCCTTTTAGCGAACAAGACTTTTTTACTATTGAAAACCTGGAAGAATTAGTACATTATAAAGGGCTCTCTGAAATAAAATCCAACATAAACTGGACGGCCCTTTTTGAAGTTTTTCTATTAAACAAACACTAATCGACCAAAAAAATGGTCAATTAGTGCGTTTAACATGTTGTCCTAATTAACCCCCGTTATAGGACAACGAAAAAAAACTAACCTAACTAAAACTACTGGTTATGTTATTGTATCGAAACAATTACGAATTCACTTCTTCTGTTTGCCTGATGCTCTTCTTCAGTACAATCTACACCATCAGCACATTTATTAACCAATTGCGATTCGCCGTATCCTTTTGCCGTTAATCTTGCTGCATCCACTCCATTTTTAATCAGCCATTCTTTTGTAGAAGCAGCTCTTCTTTCGGAAAGTTTTAAATTATAAGCAGCTGTATTTCTGCTGTCCGTATGCGAACGAATATCAATTCTAATTGTTGGATTTTGCATCATTACGTCTAAAATTTTAGATAATTCTAAAGCCGCATCCGGACGAATGTCTGATTTATTCAAATCAAAATAGATGATCTTAATACCAAAAGCTTTCGCAATATCATCACCTACTGTTACTTTTTTAAGTGTTTTTTCGATAGTAATCGGAATGATGGTTTTTCCGGTAGCAGCAGTAATTGTTGCCGTAATTTCATCAGTATTATACGCGTCTTTCTCGGTTTTGATATAATATTTAGCTTCACAATCCACCTGACCAAAATCAAATTCTCCTTTTGCATTTGTAGTTAATGTTTTCAACAATTTGTAACTGCTGTCAAACAGACTTACTTTGGCACCCGAAATCATTTCATGTGTTTCTACATCAGCCACAGTTCCGCTCAGGAATTGCTCGCAAGGATATTCAATTGGGCGTTTTTCTTTTACTTTATAAATATCATCACCACCCATTCCTCCGTCTCTGTTTGAAGTCACATAACCAATTTTAGTTTGCGGACTAAACCACAATCCAAAATCGTCTTTAGAACTATTTAAAGGCTCACCAACATTTAGAACCTCTTTAAAACTACCATCCTGTCTGGCTTTGGATACAAAAACATCCAAACCTCCCAAACCGGGATGACCGTCAGAAGCAAAATAGAGTTCGTTTTTTTCGGTAATGAAAGGAAAAGTTTCTTTTCCTTCGGTATTTACACCCTTACCCAGATTTTCAGGAGTTCCAAAAGTTCCGTCGTCATTAATACTTACCTTATAAATATCCGATTGCCCGATTGTTCCCGGCATATCTGAAGCAAAATACAAGGTCTTTTCGTCAGAACTTAAAGCCGGATGGGCTACGCTGTAATCGTTACTATTAAAAGGCAATTCAGTAATATTATCCCAATTTTCACCGTTTAATGTTGCTTTGTAAATTTTTAATAAAGTAGTTTCTTTAGCATCAGTACCTCTTTTACCATTATTATAATTATTTCGGGTAAAATAAACGGTTTTTCCGTCTTTGGTAAAAACGGGAGTAGCCTCATGAAACTTCGTATTCAAATTTTTGAATGCTCTGTGCACATTGGACAACATTCCATCCGAATCTACCGAAGCTGCATATAAATTAGTAAAACCTTCGCCGGTCCAGGGATCCATTCGTTTTACAAAACTTCCGGTATCACGCGCTGTTGAAAAAACTAAATTTCCATTGTAATAAGAACTTCCATAATCAGAATATTTAGAATTAATCCCTGCACTTTCAATATCGTACCGTCCGGAATTCTTCTTAATTACCTCTAAATAATTTGTTTGACTTTTAGCCAATTTAGCTCTCAAATCATTGCCGTTTTCCTTATTGAATTTAGCCATCATTTCATCAGCCTTCTTGTATTCTTTAATTGATTTTAAAGACTGTGCATAACGGTAATAACATTCCGGAGTGACAATGGTTTCGGTAGCGAAAAGCTCTTTATAGTATTTAGCTGCATTTTCTAAATCGCCGCTAAAATAATAGGCATTTGCCAGCTTCAGTAGCATATCCGGAGACTTATATCCTCTTTCATACATCCTTTCGTAAGTTTTTATGGCATCGATATAAGCAAATCGGTCGTACTCTTTATCGGCTTTATTATCATAACTTACCTGTGCTGTGAGTTGCATAGCAAAAAAACCAAACAACAATATTGATATGTAATGCTTTTTCATACGTTTAAATTTTATTTTCAGTTGTAACACATGGTACGCTTCGCCAGTTCCCTTTTTTATTCATTGGTATTTGCTTTCGCAAAATTTTTGTTAATGGCGATTTCATACGCTTTATTTTTAGAAAAATCTTGGAGTTATAATTCGTTTTTGAATTCTAAATAATTCAAAACGCAAGAATATTTCATGTGAACCGGAATTATAATTTTCCAAAGAAGTAGTGTCAAAATCATAACTATAACCTACCAATAATCCATCGGTTATTTGAATTCCTGCCATGGCGGTTACCGCAGCGCTCCATCGGTAAGAAAGTCCCAAAGAAAATTTATCCTGCAACAAAACATTAGCAGCTAAATCGACCTGCAAAGGTGCTCCCGATACCATTTTAGTCAAAACACTTGGTTTTAATTTTACATCAGGACTTACATCAAAAACGTAACCTCCCATTAAATAATAATGCAATCGGTCTTTGTAAGCCGTTGAAGAATTATCATCAAAATGTTTTACCGTTAAGAAATTAGGAACCGAAAAACCAACATACATTTTATCAGAATGATAATAAACTCCCGCTCCAATATTAGGAGAAAACTCATTATCGATGTTATTTTGAAACAACTGATTCCCGGTATTATATCTGTTTAATTTCGTATAATCCACATTCAATAAGTCGGCTGAAGCTTTGATACCAAAAGACAATTTGTAATTTTCAGAAGTAGGAATTGTATAAGATAAATCTACCGCCAGATTATTTTGATCGCCAGCTCCAATTTTATCATTAACAAAAGACACCCCAATTCCCAATCTTGAATTTTCTAAAGGCGCATTGATGGAAAAGGCATTAGTCGTTGGTGCTCCATCTAATCCTACCCATTGTGAACGATGCAAACCAAAAATGCTTGTTACCCCTCTGCTACCGGCATAAGCAGGGTTAATATTAATGGTATTATACATGTAATGGCTGTATTGCGAATCCTGTTGGGCAAAACCGGACACCATTACTAACAACAGAAATAGTATTATAGAATTTGTTTTCATACTCTTAATTTTAATTATTCTAAAAGAACTTTTCTTTTTCGTGCTTTGCATTTATTTAGTTAATTAAATGCAGGTATCCCGCCTTATCGTGAGCTTCTCCACTATTTGGATCAACATATTTTAGTACATAATAGTAAGTACCGCTTGGCAAAGCTTTAGATTGACTTACCGTAGCTCTTCCTTCAGAAATTCCTCTGAAAGCTTTCGCGTTATTATCATATCCGTCCACCTCGAACACTTTTACTCCCCAACGGTCAAACACCTGAACAGAATTATTTGGATAACAATCCAATCCTCGTATGTATAAAATCCTTTCATATCCTGAACCTTCATTTGGAGAAACTGCGTTGAAAACTTCAACAACACAACCTTCAACCCCTATTACCGTCGAATCATCTTCTAACGGACTATCGTCATCTGATAAATCCTGAACTACAACTCCCAGCGGACTTTTACCATACACGGTAGCCTGATTCATCACATGTCCAGCAATAATATCTTCTTGTGTAATGCTATAACTTGCCGAAAAAGTAGTGGTATCCATCGCTCCGATAGGCATATCAATGGTTCCGGAGTTTTCATCAAGTCCTGCCAATTGGTCTTTAATCCAAACATTGCTTAGCGGAACATCTCCCATATTCATGATGGTATAAGTGTACAAAATGGTTTCCCCAATTTGTGCCTGACCGTCCTGATTCTCATCCTGGAATTCTCCTTTTAGGATTAAAGCAATTTTTGGTGACTGTGGCAATCCTGTTTCTGTAATTGCATCATTATCTATTGCTGTTCCGGAAAGATCACTAACCGGATTATTATCCGGATCTAAAGCAGTAACGGTAGCCTGATTACTTACTTTTCCGGCTTCAATGTCGGCTTGAGTAATAGTATAAACCCCTGTGATACCTGAATTAGTAACTCCAGGTGCCAAACTCACAATCGGACTTCCGGTAAGAATTAAACCTGCCATTGGATCCGTTACAACAATATTTGTCAAGTTGGTGTTCCCGGTATTTGTTACCGAAAATGTGTAACTAATTGTATCCCCAACCTGAGCTTTAGTGGCATTTCCATTATAAACTGCTGTTTTCACTAAGGCAATACTCGAATTATGAGCAACCGGAGTTTCAGTAATATCGTCCGTTGTTAATGTTGTTCCAGACAAATCGGTTACAGTATTATCTTTAGGATCTTTGGCTGTTACCGTAGCCTGA
>LLBZ010005639.1_pt1 | contig 13845 bp, 8 predicted proteins | sample 1489421 | NCBI WGS metagenome assembly LLBZ01 (sample SAMN04092657, study PRJNA295927) | soil metagenome | biome: Soil prokaryotic community; feature: Bulk soil; isolation source: soil from tomato rhizosphere | host: tomato cultivar Moneymaker | place: South Korea | collected 2011-11-01 | reverse complement strand
GTATAACCACCTAGTTTTTGAATGGCAACTGTTTGTCCTTTAGTTGCGGCAATTTCGTAAGAAAAAGAGATACTGGAAGAGCCCTTTTTAACTTCAACAGGTAATACATCTGCCGTAGTGTTATTAACTAAAATGCTATTTTGCATAAAGGTTGCTACAGTAAATTTTGTTTTTAAAGTACGAGCTACTATGAAAGCTTTATTTTCATCATTTTTGATGGATAGCGTTTCCCAAAATTTTTCTTCCCAATTAGTATCTTCGTTTTCAATACCAGCGTCTAGATAAGGTCTGAAAACAACTTTTGCATCTGTATTTATAGGAGTAACTTCGTATTTAATAGCACCTAGTTCATCAATATCTAAAGAAAGAAATCGAAGTGTTTTTACTGAAATTTCAGTATCGTTTTTAAGGATAACATCAAATGAACGACTATACCAGCCTTCTTTCATGTTTAATTCGCGACGGAAGTTCTTAATTTCTTTGCAGGAAGCTAAATCTAAATTTTCTCCGTTTATTTCCACATCAATTCCAATCCAATTGGGAGCATTTAAAACTTTAGCAAAATATTTTGGATATCCATTTTTCCACCAGCCTACTTTTGTTTTATCTGGATAATAAACTCCAGCTATGTAACTTCCTTGAAAAGTATCTCCAGAATAATGTTCTTCGAAATTTGCTCTTTGCCCCATAGCCCCATTTCCAAGGCTAAAAAGACTTTCTGATGATTTTACGCTTTCTGCATTAAAACCTTCTTCAATAATCGACCAGTTATTTGGTAATATATAATCCTGATTCATTTTTATTTTTTCAATAAATTTTCTAAAAAAGTTGTATCTATATGAGTAAAGTTTGGAAACACAAATTGTGCTTCATGCAATACTTCTTTTTCACCTATTCCTATACTAATCATATTAGCAATATTTGCTGCTTGAATTCCTGCAACAGAATCTTCAAATACAATACAGTTATTTGGAGTAACATTCATTTTTTTTGCTCCTTGAAGAAATACTTCTGGATCTGGTTTCGCATTAGTAACATCGTTACCATCAACAATAACATCAAAATAATGTATAATACCCGTTTTTTCTAATATTGGTCTTGCGTTTTTACTTGCACTACCTAGCACAATATTTTGTTGGTGTTCTTTTAAATAGTTTAAAACAGATAAAACACCAGGTAGAATTTCTGTTTGATCTACTTTCTCTATATAGGAAAGGTATTCTGTGTTTTTTTGAATCAACCATTTGTTTTTATCTTCTTGTAAAGCTTCAATTTTGCCTAATTTTAATATTAAGTCTAATGACCTTACTCGACTAACTCCTTTTAGTTGTTCATTATGTTCTGGAGTAAATTCTATTCCTAATTGTGAAGCTAATCGTTGCCAAGCTAAAAAATGATATTTTGCCGTGTCAACAATAACTCCATCTAAGTCAAATATGAAAGTTTTATTGCTCATTACTATTTAATTTTCTTTTTGTTTTTACAGTTAGAGTTAATAGCCCAGCAAAAATCATTGAAAAACCTCCTATTATTAAAGCATAAATAGGTTTGTCATTAAAAAAAGCATTGACCAAAAATCCTAAAATAGTTCCTGCAACAATTTGAGGAATAACGATGAAGAAATTAAAAACGCCCATATAATATCCCATTTTATTTGAGGGTAGCGATCCAGATAACATGGCATAAGGTATAGAAAGGATACTTGCCCAAGCTATTCCAACACCCACCATTGCTAAGAGAAGTCCTACTTTGTCAGATAAAAAATAGATGGAAATTAACCCTACACCACCAGCAACTAGAGCTAACATATGAGTGAATTTGTTACTGGTTCTTTTTGCTATTACAGGAAGTAAAAAGGCTACTGCTGCAGCTACACCATTATAAACCGTAAACATAATACTAACCCAATCGGCAGCATCATTATAAACCTTGGAAGTTGCATCATAGGTGTTAAAAACATGACCTGTTACTGATTTTGTGGTATATATCCACATTGCAAATAATGCAAACCATGAGAAAAATTGTACCCAAGCTAATTGCTTCATAGTCTTAGGCATGTTTAATAAATCAGTAATTATTATGGTGAAACCATTTCTTATTTGTGATTTGCGTAGTTGTGAAACAATAATAAAAAGTATTCCTGTGACAAATAGCCCTATAGCTAGGATGTATAATTCTTTGTGTTTGTTATCAATTCTATTTATATAGTAGACATATCCTAAAGCTATTGTTCCAATTACTGTTAAACTAATTCCATAGTTTAATTGTTTTTTCAATGGAACAAGAGACTGACTGTTTTCTATTTTATTAGAATTGGATTCTTTAGTTTTTTCAAACTTTTCTAATTCTTCGGGAGAATATTCTTTTGAATTAAAAACCGTCCATAATACAGCTAAAAGAAAAACAATACCTCCCATATAGAATGACCACTTTACAGATGGAGGAATTATTCCTACAGGAGCCGTATTTTCAATTCCAAACCAATTGGTAAAAATATAAGGTAAAGCAGAACCAACAACAGCGCCTATTCCTATAAAAAAACTTTGCATGGAGAATCCTAAAGTTCTTTGTCTTTCAGGTAAATTATCACCTACGAATGCGCGAAAAGGTTCCATAGAAATATTAATAGAAGAGTCCATTATCCATAGTGTTCCTATTGCTACCCATAAAGTTGGAGAATTGGGCATTATACATAAAGCAATAGAAGATAATATTGCACCTACTAAAAAGTAAGGTCTTCTTCTTCCTAATTTTGTCCAAGTTCTATCTGAAAAATATCCTACTATTGGTTGAACTATTAGTCCAGTTAATGGAGCTGCTAACCAATAGAGCCCAATTTTATCAACTTCAGCACCAAGAGTGTCAAAAATTCTAGAAGTATTTGCATTTTGCAAGGCAAAACCAAACTGTATCCCTAAAAAACCGAAACTCATGTTCCAAATTTCCCAGAAACTTAACTTACGCTTTTCCATGTATCGTAATGTGTTAATTTATTTACGATAAGCGTTATTGCTTATCAAAACTTATTTTTTTTAGAAGTGTATTATAAGCTTTGATTGGATACAAATATATATTTTATTTTAATCTAACAATACTTTTTGATAGTTTTTTTTCATAAGCAAAATAGGAAATGCAAAATTTAAAGAATTAAAAATCAATTGTTTAAATCAAGCTATCACGTTTTCGTAGATTCTCTAGAAATTAGATTTGTCTCAATTACTTCAGTGCGATATCTTTCTTCTTCTTCGTCTTCTGTTTCTAATCTTTCAATTAGCATTTCAGCTGCTTTCCTTCCCATTTTTACACCATTTTGACTAACAGTTGTTATTGTTGGGGTAGAAAATTTTGAAATAATTCCATCAGTGAAAGCAATAACAGACATCTCTTCAGGGATTTTTACTCCTTTTTTTAATGCTTCTTTTATTGCAACAACTGCAAATAGTTCATTAACGGCAAAAACAGCATCTATTTCATTTTCTATAATTAATTTTTGAATAACATCTGAACAATTGTCAATATCTTCAATTTTAAGAACTATTTTTTCATCAATAGTAATGTTGTGATCGGTTAAAGCTTTTATATATCCTTCTGTTCTTAATTTTCCTACACTAACATAATCTACTGTGGTAATTAAAGCTATTTTTTTGCGCCCTTCTTCAATTAAATAATTTACAGCTTGATAAGCGGCTAATAAATCATCAATAATAACTTTGTCAGCTAGAATTTCATTGGCTACTCTGTCAAACATTACAATAGGCATTCCTTGATTAATAACTTCTTGTAAGTGATGAAAGTCTTTTTTTTGTTGCGTTTCTTTAGAAAGCGACATAATAAAGCCATCTGTACTTCCATTAGCCAGCATTTCTAAGTTGATAACTTCCTTGTCAAAAGATTCATCGGAAAGACATACAATAACATTGTAGCCTTGTTCATTTGCGACTTGTTCAATTCCACTAATGACTGTTGCAAAAAAGTGGTGTACAATTTCTGGAATGATTATTCCTATTGTCTTGGTTTTTTTGTTTTTTAAACTTAAGGCAATATTATTTGGTTTGTAATTGTATAATTTTGCAAATGCTTGAACTTTTAAGCGTGTATCTTCACTAATTTCTGAACTATTTTTTAAAGATTTAGAGACAGTTGATATGGAAACATCTAATTCTTTAGCAATTTGTTTTAAAGTTACTTTTCTTTTCATTGAATTTGTAGTAAATTTAATATTTTTAATAAAAGTACTTTTATTTTTCTTAGTATCGCAATTTTAATATAAAAAACTCTCCAATTTAATAAAGTTTTCAACACGAAAACGTTTTCGGGAAGCCATTATCTGAACCTGATTTTTTTTTACGCTTTTTTTACATAGATTTAACATTAGAAGTGAATTATAAGCGAAAAAATTAAAGATTTAACCCTAAACAAATTGTATGAAAACATTACAAAAAAAGCTATTATTTTTCATGCTGATAGTATTACCATTGGGTATGTTTGCGCAAAACATTTTAAAAGGTAAAGTGTTAGATAGTGCCACACAAACACCTTTGCCAAGTGTAAATATATCAGTAGTAAATAATACGACAGGTACATCAACAGATTTTGATGGTAACTTTACGCTTTCAAATTTATCAGTTGGAGATCAAATTGTTTTCTCTTATGTAGGATTTGTAAAACAAACATTTACTTATAATAACCAAAAAGAGATTACAATATTATTAATTGAAGATGCAAACCAATTAGAAGGAGTTGTAGTAATTGGTTATGGTTCGGTTAAGAAGAAAGACGCAACGGGAGCTGTTACGCAAATTAACTCAGATGATTTTAATAAAGGAGCAGTAGTAACTGCTGAAAATTTATTAAATGGTAGAGTAGCAGGTCTTACAGTTAATACTAGTGGTGCACCAGGTTCTGGTTCAGAAATTAGAATTAGAGGAGGTTCGTCCCTTTTTGCTTCTAATGATCCATTAATTGTAATAGATGGATTGCCAATAGAGAATACTACCAATACTGGTTCAACATCTATTTTAGCAGCTTTGAACCCTAGTGATATTGAATCTTTTACGGTTTTGAAAGATGCGTCTGCTACAGCTATTTATGGTTCAAGAGCGTCTAATGGTGTAATTATCATTACCACTAAAAAAGGAGGTAAAACCTTAAGTGTAGACTATAATTTTCAGTATGGTTCTGGAAAATTAGTTAAAAAAGTGGATGTTTTTTCTGCTGCTGAATTTAGAAATGTTGTTGCTGAACAATTACCAGGTAGTGTAGGTCAATTAGGTACAGCAAATACCGATTGGCAAGAGGAAATATATAGAAAAACTGATTTAGTTGATAATAATATTTCTATTAGAGGCAACTTATTTAATGTAATTCCTTCAAGACTATCTTTAGGAAATACTTATCAAGAAGGATTGAGATTAACGAATAAGTTTAATAGGAATACAATTGGACTCTCTTTAAATCCTAGCCTTTTAAATAATCATTTAAAACTTAGAGTATCTGCAAACTATGCAAATGAAAGAAATAGATTTGCTGATGGTGTAGAAGGAGCAGCGCTACGTTTTGATCCAACTCAACCAGTGTATGATTCAAATTCTTATTATGGAGGCTTTTTTGAGTATTGGAACGGTAATTCAAATCCAACACAAGCTCAATTAACACCAAGTGTTGTAAGAAATCCTGTGTCTCAGTTATTACAAACAAATGATAGTGGAATTAATAATAGATTATTTGGAAACTTTGAAATAGATTATAAATTTCATTTTCTACCTGAGTTAAGAGGAGTAGTAAATTTAGGATTTGATGAGTCTAATGGAGAAAGAACTAGAAGTGTTTCTCGCTTTACAGGATCGTCACCTAGTAATGACAATAGACCTTATGGAACTAATGAATATTCAGAAGCTTTAAGAAAGAATAGATCCTTAGATGGGTATTTTAATTATAAAAAGTTATTTAATAAATTAGAGGTTGATGCTACTGCTGGATATTCTTATCAGAAATTTGAAGGATACAGTTTTAGTACAGGTAATGTATTTCAACCCAATTACTCAGATGCAATTGCAGATGTAGATACATTTGCTGATATTGTTTTAATAGGTCTTTTTGCAAGAACTAATTTCACATATGATGATAAGTATATTTTAACTTTATCTTATAGAAGAGATGGATCTTCTCGTTTTTCTGAAGAAAATAGATGGGGTAATTTTCCAGCAGCCTCATTTGCATGGAAATTAAAAGAAGAGTTTTTTGAAGATTCCACACTAATTTCTGATCTTAAATTAAGATTAGGTTATGGTATTACTGGTCAACAAGAGATTGGAGATCGTCTTTCTTATTTACAACAGTATGTTACTGGTAATAATCAATCACAATATATTTTTGGTACAACAGCAACACCAATTGCCGTTTCTACAGCTTACAATTCTAATTTAAAGTGGGAGGAAACCACTACATATAATGTTGGATTTGATTATGGTTTATTAGATGATAAAATAACGGGAACAATTGATGCGTTTTATAAAAAATCTGAAGATTTATTAGTTCGCTCCGCTTTACCAGATGGAGGAAATTTTTCCAATAGAGGATTTCAAAATATTGGAGATTTAACCGTAAAGGGGATTGAGTTTGCAATTGATGCTAAATTAGTGGAGAAAGATAATTTGAAATGGAATGTGAATTTTAATGCTACAAAATTTGAGAGAAGAATAGATGAATTAGCATTAAATGCTGATATTTTCATTGGAGGAACAGGTACAGGAACAGGAGGAACAGCTCAAATACTTAGAGAAGGATTTACACCTTATTCGTTCTATGTTTACAAACAATTATATGATTCAAACAGTAAACCCATAGAAGGGGCTTATGTGGATTTAAATGGAGATGGGATTGTTAATGGAGATGATAGATATATTTATAAAAACGCTGATCCAGATGTGACCTTTGGATTTGCTTCTTATCTTAATTATAAAAACATTGATTTTTCCTTCAATTTAAGAGCAAGTATTGGAAATAGAATTTATAATGCTGTTGATGCTGGTAGAGCTCAATATGATTTATTAAATCAAGCTTCGGGGGTTTTAGGAAACATACCTTCTTCAGTTCAAGATACAAATTTTAATACTACATCCGATGTTGTGTTGTCAGATATCTATATTGAAAACGCTTCTTTCCTTAGGTTAGATAATGTTACCTTGGGTTATACCTTTCCAAAATGGTTAGAGGGTAAAGCATCTGTTAGATTGTATTCAGGGGTTCAAAATGCTTTTGTAATAACTAAATATTCTGGTTTAGATCCTGAAATTACTAATAATGGAATTGACAACACTATTTATCCTAGACAAAGATCTTTATTATTTGGTGCCAATATTAAATTTTAAAAAAATGATTATGAAAAATTTTAAGTTTAACCTTTTAGCATTCATTGGAATACTTTCAATGTTCCTCTCATGTACAGATGATTTGAATGTTACTCCTGAGGATGATGATGTTTTTACAGCTGATAATTTTTATTCTCAGCCAGGGGCTTACAAACAAGCATTAGCTGGTGTATATGGAAATTTATCTTTAACAGGAACAGGAGGATCTGAATCTTCTTTTTTGGAAGGGGTAGATGCTGGTACAAGTCAATATGGTAGATGTTTATGGTATTTACAAGATCTTACAACGGATCAGGTTATATGGAGTTATGAAAACGATCCAGGAACTAGAGAATTACAACGGAATATTTGGTCTGCTGAAAATCCAATTCTTTTAGGGATGTTTAGTAGAACTATGGTTGAAGTAGCTTTAGTAAACGAGTTTTTAAGACAATCAACTCCTGAGAAGTTAAGTTCAAGAGGAATAACTGATGCAAGTCAATTAGCAGATATAAGTTTGTATAGAAGTGAAGCTAGAGTTTTAAGAGCACTTGCTTATTATAACTTAATGGATTTATTTGGGAAAGCTCCATTTATTACAGAAAACAATCCAATTAATTTTCAAGGGCCAGAATATAATAGACAACAATTGTTTGATTATGTTGAATCTGAGATTAATGCTGTTTTTTCTAGTTTAAAAGCTCCTAGAACAAATGAATATGGTCGATTAGATCAAGGAGTTGCAAATATGATTTTAGCAAAATTATATTTAAATGCAGAAGTATTTATTGGTCAAAATAGATATGCAGATTGTGTTACAAAATGTAATGAAATAATTGCTGGTGGGTATACTTTAAATCCCAATTATTTAAACAATTTTAAAAAGGATAATGATTCTTCTTCTGAATTAATTTTTACACTTCAATCCGATGCTATTACAACACAGAACTATGGTCCTACAACCGTTTTTTGTAATGGACAAGTTGGTTCTCTTGAGAATAATGGAAGTACCTTCGGTGTTGGTGGATGGGGAGGAGCTATAAGGCTAAGAAAACAATTTTCACTTTTATTTGATAATCCTATTTTTAACAACGATGCAAGAAATACAATTATTTCAGCAAATAGAGATATAGAAATTACCAATATAGCAGATAGAGACCAAGGGTATGTTTTTGGTAAATATTCAAATATATCTTCCACTGGTGTAGTGGGGTCAAATACAACTTTTGTAGATACAGATTTTCCTCTATTTCGTTTAGCAGATGTGTATTTAATGTATGCGGAGTGTGCTGTTAGAGGAGCGTCTAATGCAACTATGACTCAAGCGTTAACTTATGTAAATATGTTACGAGAAAGAGCTAATAGCGGTTCAGCTTCTGCAAACATAGCAATGGGAGATTTAGATTTAGATTTTCTTATTGACGAAAGAGTAAGAGAATTATATATGGAATCTCACAGAAGACAAGACCTTATTCGCTTTGGAAAGTTCACAGGAGGCAGTTACAATTGGGTTTGGAAAGGAAATGGCTCAAATGGTATTGCTTTAGCAAATCATTTAAAAGTTTTTCCACTTCCAACAGCTTCTTTAGCTTCAAATCCTAATTTAACCCAGAATTCTGGATACTAGTTTACTATTAATTATAAATTTAAAGAAATGAAAAATATATATAAATCATTATTAGCTTTAGGACTAATTTTTAGTCTAAATTCATGTGAAGACGAACAAGATCTTTTGTTTTTACAACCTGAAGCAACTTTCGAAATTTTGTCACCTATTTCTGGTGAAGGTGCAGTTTTAAATCCTGATACACCATTAAATCCAGGTGTTTCATTAACTTGGTCTAAAGCTGATTTTGGAACGCCAACAGAAATAACTTATTCAGTTGAAATTGATAAGAGTGGCGATAATTTTGATTCACCTACTGTAATTACTTCTACAACAAATAATTATGTAACTATAACATCGGATGTTTTAAATTCTGCATCTGTTGGAGTAGGTTTAACTCCTTTTTCAGAAGGAGGATTGGAAATAAGAATTAAAGCAACTGTTGGCACTGCAACATCCAATGAATCTTTTTCAAATGTTATTACTTATTTAGTTACTACTTACTCAACAGATTTGCCAAAATTAGCGGTTCCAGGAAACCATCAAGGCTGGAATCCACCAACAGCTCCTACAATTGCAGCTTCTGCATTCGGAGAAACGGATTATGAAGGATATATTTGGCTAGATGGTGGACATAAATTTTTAGCTCCAGATTCTTCGGGCGCATTTAATTGGGGTAATACTGATTGGGGTGATGATGGAACTTTTAGTGGACTACTAGTTGAAACTGGTGAATCCGATTGCTCTGCTACAGCGGGTTATTATAGAGTTCAAGCTAATACTACAACATTAACTTATACCGAAACTTTGACAAATTGGGCAATTACTGGTTCAGCAACTCCTTTGTCTTGGCCTTCAGGTCCAGATGGAACAGACGGTCAAGATCATGATATGACTTACAATCAAACTACAAAAAAGTGGGAAATTACGATTAATTTAACCGGTGGTAATGAGATTAAATTTAGAGCTAATAATGCATGGGCACTCAATTTTGGAGACGATGATACATCTGATGATTTATTAAATGAGGGTGGAGGTAATATTGCCATTAGTGCTAGTGGAACTTATTTTGTAGAGTTGGATTTTTCAAATCCACGTGAATATACTTATACACTTACTTTACAATAATATTAATAAAAGGGCTACTTAGGTAGCCCTTTTTAAACTTATAAATAATGAAGAAAATTACTTTTTTATTTGTTCTTTTTATGGCGTGTGCGTTTTCACAGCAACAAAATGTTACTTACACTGTAATGCCCACTTCGTTTGAAGAAAATCAAAGTATAACCATTACCATAAATGGAAGTTCTGTTAATGAATCCACTTGGGGAGTTGCCGGAAATGCCTTGTATTTATGGGCTTGGTCATTTGATAGTAATGATGCAAATATATTAGATTGTCCAACTAATGGTTCGTGGACAAATTCTAGTGAAGCGAATAGGTTGACTTATAATTCAGGTAATGATACCTATACTATTTCATTTGTGCCTTCTACATTTTATTCAAGAACAGGTATTGGTAGAATTGGGTTTTTGGTAAAAGCAAAAGATGGAACAGGCGATAAGAAATCACAAGATATTTTGGTTGAGGTAGGTCTTTTTACTGCTACTTTGACTGCTCCAGCTCTTAATTCAACTACCATTATTAATTCTGGAGGAAGTTTGTTAATTAGTGCTACTAACAATAATGGAAATGCTGATTATAATTTAAAAGCAAATGGAGTATCTATTAACGCTTTAAATAATGTAAGTACTTACTCTTTTAATCATACCAATATAACAAGCAATCAAAACTATGAATTAGATATTACACAAGGTGCAGTTACACAAACTAAAACTTTCTCGGTTGTAATTAATCCAGGAACAGTTAGTGAAGCGTTACCTAGTGGTTTAGAAAACGGTATTAATTATAATGGGTCAGATAATACCAAAGCTACTTTAGTCTTAGATGCTCCAGGGAAAGATTTTGTTTATGTATCAGGTACTTTTAATAATTGGCAACCTTCTTCGGTGTATGCTATGAAAAAAGACCCAACTACTAGTAAGTTTTGGTTAGAACTAACAGGCTTAACGGCAGGACAAGTGGAATCTTATCAATATTGGGTGGTGGATGAAACTCCAATAGCAAATTCACCCTCATTAGTAAAAGTAGCTGATCCTTGTTCTACTTTAGTATTGTCTCCTTTTGATGACCCTTATATTCCAGCTGTCACATATTCTAATTTACCCACTTATCCAGTCGGACAAGAAAGAGAAGTTACGGTTTTACAAACAGGGCAAACACCTTACAATTGGCAAGTAACTAATTTTTCTAAACCTAGTAAAGACAATTTGGTGGTATATGAAGTGCTTGTTCGTGATTTTGATGCTAACAGAAATTATCAAGATGTAATAGATAAGGTTTCCTATTTTAAAAATCTTGGAATTAATGCTATTCAATTGATGCCAGTAATGGAATTTGAAGGAAATGAAAGTTGGGGTTATAATACCTCTTTTCATATGGCTTTAGATAAATTTTATGGAACTGAAGATAAGTTTAAAGAGTTGGTTGATATTTGTCACCAAAACGGAATTGCTGTAATTTTAGATATCGCTTTTAACCATGCTTTTGGAAGAAATCCCATGGTGAGAATGTGGATGAATGATCCTGATGGTGATGGTTGGGGAGCTCCAAGCGCTGAAAACCCCTATTTTAATACCGTTGCGACTCATAGTTATAGTGTTGGAGAAGATTTCGATCATTCTTCTACTTATACGAAGGATTATGTGAAGCGTACCTTGAAACATTGGATTACTGATTTCAAAATTGATGGTTTTAGATGGGATTTAACAAAAGGGTTTACCCAAAATTGTACCAGTGGAAATGAAACTTGTACGAATGCTTATCAACAAGATAGGGTAGATGTATTAAAAGAATATGTTGATTATACATGGAGTTTAGATACTAATCATTATGCAATTTTTGAACATTTAGGTACTAATACAGAAGAGCAGCAATGGGCTAATTATAGAATTGCGGAAGGAAAAGGAGTGATGATGTGGGGAGAAATGTTTAATTCTTACAAACAGCTAGCATTAGGTTATGCGTCAAATGCTAGTATTACTGGTATGGGACATGTTAGTAGAGGTTTTACAGGAAAAAGACTAATAGGTTACCCAGAAAGTCATGATAAAGACCGTTTGATGTATGAAGCAATCACTTATGGTGATGGAACTGGAACAGCTCCAGTTAATGGAAACTTAAACAATGCTTTAAATAGAATGGCTTCAATAGGAGCAACGAGTATATTAGTACCAGGGCCAAAAATGATTTGGCATTTCCAAGAATTAGGGATGGATGATTCTATTTATACTTGTAATAATGGAAGTGTAAATACAGAATCAGATGCCATTGCAGGAAATTGTAAATTAGATACTAAACCACAACCACAATGGTCTGAAAATTGGCTCAACGATCCAATAAGAGGAGCTATTTATGATAAATATGCTAGATTCATTCATTTAAAGACTTCGGAAACTGTTTTTAATGGAGAGTACTCCATTAGTCCAGATGCAGGAGATAATTTGAAGCAAAGAATTTATATTTATGATACTAGTTTACCCACATCACAATTGAAAAATGTAGTGATTTTGGCTAATTTCTCTGTGAACAATCAAAATATAATTCCCGATTTCCCTTACACAGGAACTTGGTATGATTTAATGGATGATACGCCTTATAATGTAACAAATACAGCCACAACTATAGCTATTCCTTCGGGTCAATTTAGAATATTTGGTAACCAACCAAGTACTTTAAGTACGACCCTATTTGAAAACAACGATGATTTAAAGGTGTATCCTAATCCTGCTAAAAATGCATTATTTGTTTCAACTGAGGCTAAAACTATTGAAATTTATACAATCACAGGACAATTGGTGAAAAGTTATAAATCTGTACAAGCTAATGAAAGTTTAAATATAGAAGAGATTCAAAAGGGAATTTATTTTATTAAAATTATAAATGCAGATAATAGAATGGCTAAAAGAAAATTTATTAAGGAATAATTTGATTTAGGTTAATTTTCTAAGAAAGCACTTTTTTGAAAAAAAAGGTGCTTTTTTTATACTATAAAATCAATTTTTAAGTTAGTACTATATGATGAAAAAAAGTTTATATATGTTTTTGTTTTTAGGATTAATAGGTTGTAAATCTAGTGATTTCGCTATTAAATCTAGTGATATAACCATTCAATATAGAGATGATTTTAAAAGTATCTCTGATAAAGAGAAGTTATCTTTCTTAAAAGAAAACAATGCTACTTCAGAAAATAAAAGTGTTGTGTTGTTAACACAAGGTTTTAAAGGAGAAAAAATAATGATAAAGCAAAATGATAAAACAATATATTCTTCTTATCCTATTACTAATTTGAATACAAAAATAGCGGATTATATCGCTTTTTCAAATGCTTATGAAGTAATAGTGTTTGATAACTTTACAAAAAAAGAAATTCAAATACCTTCCGATAAATCCAAAAAATATAAGTTTATTTATTTAATGAAAGAATACAAAGATTCGAATATAAAGTATTCCATTACTTATAGTAACACCTTAAGACCTTTGAAGTGATCTGCTTTAGCTTAAAATCCTTGCTTCTCCATTAAAATATACCTTAACTTGTTAAGGACAATTAATTTCTGTTGCTAATTTTTAGTTAGTTTAAAGTCCTAACGACAATGGGAACATATTGAGAATGGGTTTTAATAATTGCGATTTAATGTTGTTTCTATTCCCATACACTCTTCATACACTATCCATACCTTTGATATGCCTTTAATATGGAGTAAGGATGAAGTATGACCCGTCCTTGACCCGTCCTAAAATAACTATACAGGTTATTAAATAAATCCT
>LLBZ010011911.1_pt2 | contig 13870 bp, 17 predicted proteins | sample 1489421 | NCBI WGS metagenome assembly LLBZ01 (sample SAMN04092657, study PRJNA295927) | soil metagenome | biome: Soil prokaryotic community; feature: Bulk soil; isolation source: soil from tomato rhizosphere | host: tomato cultivar Moneymaker | place: South Korea | collected 2011-11-01 | reverse complement strand
CTACTGTATAACCATCAGTACTTTACTCCCTAAATCTCCCATTGTTTTTTATTTACTACCCTTCGCAGCCTATCCCATCCCCATCAGCATCAAGGTTATGCGGATCATTGTTTTCAACTGGAATATTTTTTCGTCAAAGTCTTTACAATCTAAATCATCGTCACCTTTAGCATTGTCATTTTGATCATTGTCGATCTCACTAGATCTCTCTTCTTCAGAGTCTTTGTCATCATCATTCTCTCGATTAGTTTCACTATTAGAACAACCATGTTCTTGTGCCCAGCTGGTATTTGCAAATTCAGATATATCACAGAAATCCTTGTACAACTCGGCAAAACCTTCATCAAGTATATCTTCAGTTACATTTACACCATCACAGTAGACTACTGCCACAGTTCTACCATATGTAAGTCCTTGATTATTATCTGGATCTACCTGGGCATCCTTATCCAAACACTGCTAAGCTAAAAAATCTCGCCCTTCATCATATCCTGACTCTTTGGTCTCTGGTGCATCTATCAATGCAAGTCTTATTGTTATTTTTTCTCCATCTGATGTCATAATATCAAGGGTTTCTCCATCAGTAACTTTTGATACTAACCCACTAAAGTTTGATGAGGATATGGTAACAGAATCGGGATTCAACAAAGAGGTTGCTCCAACTTGATTTGAAATTGTAACTGTTCCAAAAAAATACAAGAGAAGTGAATATTTTGGTATACATTATAAGGTTATTCAACATTATTAGTCATTGATATTTTCAATATATAAGTATACAAAAATTAAATAGGCATGTTATTATGATATTGTCAATAAATGCAATGCCTTATCAAAGCCTTTATAACGAGTCTTGATAAATTAGATAGTGTATAAACGGAAAATGAGGATGATGGTAAATGGTTAATGGAACGGGTCCTTACTAAACCGGCAATAAACAAAGAGCATTAATTTTTCAAGGCGGAGGCGCATTTGGGGCCTATGAAGCAGGGATTTTTAAGGCTCTGCATGATGATTTTTTCAAATTTAATGATCCCAATAACTATACTATGTTTGATATAGTTGCAGGGACTTCCGCAGGAGCGATTAACGCTGTGTTGTTAGTAAATTATGTTATTCAGAGAGGAACATGGAAGGGCTCAGCAGACATCCTTTTAGAATTTTGGAAATCGGTATCTACTTCAACATGGTATTTTGAAAATCCTTTCGTAGATTATGGACAGGATATCGCAAACACTTTTAGAGATCAATCAAACAGTTTATGGAATAAAATTTTTGGGTCAAATGAGGATATATATGGTAATTGGAGAGAGAAATGGCCATATTTACCATTTTATTTCTATTGGCCCGACAAATATGGTCCACTGGCAACTGCGGAGGCAACAAGAAGATATCGATCATGGCTCCAATTTTCGTTAGGTCCGCTAGGAACTCCAAATGTTCTCTCCCCTGCCATTCTTCAGCCCGATTTTAGGTTTCTTAATCCTTTCAGCTTCATGCTAAGGTATGATAATTCTCCAATAATCCAGGCAATTCTAAAATACTAGAACAAGAACAGTGATGGCAAAGAAAACCCTATAAAAACTACCATAGGACAACCAAGACTTCTTATAGTTGGAGTGGATGTGCAGGATGCTACCACTGTTACTTTTGATAGCTATCCCTAGGAGAATGGACACCTGATGTCTGTATATGGAGACGAGGGTAAGGTAAAGCATGAGATCTATTATGACGATGGAATTGAAATGAAACATTTGCTTGCAACAATGTCCTCGCATTTGAGGTATAGGCTTCCTGAACTTATAGTAAGAACGACATATGAGGATGGAACTATTGAGGAAAAATTCCGTCCATTTATGGATGGAATTTATCTAAGTAATACGCCATTGAGAGAAGTATTGCAAGCACACAGAGACTTTTATGATAAGACGACTATTGAAAAAGGAAAAAGCGTTCCGTCTTTAGATATAATAATAGCGGACTTGTATCCTACATTGCAAAAAGGCACGCCCTTGGATCCAGACTCCCTAACCAATCGAGTCCAGGATATTCTATTCCATGATAAATCCAAATATGATGAGAAATCAGCAATTCTGGTCTCCGATTACATAGGAATTAGCAAGATTCTTTGGAACCATATTGAAAAAGGAGATAAAAATGTGGCCGAACAGTTAAAGAAAGAAATAAACAAGATAATTAGAAGCAAAGATAGGAAAGGAGATCATAGAAAGTTTAATGACTTGATCGATGGAAGATTTACAATCGATAACATAGTTAGAATTGAATATGGTAACAACCTAGATGTTAATGAAAGTGACGATATAAATGGAAAAGCATTTGAGTTTTCAACACACACAATCGAAGAATTGGTAGAGTCAGGCAAAAAGGATGCGCTTTATTATAGAGACAACTGGAAAAACTGGCTCAAATAGTTAACTAGTTAACATGTCAACCAGTATGGCCCAAAACGATTTCTCATTCGGTAAGACAAGATTTCCTAGATAGATTAGAATTTTTTGTGATATCCTTATATGTAGTAGGCACAAGTCCACCCCTATGTCTGAACAAATGACACCCGAAGAGGTGCTAAATTCAGTAGTCAAAGGTATTAACAATGGCGACTTAGATTCTCTCATGAAGCTCTACGAACCTGATGCATGTTTTGCCTCAGAACCAGGACAACTTGCGAAGAGTCCGGAATCGGTTCGCCAGTGTCTGAGCGGTTTTATCGACCTAAAAGGCAAGCTAGATCTAAAGGTAAAAAGAGTACTCCAAACAAGTGATCTTGCCCTGGTAACAACTGAATGGTCATATAAGGGAACAGGACCTGATGGCAATCCTGTCAATATCGCTGCCAAATCTGCAGATGTTTTGCGCCAACAGGCCGATGGCAAATGGAAGTTTGTAATAGATAATCCGTGGGGTACAGACTAGGAAGGTAACCAAATCCGAATAAATGATAACGCAGATGGTGATGGTGATAAAATCACCTATCAATCATCGAAAACATTTACTTGTTATAAGACTGCCCTACCGAATTAATCCAAGTTACGCCATCATCATTTGCCATTCAAGAATTGGATAGATAAAGTAACTATTAATATCACATTTCTTTTCGTTTGTGAATTTGTATATAGTCGTAGATCAAAATAAGGAAACCAATTTTATACTGATCAGAATTAAGTTGTTCTTTCGGTCAATCCATTCGTCTATACTGCATTAGTATGCCAATAGAAAAAGTTTCCTGCAACCGTGCTACAATAATAATTAGTTAACTATGAATTTTACCTATTCTGATATTAATATTCCATTTTACAACTTTTTGATCCTCATGATTTCCCCATAATTTTTCCAGTTCATCTATTATTAGGTTTAGGGGGTTGAACTTTTTTTCGTTGTTAAACCTTTTTACAGCAGACCATGTTTGCATGTAGCTAATTAAATCATCAAGGCTCCAGTAAACATTCATTTCAAATTTTGGAGCGAGGATCTCTTTGAAAGGAAAAGGAATAGTTTTGTAATCATCTTGGACATAATTCGTTTCTGGAGGCCAATATTTTCCAAGAATATCTCCATTAACGTTTAATCTTGCACTAATCTTATCAATATCTTTATCAATTTGATGCATGCCATAGGACCATATAGCCAGAATGCCGTTACTTTTCCCTACACGTATTACCTCTTTATAGAACTTGTCGAGATCAAACCAGTGTGCAGCCTGTGCAACAGTTATCAAGTCAACACTATTATCACCGATATCTGCTTTTTCTGCAGGAAACATTTCATAGCGTATGTTAGTTCTCTCGAATTGATAGTCCAGCTGACCCTTACTTGCATCACTAGCAATTACATTCTTAAAGTGTTTGCAAAGCCCTATAGCAGCTTGCCCATTGCCGGTAGCACAATCCCATGCCACATTTTTGTTCGGTGTTACATCGCTCAAATATTTGTAAAGGGTATCGGGGTAAAGGGGTCTGGAAAATGAATACTCTTTAGAGGTAGATGAAAAATGGTCTATTGAACTACTAGTCACCATATCACTACGTTAATAATCTAAAAAAGGTTTCTTTGTAATTTGGGATTCTTTTTACAAATGAGATTGAAGAAAATAAACCTCCAAGAAGTATGATAGTGTTGAGTCTTTTCAAATGACAATTTATTCACAAAAATGGTAACACAAATTAGATTAGGTCTAACTTGGATAATTGATCTTTATATATTTTCAGAAAATAAAACTTTTGAGGATATTGATTGTCTTCACCAAATAAGATCTGCGGCATGACTCGGATATAACCTCGACATTTAGTCTTACACAATATAGGCCAAGAGATCCTAAAGTTTGATGGCTCCAAATTTATTATTAAATGAACTAAAGCGACTATACTTACAGATACAAGCTCATGTGCAAGTTTGATCTAGGATTATCGTTGACCATTAATAATACGAAATGGGACCGTAGCTTTATCTAAGATGTGAAAGGGATGAAATTGGATGGGGTTGGAAGACAACAAAGTAGAGTGGGTTCCTTCTTTTCAAGTGTTGTAGACAAACCTATTTACTTTCCAAAATACTCTTTGACATTTGGTTGGTAAAGATAGTAAATGATAATTCCATTAATAATAATTAGAAAAAGTGAGCCAACATGTCCAATTACAATAGACCCTATCCCCACAATAATTGCTATTCCACTTAGTATCAATGTGACAATCCATGCCCAGCTCGATCCAATCCACAGTCCATATGCAACGGCAAAATAGGCTAATCCAATTATAAAGAAAACTCCTGCGAGGATTATGCCAAGTATTGGTATTAAAGCTAAAACGGTTAATCCGCTTAACAAGGATCCTATACCCCCAATAGCGAGAAGTATCGCAATTATTGTAACACCAAAAGGTCTATAATTTTGCATTTATATGATTAGAAGCCTTCGCCTTTTAAACATGACCTTATATTTGATGAGACTTTATAAATGAGAATAGTGTAATTTCATTGCATAACTAAATTTATTCTGAAGCGCGTTTAGGATCCCGGATTTCAATATCTAATAATGCAGGATTCTGTTGTTGGGCCCCTTTTAACATTGGAAGCCACTGTAGAAAATGGATGGTTATACATATTATTTTGGTCTATTCGAAATCCATACTATCAAAGAACTAAGACTTCAAAATCATAGACTAGGTATCAGATTTTAATTAATTAGCAGGAATCTATACTAAGTGATATTTTTGGTAAAAAGATAGCCTTTCTCTTGAAAATAATTTCTAATTACTATTGGTTTATGAAGTTCTATTTAAATACATACATCATGGTTATATACAATGTCAAATAATAAAAAATATGTCCACGCCGCCAATAGTAATGGTAGTGGATGATGATGAAGAACTTGCAAGTTTATTTAAGAGACTGCTAGAAGGGAATGGTTTTAGTTCTGTTTCTTTTAACGATCCATTATTAGCACTCAAACATTTCAAAGATGATCCACATGGATATTGGTTAGTTATTGCAGATTTGAAAATGCCTAACCTGAACGGAATAGATCTTGCTAAAAATATAAGAAATATTAGTCCATCAGTCAAAATTCTCTTAATTACCGGATTTTTTGATGATGAATATCTCAATAAACCGGATTTTAAAGCAGCTCGTATATCAGAAGTATTGCACAAACCCGTAAAATTAGGCGAACTTCTAGGATGCGTACACGAACTATTTTATTCTAAGGTAACAACTAAATAGTATAACAAATCTCCAGGCAGGTGAAAAGATACATATTTGTTTATATGAACGTTTTTGTATTATGGTAAAATAAATGTAGTTTATCAGCAATTGATATAAACGCATTCCAATGAATAAAACAAGTAGTGAAATTGGTACAATTACAATTTTCAAGTCTGTATATACCTAGGAAGATGCCTTAGTAATACAGGATATTTATCAGAGTATGAGTCCCACCCATTGTATATAATGAAAAGTGATCCTAAGGTGTAACCTCCATAGAATCATGGAACCACCCTTCCGTCAGCAACTGTAGCTCTCCTTGCCCTAACTGTATAATAGATTGCTCCAAATCCCATACTAATTACGATGACTTGGATGATTTGACCAAAGTATGGAATAGGAACCATGTACAAAAGGTTGAGTATGATAAACCCAATTACAAAAGAAATGATGTTGTGAATATCTCTAGATGATCGTCGTCCCAATAACTCGAGAATTTTTTTTCCTAAAGCAAATGAAACCATCAATGATGACAAGATTAGTCCAGTAAGAAGAACTAACAATCCAAAAGCCGACATAGGCATTCCGACTACGGTTATTGCTAGTAACACTATTATGATCACAAACAATATGATTAACAGAAATCCCACCACAGTATTCTTGATTATGGATTTTTTCATTACAAGCTGAACCGAATTGAATTGAGTCGGCAACAATTTCACAAGTATTACACCTAAAATACCAAATCCTATTACAATCAGAATACCAAAGAGGTTTAGCCATCCCTGCATGTCTGGCATCATTGCTTCTTGGCTTGTTATCTGCAGGTCACCTACGGTGCCATTGTTTTGGAAATTATCAGTCATAGCTACTAGTTTCCCCGATATGTTGCCGTTGTTGATGATAGTTCCACCTGCAACATATGCATCATTGATTATTGTAGAGGTTGGATCAAAGTTTATGCTATTCGCTGCCAATATGGCATTAGTTGATTTTCCGCCCAGATCTATGAAATTTCCGGCGGCTACGATTTTTCCTGAAACATCCGTATTTACCGTTACTTGCGCTCCAGCAACAAAAAGGTCGCCATCTATCGGTGCATTTACATAAATATTATTAGCAAAAACAATAGCTCCTCGGACTGTGGAGTCAATATATACTGTTTCACCAAAGATCAAGACTTCGTCCTCAACAGGTTCATTAATTGTAATCATGTCACCCGAAATAACTTGCAAAGCAAATGTACTATCGGGCATAATTAACGGTACTAAAACTAAGGATAGCATACAAAGAATAAATAAAGATCTTGTTCTGACAGTCTTGTTATTTTGAAATATTTTGCTGTCCGACCAATTTCGAGTCAATTTCAAATCCATAAAGTAATCCCAGATCATATATTACCACCTTGTCACCATTTTATTAATACTTTAATTTATTAGAATGTCTATTGAAAAATCACTTATTCTAAATTGAACAAGCTTGTAATTTTTAATCACATATGACTATTCAAATTACTAGAGAAATTATTTTGATAAGATTAAATAAATTAAAAATCGAGTGAATAGGAGTAATATTTTTTTGTGTATCCTTTGATATCTTATATAGATACTGAAACCAAAATTTACTATATGCTCGTAGATGATCTGGATATTACTATATATCAGATAATCAGAACAATTTAGTCGATATAAATATCTAAATTAAATAAACAACAACATTGGCCAAAGTAGGATTTTAATACTGACAAAAGTTCATGAAAAGAGGCTCCCACTCAACGAGTGTAACAAAAAATGTGCAAAAACATATAGACTAGATTGGTTCGGCATGAAGACATCATTAACTACAAGACTAATCGAAAGAAGAGTAGTTTTAGCAATTTTGCAATAAATTATGTTAATTCAATTGACTCCATTGTTGCAGTAAAAAGCTTGAAATAAATTGTAAACATATACAATTAGCGACAAAAAGAAGATAAAATCGGATCATACCTTTAATCTTGAAACTATCAAACCCCAAGCAGTTTGTACTGGGAGGGGTACTCGAACCAGGGTCAATAAAAATAATTTCTCCTTATTGAAAGGGATGGCATTTTACTTATTGAAAATAGACATCGAATGTGTAAGGGAGCCACATTGGCACCCAAAAGCGGCTGAATTAGACTATGTTATCAGCGGAAGGACCCTGATGACCATTTTCAGTCCAGGCGATAAGGTAGATACATTTGAAGTTGGTACTAATGAAATCGTGTTTATTCCACCCGGATATTTTCATTACATAGAAAATTTAGATCCTAATGAAGATATGCAATTTGCAGTGTTCTTTAACGATGAACGACCAGAAGACATTGGTATTTCGGGTGGCTTAGGAGCATATTCAAACGATGGCTTGGGATCTTTATTTGGTGTAGAGACTAAAGTCCTTAATTCATTACCAAAATACCAAGAAGACTTTTTTGTCGTGGCTGGAGGTCAGGGCATCAAAATAGTACTCATTTAGATAAAATTCCATAAGAGCACATTTTACACTTTTGGAGATAACACCCGACGACCCATGTCTAAGGTTACAAGTCTGCCGAATTATCCAACAATAGGAAAAATATTACTTTCAATTTTTTTATCAGTATAGAGAATAACTGCAATGCATACATTATGTTATATAGGATTGAAGTATTTTGATAGATCACTTCTAATAGTTAAATATTTTTATACAAGTCTAATATTACAGGATATATGAAAATTACTTTTGAAATGATTGTAGTAACACTTGTTGTAACATCATTGACACTAGCACCGACACTGTTGATGAGTAACTCTGTAAATGCCGCAACACAGCCCCATTATTGTAGAGACTACCCTGGAAAGTCACAGTCATGGATTAACGGATGTCAACAAGGATGGTTCGATCACAATCGATGTTACTCATACGATGCAGGAACAGGTTCAAGTGCCTATAATGCTGGTTATAAAGTTGGATGGAACAAAGGTGTTTGCAAATCCTCACCCCATTACTGTACTGAATACCAAGGAAAATCAAGTAGTTGGAAATTTGGTTGCCAAAACGGATGGTACGATCATGATCATTGTCAAGGTTACTATCCAGAAACAGGACAGTATGCCAAAGGATACGAGGTTGGTTGGGCAAAAGGCCACTGCAAGCAATAACAAAACATCCTAGTTTTTTTTCTTTTTGGTTTGAACTTTGACTTGGATAATTGCCACCATTTTGTTACTCAATGAGGAATAAAAAATAATATTTTTTATATAATTATTTTTGTTTTGAAGTTGTTGTTATTATTGGTAATAGAAATATCTTACAAATTTCATAGGTATTGTTTATGGCTGTTAGGATGATGACTTGTTAAATACTGCTCTGAATTTCAGTTTCATATACGTTTATGACAAGAAAATTACTATATAATATATACCTGTAGGTAAAAAAAATTTGTGATGGAATTATGGTTATTGGTGTACTAATCCTGCAGAAGTTGTAACATCTGAAACGTTACTATAAGATTTAGTTTGCAAATTATTTAAAGCATTTATTATTTTTTCTTTATTTTGAATTGTATTGTGGCTTTGTACGAACTCAAGAATTTTATTTTTATCTGCGGGAAAGTCTAAATTCTTTAACAATTGCCCAATTTCTGATACCACACTATAGTTTTCAACATTGACTTCTTTTCTTTGACCTTCTGTTGCATTTTGTTCATTTATCATCTTTCCTGTTTGGCTTTCTGGTCCCTCACTCTTTGGAATCTGATCTCTATTTTTTTGCTCCATGTAAAATATTTGCATCAAGTTATTTAACTATGGACATTTGTCCATGTTTTTCATTAAAAATTCAGGATTGTGTTAGGATCAAAAGCTCTTCTAATATTAAAGTTACCTATTCTTGCCGATCTACTTAATAATCAATCAACAATTTTCATATGTAATAAGGTATCAATAAAGGTCTTGTTTCTTATGATGTTGAACTTGACATTTCTATTACCTAGAATGCCTCAGACCTTCCCATGTTTTTGTTTTCCATCTAACTATCAGGCGGGTTGCATAATAGTTTTTATTGGATAACCAATTTGATGTCAAACTTATGACATGACTGTAGCCTTATTACCCTCTTATTTGTTCTATCTAAACTCCGTAGAGTTTCAATCCAACAAATAAAAGTATTACATCTTATATAACATAGTATTTAATCCCTGATCATTTTAAGCCTAAGACATCAGGCTAGAATTTGAAAAACATTTTAGCTGACCATAAATAATGAAAAAGAAAAGAAGGCTGGAAGGAATATATATGTATGAAGATATGACCCCTTAAAAGGATCTAGAAAATAAAAAATTGCGAATTTTGCTAAATTTCCATAAACACAATTGAAATCTGTCAAATAACATCATACTCTAGTTTTTGACCAAGAAGCATATTGGTGTACGCAAAACCATTTTTCATGATAGCATCCGCATATTTTCCGAACATAGATCTGTCAATGCACGAACCATGCATCGGAAACACCATATTTGGATCAAGTCCAACAAGCCTCTTGGTAGTTTCTCGCACAGGATTTTCACTAGCAAAAATGCCTACTGCTCTATAAAGTGCAATCATCGCTTCTGACAAATCGTCTGATATTACTGGTTTGTTCATACCCGGCTGGATAAATAGATCTGAAGTGAATAGGGATTTTGTAGTTTCCTCAAAAATCATCATGCTATCCCAATGGTGAACATGAGGGGTCATTATGAACCTTAATGATTTTTTCCCCGTTTTGAGGACTTCACCATCCCAAAAGGAAAGATGGTCCACTGGCATGTTATACCAACCAGTAAGATTCAACTTTGAACTAAGGTCGCTACAAACTAGTCTAGCATTCGGACTACTTAGGAATTGCATCCCTCCCCATTCATCGCTTTCAAAGTGAAGAAATGCAACATTTTCGAGTTTACCCAATGGAATCACTTCCTTTACCTTTTCTTCAATTTTTGGATACATACCCATGGGTCCCGTGTGAATCAAAGTTGGACTTTTGTCTGCTATTAAGAATTGGTTAAAAGTTATACCATATGTATCTACTAAACCACAAATTCGATAGATCCCATCGCTGATTTCATGGATAGATACATCTACATTTTTTGGATTCAAAGTTGTTTTGCTGACTTCAGGCATATTTTCTATTGTTATAGCATCTAGAAAAGCTTAATCGTCAATTATTGTAATAAATTAATTTATTACAAAAAATTGAATCTATGTAAGCCCGTATTTTAAACCATGCAAATCAGTGTAATCAAGGGAGACATAGTATTATTAAGAGCAAATATCCTTTAGAGTAGATCAAATGATCAAAGACATGCCAAAATAGATTGTATTCTGATAATTCAAAAACAAAAAAATAAATTCGGTCCTTCAAAGAAAACTAATAAAATATCAACTTGAAGTACACTTACCCATGTCCTGATACTTTATATGATTATCTAAATTGTTGAGTCGAGTCTTATTACTTAGTTGTCTAACCCCACTCCTACAACATCGAACTTTACTCCACAGAAAGGACAAAACTTTATCTGTTCGACCACTGGATTAGGGCTGTTTTCAAAATGATAAAAAAGCTTTCTTCTAACCTCAAACATTCTTGGATTTTTATCAATATATAATTCTTCATTTGAGAATTCTTTAAAGCCTTCACAGCAAAACATCTGTTTTTTGTTCTTTACTGCAGTTGTCGATGTTCCCTTCTCATTTCTCTCGTTAACACCACAGTTATCACAACTGATCAAATACACCTTCTCGTTTTTATCAAACCATAGGAAAGCCTTATCATTAGTACATTTTTCACAAGATACGTTCAAATTCTCATAAAACTCATAATCATTCATGTCATTTCCCACCAACTATTTAATGACCTCATGATTAATAGTCTTCATTAAAACATCCAATAAATTTGTTAGTGGTCACAAATAGTATTAATCAATTTTCTTTTGGATCCTATCTATAACCGGCGTTCGTTTCAATACATGACGAATTGTGAGTTGACTAGATATCTCTGCTTTTAAATAAATTAGTTATAAAAAAAAGAGAATAAGATATGGATTGATTTATTATATATGATAAGTAGATTGCATCTAAATAGAATATTACCCAATGCTGATCCTTTGGATATTATCAAACCTTAATTATATCAAATCTTGACACATAAATCGATCCATTAAGTTTTCAGAACTACCCCACGTTAACCACTGCTTATAGTGATTTACAAGGATTGTAATAATAGCGGGGTTTAATATAGACATTAAAAATAATTTACAATAGTACGATTGAAACAATCAGACTAGAGATAGGGTTCTGTGATGGTGTAGTTATATGTTAGTTTATTAATTATTAATTAATGAAAACAATAAACTGTAGAGAAGCAGGATTTGATTGTGACTTGATTGTTAAAGGGGAAACTGAAGAAGAAGTATTGAAGAATGGAATGGAACATGCCAAAAAAGATCACAACATGAAAGAAGAAGACATGACCCCTGAGCTGAAAGAGAAAATAAGAAGCATAATTCGTAGTTCTTAGTCACAATTTTTTTTGGATATGACGGTAATTGATTGATTCATTGCTTCATTTTTTATTTATAAAATGTCCACAGCAATTCTTGTGAATCCAAGGTTTACTTCATCTTGAACGTCACTTCTCCAACCAAGAATGTTTGATTATCAGTCTCATGAGAAATTTTACTACGACGAAGAATATTTTGAATCTAATTCCAATACTTCTACCACCTTTGCAAAAATGGATAGATAGATAGAAAGAAAAAAGATTTAATATTTAGAATATAATATTTTTTGACATGGGTTCAGATCCAGGATCAGATTTACCTAAAATAGACCAAAATTATGCATCCAAAGGAAATTCAGAACACAAGTACGCGAGTGACGAAGAAAGGTGTAACATATGTGGATTGGTTGCACGCAATAAGGCTGAGCTGGAAGAGCACATTAAACATGCCCACACACAAGAAGATCCTAACAAATCAGGCACGATATATTCAGATGAGCAAAGAATTGATCCATTTGTAAAAACAGAAGATTAAGTTTTTTGTTTGTTTAATCTATTGGAGATATTCCATTAGTTACCTGTTTTATTAATATATAACTAATAAGAGAGAATACTACCAGAAAAAGTTTTAAATAATTTTTTTAAAGTTGAATGAATTTGGGAAACAAAGCTCCTAATCGCAATGTAGTAATCCTTAGATCAATTTTTGAGTATAGAAGGTAAAAAAGTAAAGATTTACTTGACTTTGAATACCTAAGACAAATGAGAGCTGTAACTTATATCATGAATTAGTATTATATTTATTAATAAATAGTATGGGTTGACTTAACATGCTCTTTTCAAATGGAACAAAAAATTTCTAATTCTCACGATTATGAATCTGCCAGGATCGATATCTGCTAGTTGGGTTATTTACAAACATCCAAATAAAATATTGTTCACACAGATGTACAAGAAGTAGCAAATAATCAAACGATTAATCCTTCAATTGCAGAGGAAATCAGATATTTAATTATTTGATCTGCTTATAAATGGAATCATGTATAGATATATTAAGGGAAATTAATTAAATGAGTGTGTCGCAAGTGACACAGGTTAATTCTTCTTCCAAAGAAAAATAAAATAAAATTCTAATGATAATATTCACAATCATTTGATTGTGTAGTATATATTAAGAGATATAGATGAAAGGAGTTATAAAAGAAAGAGAACTCCCATCTTGGTTCCCAGGGTAAATATGATATGTTAAAGCCGGTTAAAACCTCAAACTCAATTGACCGATTTTCAACCAAATAGTCAGTTTAAATACAATTTTTTTTAGAAGGAATAGACCATTTAGCAAAAATGAAATGCCAATTCAACAGACCATCGATCTTAATCCCTGCTAGCAAGTTCCTTTATTCGTTTTGATTGCTGTATTCCAGTTATAGGAAGAGTTTGCTTATCTAGTAATCCTAACTGAACCAAAACAGAAGCTTGATCCCAATAAATATGCTCATGTGCTATTTTACCTTTGGCAAATTTCATAATTACGACATGAGGTATTTCAACATACTTTCCTGTAGGTGCAACACCGGGGAGCATATAGTAAATCTCTCTGTCATGAGTAAAGCTAATT
>LLBZ010000752.1_pt9 | contig 13885 bp, 16 predicted proteins | sample 1489421 | NCBI WGS metagenome assembly LLBZ01 (sample SAMN04092657, study PRJNA295927) | soil metagenome | biome: Soil prokaryotic community; feature: Bulk soil; isolation source: soil from tomato rhizosphere | host: tomato cultivar Moneymaker | place: South Korea | collected 2011-11-01 | reverse complement strand
CGATTTGCCAAGCAAATCGTGCGGTCGAACGGTGTACACTTGCACCGGACGCACACCTGCCCCGCACGCAGGTGCCCGGGAGTGCCGGTGTCGAGACACTAGAGACAGCCGATCATCTTCGCAAGGCTTGTAAACCAACAGGCTGAGAAATATGCCTCAGCCTGTTTTGTATTCCCATATCGTTTCTTGCACTTTTGGAAACTCTGTTTTAGGAAGCGCACACTATAATCGAGCGAACATCAACCTTAGGAGAATACAATGAAGTCTTTAAGAGTTCTTGGCAATGAAATCGTGCTCGGTACCCTGATCGCGGTCCTGAGCGTATTTACTGCTGTCGCCAGCTATCAAGGCTCCATCGCGGACTCGAAGCAGAATGAGAACGAGGTCAAAGCCATGCAGAGCCTGAACGATGGCAATGCAGAATATCTCACCGCCAACCAGTTCATCGTCTATGATTACACTATGTTCGACGGCTGGTACACCGCCGACACTGCAGATAAAGAAGAGTATTATCAGGCGAGCTATTCTGAGGAGCTGCAGACCGCCCTTGCCGCGGATCCCGAGAACCCGTTCAGTGAGGAATACTACGACTCTATGTACGCCTCTGCCAACGAGTTTTGGGCTGTCTCAGACGGGGCTTTTGAAAAAGCCGGTCAATGGGATAACCGCGGCGATGGACTTCAGCTTGTGATGCTGTTGATGGCGCTCGGGCTGGCCTTCGCCGCCTGGGCTTCCCTGCTCGATGACAAAAGCAATATGCGTGTGTTGTTCGCCGCGCTGGCGGTCGTGACGATGATTGTCGGTCTGTGGTTTTATACGGCTGTACCGGTGGTGGCTGTTTAGGGACTTAAATTCCGGCGTCAGGCTCACAGCGTGCTTCGCACACCTGCCCTCCCACTCGCTATGCTTCGGGGACGCTGCGCAGTGGCGGGCGGTGCCACGGAAGACGTTGGGTTCCATATCCAGAACAGACCTGTCAAAACGGCAGGTCTGTTTCGCTTATAATACCGGCATGGCAACCAATGAGTACGAAGAGCAGATCCTTCGATGGCGCGCCAAAAAGCAGAACGATGTAGCGGGTGAGAATGGTTGGCTGGCTCTCGCCGGCTTATGCTGGTTGAAGCCCGGCAGAAACCTGGTGGGCTCGAACCCCATGTGCGAGGTCGTGTTGCCGGAGCGGGCGCCCACCTTTCTTGGCATTATTGAGATGAGCGGGAAAACCGTCCGTTTGCAGGTGGCAGAAGGGGTACAGGTGCAGGTGAACGGCAAGCCTGTGCGGAAGGCCGTTCTCAAGTCTAGCAAGGATCTCAAGCCCAGTTATATTACCTGGAACGATCTCCGCATGGTCGTGCATGAACACGCCGGGAGATACTCCATCCGCATCTGGGATAACCACCGGCGGCGTGAGCTGACCCTGCCGTTATTGAAATGGTTTCCGATCAACAAACGCTTTCGCTTTAATGCACGTTATACGCCATACCCGGAGCCCAAAATATCCCAGCAGCCGGATACATTTGGCGAGACGGTGGAAGACCGCCTGGACGGTTATGTGACATTCCATTTCGAGGGCAAGACCTATAAGCTGGATGTCACCGAAATGAAAGATCACAAATTGTTCATCAAATTTAGAGACCTGACCAGTAACAAAGAGACCTATCCGCCAAGCCGTTATATGTATACCGAGCCGGTGCAGGACGGCAAGGTCACCCTGGATTTCAATTTCGCGTATAGTCCTCCCTGCGCCTTCACGGAGTACGCCACTTGCATATTTGCGCCACAACAGAATCAGCTCCCGTTCCGCGTGGAGGCCGGGGAGATCTATAGAGGATAATGCGGAGCCCGTTGTCGAGTAGTGGCGCTATGCGGGCCACGTACACCTGCACCGAACGCAGAGTGATGACAAAACTGTAAATTCCTGAACTGGTCACTCAGGTATAATCACAACATGGCAGACGACGAATACGAAAACAGTATCCTCAAATGGCGGCAGGAAGTCGAGAACAATCTACGCCGCGAAAACGGCTGGCTGGCGCTGGCAGGCTTGTTCTGGCTTCGGAAAGGCACCAATGTCATTGGTTCTCATCCCGAAAGCGATATCCTGCTGCCAGAGCGTGCGCCTCAGCGGCTAGGCACCTTCGAGTTCGATGGCAACAACGTGACATTGAATGTGGAGGCGGATCTGCCCGTCGAGGTCAACGGGATGACGACAACATCTTCCCTGCTGGATGCCGACCAGGAGGATATACCCAGCTTTATCACGTTCAGCGATATACGCATGGTCGTCGTCCGCCGCTCGAAGGGCATTGGCATAAGATTATGGGATAATGCCCGAGGGGAACGCCGCACGTTTCCCGCCCGGCAATGGTATCCTGTGAATGAAGCGTACCGCGTCCCTGCTATTTATACCCGCTACGAGAAACCGAAAATCGTGAAGATGCCCGATATCCTCGGAGCGATCCTCGACGAGCCGATGCAGGGCTTTGTCTCCTTTGCATTGAACGGAAAGCAACATGAGTTGATGGTAGAGGAGTTGCCAGATCGCCGCCTTTTTATCCAGTTCATGGACCCAACCAACCAGGACCGTACCTATCCCTCCGGTCGTTATCATTATACGGACGCGCACGAGAACGGCAGAGTGTTCGTGGACTTCAACAAGGCGTATAGCCCTCCGTGCGCCTTCACCGACTACGCCACCTGCACCTTCCCGCCCCTGGAGAATCATCTGGACGTCGCGATCGAAGCGGGAGAGCTCTTCCCCGGGAAACGTCACTAGACACAAAGCCGACTGGTCCAACAGTCGGCTTTTTCGTTTTGTCAAGTTAGTGAAGTCGGCGCAAGATAACGCCGACGAACACCTTAGACACCATCGGCGCTTGACTGGCACTAAGTGAACAGACTGGTGAACCAATCCGGCACAAAATAGCCGCCAATGCCAAATCCCCACTTCAAAATACAACAGGCGATGAAGATCGCCACGCCCAGCCCGATCATGAAGTAATCGCGAGGAGCGTAATGCAATTCCTTCAACCAGGATCGCGGTCTTGTGCCAAAGGCGCGCAGGTCCATGGCATCGATCACTTCCTCGCCTGTGACTGTGGACTGCATGACAACCGGAATCACCAGGGGCGCAAGCCGCTGGATGCGCGCCACAATCCCGCCCTTCAGTTTATCCATTTCATAGCCGCGGGCCCGCTGGGCATCCATGGTGACGGTAAGATCTCGCGCAAAGGTTGGCAGGAAGCGGAACGCCAGGTCCATGGTGAAGGAAACCTTGTCAGACACGCCCATTCGCCGGAATGCTGTCCCGTAGATGTTTGGATCAACAGTATAGGGAAGCGGAATAGCAAGAGTTGCCATGGTCAACATACGTGGGATCTGATTGAGTGCAAACCAAATCTTCGAAACAGTGATCTCGATTTCCCAACCCAGGCGCTGCGAAATCGGAAAATAAAAAACCACCGGAGAAGGAACATCCGTCACCGAGGAAGGACCGCCGCGACCTGAGAGCACCGCATTCAAGCCAACGATGAAAACCACCAGAATGATGATGTAAACCCACGCTCTGCGAATATCCTTCCACTCGATCCGTGCCATCAAATACAGGGTCAGCGACAGGAGAAAGAGCGGAAAGATGATCCGGTAGTCCCATATTTCCGGAATCGTCAATGCAGCGACAATGCACGCCAGGAAGATAAACCGTGTACGTGGGTCCAGACGTTGGATGAAGGTATCGCGCGGGCGGTACTTCCAGGTGACAAGCATTTGTTAGCGGCCTCTGCGTGCCGCAACGGCAGCAAAAGCGATCATCAGAATCGGCAGGAGGATGACGGTCACGACGAAATTGCCGAGGAAGGCGGGCACGAAATAGCCGACCAGGGCAGTGTTGAGGTCGATGCCGCCCGTCCACATCTCCGTCAGCGAGGCGAACAACATGCCGACGATGATGCCGAGGGTCCCCCAGCCTACTGCCTTCATGATGTCGGCGCGGGCGCGGAAGTCATTGATCGCCGCCATGATGAGCCCCGGGATCATGCCCATCAGGCCACTTCCGACGCTCCAGTTCCAGTAGACGCCCCAGCCGGTCAGGAGATCGCCGAGTGTGTTGCCGATGAGCCCCGCCAGCAATCCAACCCAGGGACCGTAGGCGGCGCCGAAGAAGATCAACACGGCAACTGCCGGGCGGAAGGTCACGTTCCCCGCCGCGGGGAGCGGGAAGATGTTCGTCGCCCACGAGAACACACCATAGAGCGCCGCCCCAATGGCGCCGTAGACCACCTGACGCGTACCGAACTCCCAAGTATTAGCTCTATCGTTCATTTCTTCTCTCCTTTTCAGAAAATGGAATACGGGCTGACCCAATCTAGATAACCCTGTGCGGCTGTATCCGTTGCACCACATTTCGCGCCCCCGCAAGAGCAAGGGGACTAAGCATACGCCGCCAGCTCCTCCGCCGGGAGGAATTGCCTGGTGCGCGGCAGCATCTCCAGATTCAGGCGTAAAAGCGAGGTCGGGCGGACCCGGTAGCGCAGGAGCAGATCGAAATCTTTGAGCACCTCTTCCGGCGGTCCATCCGCCACGATGTGCTTGTCACCGACCAGCAAGACACGGTTGGCATACGTTACCGCCAGGTCGAGGTCATGTGTGATAAAAAGAGTTGCTGCGAAATTCGCGGCCACCATGGACTGCGACCCATCTACATCGGGGCGACACATCTCGTCCATGAAATGGGTGTAATTGGCGTAATCCTGTCCGGCGGTTGGTTCGTCCATGATGATGATTTGCGACCGCATCGCCAGCACGGCCGCGATCGTCGTCCGTTTTTGCTGCCCGAACGAAAGTCCCAGTGGCGGATATTCTTCCAGCCCTTTCAAGTTTACGGTGGCCAGGCTTTCGGCGACGGCCAGATCCATCTCCTCTTTTTTGAACCCAAGGTTTTTGGGACCAAACTCCAGCTCTTCGCGTACCGTCGGCGCGTAGAGCATATGTGTGGGGCTCTGGAACACAAAGCCAAGCATCCGCGCGATCTGTGCCACGCTTAGCGTACGCGTGTCTTTGCCGTCGACCAGTACACGCCCGCGGGTTGGTTTGAGCAAACCAATGGCGTGCTTGACCAGAGTCGACTTGCCTGAGCCGTTCGGGCCCAGGACTGCGATCAGGTCTCCATGACGGACCGTGAGATTGACGTCTTTCAGAACGAGCGGCGTCTCGTCGCTGTAGCGAAAATCCACGTCCTCGAACACGACCAGAGGGTCGCCTTGCAAGACATTCGGGGTGAACTCAGGTTTGTCGATTTTCTCCCCGGACTGGCGCACGCGCTTGACCACCCATTCCGCCGGGAGCTTGACCTCCCGATGGTTGATTTCCAGGGGCAAATTTTCAATGGGACCTAGATACTTCACTTGCCCGGCTTCCATGTAAAGCAAACGATCGGGACGGGCTGCAATGGCATCTTCCACGCGGTGCTCGATCAACACGACCGTCTTGCCTTCATCGGCCAGGCTGCGGAAGGCTTCCAGCGCCTCATAAGCGGAGACCGGGTCGAGCGAGGCCAGCGGTTCGTCGAGCAGCAAAATGGAGGGATTCATCGCCAGCAGTCCTGCCAGGGCAACCTTCTGTTTTTCCCCGCCGGAGAGGTTGAAGGTTTCGCGGTCACGCAGTTGCTCGATCTTGAGGCGCTTCATCGCTTGATCGACACGCGCCACGATCTCGGCACGTGGCAAGCCTAAATTCTCCGGTCCAAAGGCCACCTCGTTAAAGACGTTGCTTGCCACAATCTGGCGTTCAGGATCCTGAAGCAACGTCCCGACGATTTGCGCCATATCGGCGATCTGCATTTCGGCGACGTCTTTTCCGTGGAGCAGCACTTTGCCTTCGCGTTTCCCCCGGTACGAGCGTGGGATCAATCCATTGATGCAGCGCGCCAGCGTCGTCTTGCCACAGCCGCTAGAGCCTGCGATCAACAGCATTTCCCCGGGTTTGAGCTCAAATGAGATATTTTGAATGGCTGGTTCAGGTCGAGTGCGATATTGGAATGATAAGTTTTCGATCACCAACGGGGAGTCGGGCATAGATTTTCCTAGGGGCTAAGTTGGGCACATTATAAAACAAATCTCGCGGTGCTCGGCAAGCGTTAGTTCCTCATTCATAAAGGACTTCCACAGCATCTCCAACCTTCGTGCCCAGCCTGTCTGCCGCATTACCATTGACGACGGAAACTGCTAAATTGCCCGTGCTTCCCATTAATGCAATTAATTCCCCAACCGGCCGCTCTCCAAAGGTGTTGACCATGCCGTTGATTTCACTCCCATTCAGGCGGACAACGATCTTTTCTTTTTGCTGCAAGGCACCGCCAAGATGTTGCGCACGGATACTGGTTGATATATTGCCAAAATGATCGATGTGGGTCACCTCGCCACGCCAGCCGTGGTCTGTAGGCTGCGGTTTCGGCAATTCCAGGCGGACAGGGTCGCTGAATGAGGTACCCAACTCGTGAAGGGAAACACCGTTCGCCAAATGGGCTGCCACAGGCGAAAAGATGTCGCGTCCATGGAAAACGTAACTGACCGTTGGCAGCCAGTATTCCTTTTCCTTCAGCTCGACAAAGGCTGTTTGCCAGCCTTCCTGTTCGGCGCGTTCGAGCAGGCCGGTGATAGTTCCATTATCTGGACCGACGTAAAACCAATCGCCGATCTGCGCAGCCATGGGGCGGCGCTGCGTCCCAACGCCGGGATCCACCACGACTACATGGATCGATCCTTTGGGAAAGTAGGAAATAGAGCGCGCAAAAATATACGCGGCTTCACGGATATCTTGCGCCGGAATCATGTGACTCAAATCGGAAATTTGGGCCGTCTGACAAATCCCCCAGATCACGCCTTTCATCACGCCAACATTGCCATCTTTGATCCCGAAATCTGTCATGAGAGTAATTACAGCCATGGGTTCTCCAGCGTAAAGATGGGCGGGATTATAAAGCAGGTTGGAAGAGGTGCTATACTATTTTCACACATGTCCAGGCTTTAGACGAAAGAAAAGGCAACTATGACCAGAATTACCGCCTTACGCGCCGCTTTGGCTTTCCTCATCTTCGTGCTGGGAAATCTACAGGCATGGGATTCAAATGTCTACGAGGCAGGTCTGTTGATCGTGCTGCTGGTGAGCCTGGCAATCCCCCTGTCTCCTGTTGCGTTGCTGGTCCCAGTTGAGCAAAAATACATGGTGGGTACGCTTGTGCTGGCATTCCTCCTGCTGTTAGTCGCCCGGCTGATTTCTCCCATCTCATTGCCGGGCCTTTTCATTATCCTTGTCCCGGCTGCAATGGGGCTTATCTTCACGGGCCTGATCAATCAGGATGCAGAAGATGCACTCGTGCGCTAGTTCCAACAAGTATCTGCCTGCTTTAGCAACCGTTATTCGTTGGAGGAAAATTATGACGAGTGAAAAACAACTGGAGCGCGTTCGGCGGATTTGTTCCGGACTTCCTGAAACAACCGAGAGGTTTTCTCACGGCGAGCCTACATTCTTCGTCAATAAGAAGGTCTTTGTGCTGTTTGCGGACAACCATCACAATGATGGTCATATCGCAGTATGGCTGCCCGTACCGTCCGGTTTCCAAACGGCGTTGCTAGAAGCGAATCCTGAGACGTACTTCAAGCCGCCTTATGTGGGGACACGCGGCTGGATTGGCATCGAGCTGGACCGTATCAGCGATAAAGATCTGACCTTCCACATTCAGACGGCGTGGGAGCTTATTGCACCAAAACGATTGTTATCCCGGATCAATGCAAACGACAGTTTCCCTGGGCCACCGACGAAGCGCAGCAAAAAAGTAACCAATTGATCTATTGCAAGTACTGCGCAAACACTTCTTCGAAATCTTCCTCAGACGTATATCCCACCCATTTTTGCAGGACATTCCCCTGCGCATCGAGCAAGTAGACTTCCGGTTGGTAATAGAACCCAAGGGTCTGCTGGAAATCGAACGTACGAGGGTCGTCGGCGTCGAGGTAGGTGAACTGTATCTTCCCGAAATATTTTGCTTCTAGCCCATGGACCATGGGCGCCATCGCTCGGCAGGTACTTCAGGTGAAGCGGAAAAATTCCACAAACTGGATTCCGCCGGATGCGAGGCTGACGGTCGTCGGGTCTGTGGCGTGGAGATCGGGCCCGCGTGAGGTCGCGACGGGAGCGGCTGTCGCTTCTTCATCGGGGGCCGCCTGGGTGGCAGGTTCGAGTGTCGGCGCGGCGAGAGTTGCAGTGGACAGGACCTCGCCGGGCAGCTCTGTCGCTGGGACAGGTGGATTCGTCGCCGCAGACCCAGGGGCGCATGCCGCCGATATAAGGATCAGGAAGCTGAGAATAAACGGTGTTTTCATCTTATTTCTTATGAAAGGTTATAGCATAAAATTCTTACGTAAATATTACAGGCTTTGGGGATCGGCGATTCGTCTACATGCCTCTCGTACATTCGGCATTCCGCTCAGCGCGAGATGAGCGCTTGTCTTTGACGTTCGTGAAATCCTACGCTATACTGTATTTAGTTCATCAGTTACGTAGTCGGATAGTTCAGTAGTTTTCTTCCACGCAACTACATAACTGGCGAACCAAGAAACTACCTAACTATAAGACAACCAAACTATTCAACTAAATAGAGGAGGCTGTATGGCTGATTTCAAACTGACCTATGCGACCATGTTCAATCCACCTGAAGAGTTGCACAAGGGATTCGACAAGGCAGTGGCCAAGGTCAAAGCAAATCTCGGCAAAGAATACGCGATGATCATCGACGGCAAGGATGTATTTGCCGATGAAAAATTCGAAGATCATTCACCTGTCAATACGGATTGGATGCTGGCGGTGATGCAGAAGGGCAACGCCACGCATGCGAATATGGCCATCGAGGCAGCTCGCAAAGCATTTCCCGCCTGGAGCCGTACACCCTGGCAGAAGCGCGTCCAGCTCGTGCGCAAGGCATCCTCGATCATCGAGAAGCGTATTTTCGAGCTTGGGGCCGCTATGGCACTGGAGGTCGGCAAGAACCGCATGGAGTCGCTGGGCGACGTGCAGGAGACTGCCGACCTTATGTATTATTCTGCCCGGATGATGGAGGAGAACGACGGCTTCATCAAACCAATGGGCAAGGATCCGCTGGTTGGATATGACTCCACCAATACGTCCATTTTGCGTCCCTATGGCGTGTGGCTGATCGTCAGCCCGTTCAACTTCCCCTTCGCGCTGACCGGCGGACCGACAGGCGCGGCGCTGGTGGCAGGGAACACGGTCGTCATCAAGCCGGCTACGGACACCGCCTGGATCGTCCGGCTGTATGCGGAATGTTTGCGCGATGCGGGCTTCCCGGACGGTGTGGTGAACTTCGTGACCGGGCCGGGCTCCACGCTTGGGCAGGCCCTGGTAGACAATCGGGAAGTAGATGGCGTCACCTTCACAGGTTCCTTCGACGTAGGCATGAAGATGTACCGCGACTTTGGACAGCGCAACTACGTCCGCCCGATCATCCTGGAGCTGGGCGGAAAGAATCCGGCCATCGTCTCGCGCAACGCCAACCTGGAAGATGCAGCAACCGGCATCGTCCGCTCGGCGTTTGGCTTACAGGGACAGAAATGCTCGGCAGCGTCACGCGTGCTGGTAGAAGAGCCCGTCTATGATGAACTGCTGGGCAAGCTCAAGTCCAAGACCGATGCACTCGTCATTGGCGACCCGACAGAGCGCGCTACCTATCTCGGCCCGGTCGTCAACCAGAGCTCTTACAGTGATTTCAAGAACTTCACCGAAGAGATCGACCAGGCCGGCGGGGACTTCCTGACGGGCGGTCACGTCAAGACTGGCGGACTCTACGACAAAGGCTACTACTGCGAACCCACCTTCGTCACCGACCTGCCCTACGAGCATCGACTGTGGCAGTACGAAATGTTCCTGCCCATCACGACGATCGGCAAGGTCAGGGATCTCGACGAAGCAATGAAGATCGCCAACGGTGTGAATTACGGTCTTACGGCTGGCTTCTATGGCTCGGCAAAGGAAGTCAACTGGTTCTTCGATAACATCGAGGCCGGCGTGACCTACGCCAACCGTCCCCAGGGCGCGACCACGGGCGCCTGGCCGGGCTTCCAACCCTTCGGGGGCTGGAAAGGCTCCGGCGCGAGCGGAAAGAACGGCGGCGGGTATTACTACGTCCAGCTCTACATGCACGAGCAGATCCGCACGCTGATCAAGCCTGCTAAAGCGAACGGCAAGGCTGCATCGAAGACAGGCTCCAAGTCCGGAGCGAAGACGTCGACTGCAAGCAAAACGACCCTGGCATCCAAGAAGCCGCCGCGGGTCCCGAGAGTCGTCAGGAAAAAATCGCGCAAATAGTAGATTGTCATTGCGAGCGTAGCGATTGCGAACGCCGTCCCTGCGGGTGGCAGTCCTGTAAGGAAGCAATCTCCTGTTTTGAATAAAGTACATCTAATTACAGGAGATTGCTTCGTCACTTCGTTCCTCGCAATGACACAATGGCTATTATGCCCTGGGATCCGACGCTATATCATAAGTTTCAAGCCGAACGGTCTGCGCCGTTCTTCGATCTGCTGGCCCTGGTGGAGGTCCGTCCAAATCTAAAAGTTGTGGATTTGGGATGCGGCACCGGTGAACTGACGCGCCATCTGGCAAACGCCCTCCCGGGCAGTGATGTGACGGGGCTCGATTCCTCTCTACAGATGTTGGCCAAAGCGGACTCATACGCTGGCCCACATCTGCGATTCGAACATGGAGATCAAACCCGGCTCACAGGCACCTGGGATCTGATCTTCAGCAATGCCGCGCTGCAATGGTCAGAAAATCATCAGGAATTGATCCCGCGACTTTATGAACGGCTCGTACCAGGAGGACAGATCGCCGTGCAGGTCCCATCAAACCATAATCATATTTCACACCAGCTATATCGTGAGACTGCCAGCGAAGAGCCGTTCAAAACAGTCTTGCATGGCTTCCAGCGCTACGCGCCCGTCTTGTCCATAGACGAGTACGCGAGTTTGTTCTTCGAATGCGGCGGCGAAGATATCGTCGTCTTCGAAAAGATTTATGCCCATGTTCTGGCAGACTCGGACGCGGTGGTAGAATGGATTTCAGGCACGGCACTCGTCCCTTATTTTGAACGATTGAGCGAATACAAAGAACAATTCATGGAAGTATTGCGCGGGGAAATGCGCGCTGCTCTGCCTGATACGCCGGTCTTTTATCCGTTCCGCAGGACGCTCTTTTCGGCAAGAAAACCTGCGTTGGTTGAGTAGCCCGCCGCGCTGAGCGGAGTCGAAGCGTCGCCGGGCCTACCGAAACCAATCATTGCATAAGAACTACCTCAAATCTAATTAGAGGATGTGGTCTCGATACGTCCTTCCCTTCGTGAAGGACTACTCGACCATCGTGGAAACTTTATGAGCTCCCCGCAGGGATTTAATCGCAAGGAAATCATTCACCGCATTGGAACATTTTTCATATTGCTGGGAATTGGCTTGCTTGCCTTCTTCTTGCTCTCCGAAGCCGCACGCGCAGTCGCCTTCGAATACTTTTGCTGGAGTGTCACCCTGCTCGTCGTCGGCTTTCTTTTCCGCGGTCGGTTCAAACGCTCGGTTACTCCCAGCGGGAGATTTAGCCTTGTCAGAAGGCTGATGCCAAAAGCCAAAAAAGAAGCCCAGGATAAAAAGTAATGACCAAACTCGTTCCCCTCTCACAAGCCATCGCAGCCCACGTGAACGATGGTGACGTCCTTTACGCGGCCGGGTTTACCCATCTCATCCCCTTTGCCGCCGGACACGAGATCATCCGGCAGGGAAGGAAAAATCTCACCCTCGCCCGGGCTACCCCGGACCTGATCTACGATCAGATGGTGGCGGCCGGCTGTGCAAAAAAGGTCATCTTTTCCTATATGGGGAATCCCGGCGTCGGATCCTTGCGCCTCGTGCGCTCTGCGATCGAACAGGGGAGGCTGGAATGGGAAGAATATTCCCACTTCGGGATGATCACCCGCTTACAGGCCGGCGCCTCGGGCCTGCCCTTCCTGCCCATGAATCAGACCGGCGCGACAGACCTGGAAAGCGCCAACCCAAACATCAAGCACATCCCAGACCCGTACGGCGGCAAGGACGTGATCGTGGTTCCGGCACTGAACCCGGACGTGGCGATTGTCCATGTGCAGCGCGCCGATGCCAATGGCAACGCGCATTTATGGGGGATTATCGGCGAACAGAAGGAAGCCGCGTTTGCTGCGAGAAAGGTCATCCTCACTGCTGAAGAGATCGTGGACGAATCGATCATCCGCTCCGACCCGAACCGGACGATGATCCCCGGCATCGTCGTCAGCGCGGTGTGCCATGTTCCCTTTGCGTGCCATCCTTCGTACGCGCAGGGGTACTACGACCGCGATAACGAGTTTTATCTCGCCTGGGACAAGATCAGCGAATCGGCCGAGACGACAAAAGAATATTTGGATGAATGGGTCTACGGCGTGAAGGACCGAAATGAGTATTGGGAGAAATTAGGTTCAGAGAAACACAAGAGGTTGGAAGTGCCAGAGCTCATGAGCGAGCCAATCAATTATGGGAAGTATTAGGGGCCGGGAAATCGGTACACAAGTATAGAGGTAAACAAGCAGATTAGAAGAGCACTGGAAAATGACTACTTTCATTGAATATGGTGGTTCAGGTTTACCTCTTCATTTTCTCCATGCGAACGGATATCCATTTTACTGCTATGAACCACTGCTCAATCTCTTGAAGAGAGAATATCATGTGTTTGGAATGCTGCTGCGTCCTTTATGGGAAAATGCAAAGCCGGAGGGCATTGATGACTGGCACATCTTTTCTGAGGATCTGCTTAGTTTCCTGAATGACTGCAAAACGGAACCTGTCATTGGCGTGGGACATTCCATCGGTGCCGTGGTCACCCTGCGCGCCGCCCTGCGTGAACCGAGTAAGTTCCGCGCATTGATCCTGCTCGATCCCGTGCTCTTCGTCCCCAGCCGGCTCCTGCTTTGGAATTTCGTCCGCGCCATCGGGTTGGGACACAGAGTCCATCCGAAGATTCCCGGCGCATGGAAACGCCGACGCACGTTTGACAATCTCGATCTCGTATTTCGGGGCTATCGCAGCCGGGAAGTGTTCCGCTACATGAGCGATGAAAGCCTGCGCGCTTATATCGACGGGATGACCAAACCCTCCGAACATGGGGGCTTTGAACTGGTCTTTTCACCGGAATGGGAATCGCGCATCTACCTGACAGGTCTACGCGACTTTGACCTCTGGCGCGATCTCCCCGGGCTTGAAGTGCCAACGCTTTTGCTTCGCGGCGCGGAGACCGATACCTTTCTAGAGGACGCAGCTCGGTTTGTAAAACGGAAACAGCCCGGGGCACGCGTGGAAACGATTGAGAGATCGACGCATCTGCTTCCACTGGAACGTCCCCAGGAAGTTTTTGACATCATGCAATCATTTCTCAAAGAAACCCTAAAGGTCTCTGATACCTGAACTTATGACGAGGTGTCAAATAAAGACCTTTAGAGTTTGAAGAAGGAGTTTATGAACGAAATCCAATATTCCTCTGCCGAGCTCATGATCATCAACGCGGCGCGCTTGCTGCGAGATGGCGATGTTGTCTTTGTGGGGGTCGGGCAACCTAACCTGGCCTGCAATCTTGCCAAGCGGACTCATGCTCCCAATCTCATGATGATCTACGAGGCAGGTGTGATCGGTGCGGAACCCGCGCGCCTGCCATTATCCATTGGCGACAACACTCTGGTGAGCGGCTCACTCTCCGTCGTGAGTATGTACGACATTTTCGCCAACTATCTACAACGCGGCAACGTGGACGTGGGCTTCATGGGCGGCGC
>LLBZ010007295.1_pt7 | contig 13891 bp, 9 predicted proteins | sample 1489421 | NCBI WGS metagenome assembly LLBZ01 (sample SAMN04092657, study PRJNA295927) | soil metagenome | biome: Soil prokaryotic community; feature: Bulk soil; isolation source: soil from tomato rhizosphere | host: tomato cultivar Moneymaker | place: South Korea | collected 2011-11-01 | reverse complement strand
TAAAAAGCATTAAAGAAGGGTTTGTATATGCTAAGGCAACGTTTGTACATAAAGGCAGAACCACACAATTACTGGATATTAAAGTAACAGACGATGCCAATAATCTGATATCGGTTTGTAAATTAACCACCATTTCGTTGCCAAAAAAGAACTGATTAATGACTTCGGAAGATTTTTTTAAACGTATTGAGCAACAATACCACAATGAACTGCCCTTTGTTGTTTATAGAAAGCCTAATAAAAGTGACATTAATGGATTGCTTCAATCTCATAACGAATTAATTTCCATAAAAGATTTTACCGAAAAGGGCTTTGTCTTTGCTCCATTTGATGACTTAGAAACCTCGGTATTGATACCTTTTGATGGTTCTGAAGTTATTTCTTTGTCATCTCTAATGCCAAGTGACATTGGGATTACAGAAAACAAAAAAATCATAAACGAACAGGAAAAGCAGCAGCACATAGATCTTGTAAAAAAAGGGGTTGAAGCTATCGAAGCTAAGGATTTTAAAAAGGTTGTGTTATCAAGACAAGAACATGTTTTAATAGCAGAAACCAATCCCATTGTTATTTTTAAAAGACTTTTAAGCACGTACACCTCATCTTTTATTTATTGCTGGTACCACCCCAAAGTAGGGTTATGGTTGGGGGCAACACCCGAAACACTTATAAAAATTGAAGGCAGCCAGTTTTCTATTATGGCGTTGGCAGGCACGCAGGTTTACAAAGGAAATTTAGATGTGATTTGGCAAGACAAAGAAAAACAGGAACAAAAATTTGTAACAGATTTTATTGTTGATAGTTTGCAACCTTCCATAGAAAGTTTAAATGTTTCAGAGACCGAAACCGTAAAGGCAGGTAATTTGGTACATTTAAAAACCATGGTTTCGGCACGTTTAAAAACAGATTCCACATTAAAAGATATTATTTGTACCATACATCCAACACCAGCAGTTTGTGGGTTGCCAAAGGAAGAAGCAAAACAATTCATTTTAAAGAATGAACATTACAACCGGGAGTTTTATACAGGTTTTTTAGGTGAACTGAATTTTGAGACGACTACTGCGCCACGTTCCGGTAAACGAAATATAGAAAACAGAGCCTATGCCGTTACCAAAAAAAGCACACAATTGTATGTGAATTTACGGTGTATGAAACTAAAGAACAATACGGCCATTATATATGTTGGTGGAGGCATAACCGCCAACTCTAACCCCGAAAGTGAATGGGAAGAAACCGTATCAAAATCTTTAATTATTAAAAATATTTTGTAATTAGCTTATTTTAAGCACTATTTATTACTTTTACATATTGATCCAATTATATGATTTATCCAAAAATCCCTCTCGCACAAACCGTTATAGAGCTCTTTAAAATTAAAGGTATAAAGCATATTGTTATTTCACCGGGCAGTAGAAATGCCCCTTTAACCATTGGCTTTACTAACAATCCGTATTTCACTTGTTACAGTATTGTAGACGAGCGTTGTGCCGCCTTTTTTGCTTTGGGTATCGCGCAACAATTAAAAGTACCTACAGCGGTGGTTTGTACATCGGGTAGTGCTTTGGTAAACTATTATCCAGCGGTTACAGAGGCTTATTATAGCGACATTCCATTGGTTGTGGTATCGGCAGACCGACCAAAACATTTAATTGGTATTGGAGATGGGCAGACCATTAACCAGAAAAATATTTTTGAAAATCATATTTTATATTCCGTAAACCTAAAACTGGATGTAAAAGACGAGAATAATATTCCTGAAAACGAAGAATTGCCCATGTTGAAAAACCTTGAAGACAAATTAGAACGTTTTTTAGGTTTGCAGAAAGACATTCAAACGCATAATGAAGAAGAAATTAATGAAGCTTTAAATTTTGCATTGTTAAAAAAAGGACCAGTACATATCAATATTCCTTTTGATGAACCACTTTATGAAACCGTTGAAAAATTACGAGTGACCCCAAAGTCAATAAAACCAGCTTTAAAGCCAAAAGTTATTGAAGACTATGTGCTTAATGAGTGTTTGCAAGACTGGAATTCGACTTCTAAGAAAATGATACTTGTGGGTGCTAATTACCCAAATGAGATTGATAAGAAATGGTTGAAGGAACTGGCAGACGATGACAGTGTGGTTGTGTTTACCGAGACAACGTCAAATTTATATCATGAAAGTTTTTTTCCGTCCATCGACCAAATTGTAGAACCTTTAACAGAAGAAGAGAAAAAGGCACTTCAACCAGAGATTTTACTAACCTTTGGCGGTTTAATTGTTTCGAAAAAAATAAAGACATTATTACGAAAATTCCAACCTAAATATCATTGGCATGTTGATGAAAAAAGTGCTAACGATACGTTTTTCTGTTTAAGTAATCATATTGATGTGACGCCTAATCAGTTTTTTTCGGTCTTTTTACCAAAAATAACGCATTATGTAAAAAGTAATTATAATGCTCATTGGACTGACGTAAAAAATAACCGTTTAAAAAAGCACAACGAATATTTAAAAACGATCCCTTTTACCGATTTAAAAGTTTTTGATATACTGTTTAAAAATATACCTAGTGACCATATTTTGCAAATAGCTAACAGTTCGGCGATTCGCTACGCGCAGTTGTTCGATATTAACAAAAACAATACGGTCTTTTGTAATAGAGGTACTAGCGGAATAGACGGCAGTACATCAACCGCTATTGGTTGTGCGGTGGTGAATGATAAACCAACAACCTTAATAACGGGAGATTTAAGCTTTTTATATGACAGCAATGGGCTATGGAACAACTACATTCCTAAGAATTTTAGAATTATTGTTATAAACAATCAGGGAGGTGGGATATTTAGAATTCTTCCGGGGCATAAAAACTCCGATAATTTTGAAACTTTTTTTGAAACTACCCACAATTTAAATGCAAGGCATTTGTGCAGAATGTATGGGTTTGCTTATAAAAGTGTTTCAAAAGAAAAACCATTGGAATATTATTTAAAAGAATTTTTTGTGGAAGATGGGCGCCCAAAACTTTTAGAGATCTTCACACCCAAAAATATTAATGACGAAGTGCTTCTTCAATATTTCGAATATTTAAAATAAAATACGTTGTGACTTTTTTTTCTGAATTTATTGGTCACAGAAATAGTTAAAACTATGCACTTTGGTGCATTTCCCTTTTAGGGTCTAAAAATTTTTATCACAAATTCACAAATTTTTAACATTTTTGGTAATCTGCGAATTTGCGGTAAAATTTCACCGATTAATTTCGCAAACTAACCTTGGAGACTTTTAGTCTGCAAACAAAACTATGGACTTCAAGTCCATGGTTTATTTAAACTTTTTAGATTGAAGTAAGTGAAAAGGACTATTTTTTAGCCAATTTTGAAGCGTTTAAATGAGTTTAATTTGTAAAAAAAGTTATCTTTAAAGCCATTAAAACAAAATTTATTATGAATAAACGTGACGAACTTATTGCTAAGTATGCTGCAGATTTAAAGGAAAAGTGTGGTGTAACAGCAGACATGGATTTATTAACTAAAGTAACAATTGGTTGTGGCCCTTCAATTTACAATGCAGACTCTTCAGCTGTTTCCGGAACAGATGAAGCTGAACTTGAAACTGTGAAAAACAATTTCTTAATTAAAAAATTAGGGCTAAAAGACAGTGCCGATTTAGATAAAGGAATCCATACTGTTATGGAGCAATATGGTAAGACCAATCGTAATAAATACAGAGCAGTTGTTTATTATTTATTGACTAAGCATTTCAAAAAAGAATCTGTTTATTAATCTAAAATAGATTTTATAGTTATAGAGCGTTTCAAATTAAAATTGTAACGCTTTTTTTAGTATAAGACAAAAAGCCACATATAATCAGATGTAAGTATGAGCTTATTAAAGTAGTATAAATAAGAAGATGTAGATAAGGACTTCGACAAGCTCAGTCTGACACTGGAAATGGTAATGAACTACCCCGGCAGAGCCATCGAGGACTCTATAGATTAAAATAGCCTGTTATACAAGGCCTGTCGAAGCTATGTAAGAAGTATTGGGACTTCGACTTCGACAAGTACAATATGACACACTTCAATTTTTGTTATATACTAAACGCTTTTTTATTAAATGACTTCATTGTCTAAAAACTAATATGATTACCTTTGCAGCATGATAAGAATTGGGGAAGTAAATACATTAGAAATACTACGCGAAACAGAGCATGGTGCGTATTTGGTAGACACGGAAGATAATGAAGTTTTATTGCCAAATAGGTATGTGCCGGAATCGTTCAAGATTTGGGATAAGTTAGACGTATTTGTGTATTTGGACAACGAAGAACGCCCTGTGGCTACTACCGATATGCCATACATTAAGATCGGTGAGTTTGCTTTGTTGCGTTGCAATGCTGTGACAGAATATGGCGCCTTTTTAGATTGGGGTCTGGTAAAAGAATTATTTTGTCCGTTTAAAGAGCAAGCCTTTAAAATGAAGCCGAAAGGGTGGTATTTGGTGTATTGTTATTTAGATGAAAAAACGGGAAGATTGGTAGCTTCCAGTAAAACCAATAGTTTTTTAGATAATAAAGTACTTACCGTGAATCAGTTTGATGAAGTAGATATCATCGTATCGCACCCATCCGATATTGGTATGAACGTCATAGTTAATAAAGTACATACAGGGCTTATATACAAAGACCAAATTTTTACCGATTTAAGTGTTGGTGATAAGTTAAAGGGCATCGTAAAAAAGATTCGTCCCGGTAATAAATTGGATATTTCATTAGGACAAATAGGTTATAGAAATATAGAACCGAATGCCGAACGTATTTTGCATGAACTTCACGATAACAGTGGGTATTTAAACCTTACCGATAAATCTGATCCAGAAGTTATAAAAGACGTGCTTCAAATGAGCAAAAAGAACTTTAAGAAAGCCGTAGGGACTTTGTATAAACAGAAACAGATTGAGATTAAACCAGACGGTATTTACTTAGTTTAAATTATGATCCATCAAGATACCATAGTAGCCTTAGCGACCCCATCTGGTGCCGGTGCCATTGCTGTTATACGTTTGTCAGGTAATGATGCTATTTCTATAGCAGACAGTTGTTTTAGATCCATAAAAAGCAAAAAAACACTGAGTGCCCAAAAAACACATACCATCCATTTAGGACATATTATTGATGGGAACAAAACGATTGATGAGGTATTGGTTTCGGTATTTAAAAATCCAAATTCTTATACAGGAGAAGATGTGGTTGAAGTGTCATGTCATGGTTCCAACTACATTCAACAGGAAATTATACAGTTATTCCTTAGGAAAGGCTGCCGCATGGCAACAGCAGGCGAGTTTACCTTGCGTGCTTTTTTAAATGGGAAACTGGATTTAAGCCAAGCCGAAGCGGTTGCCGATTTAATTTCTAGTGATAACGAAGCGTCCCACCAAATAGCCATGCAACAAATGCGTGGCGGTTTCTCATCTGAAATAGCAAAACTTCGTGAAGAACTTTTAAATTTCGCTTCCTTAATAGAGTTGGAATTAGACTTTGCTGAAGAGGATGTCGAGTTTGCCGATAGAACGCAGTTCAAAGAATTGGTAGAACGCATTAGTTTTGTTTTAAAGCGTTTAATAGACTCGTTTGCCGTTGGTAACGTTATTAAAAACGGTATTCCTGTAGCCATTGTTGGTGAACCGAATGTGGGGAAATCGACGCTTTTAAATGCGCTTTTAAATGAGGAACGCGCCATTGTCTCAGAAATTGCAGGAACCACCCGTGATACCATTGAAGATGAAATATCGATAGGAGGGATTGGGTTTCGTTTTATTGATACAGCAGGAATTCGTGAAACGAAAGATGTGGTTGAAAGCATTGGTATCAAAAAAACTTTTGAAAAAATTGACCAAGCACAAGTGGTTATTTATTTGTTTGATAGCACTCAATTTAAAACATTGGGATCGCAATTTAAAGTGGAATTAGAAAAGATTAAAAATAAATATCCTCAAAAACCTTTAATCATTATTGCTAACAAGGTTGATAAACTTAGCAATGAAGACATCTCAAGTCTAAAATCTCAAATCTCAAATCTAGAATTATTATCTGCAAAAAAAGGGATTGGGGTTGACGAATTAAAAGATAAACTCTTAAGTTTTGTTAATACAGGATCTTTAAGAAATAATGACACCATTGTAACGAACTCAAGGCATTATGATTCGTTATTGAAAGCTTTAGATGACATTGAAAAAGTGAAACACGGACTGCAATCTGGTTTATCTGGCGATTTATTAGCTATTGATATTCGGCAAGCATTATACCACTTTGGTGAAATAACCGGAGAGATAACAAACGATGATTTGCTGGGTAATATTTTTGCTAATTTTTGCATCGGGAAATAGATTCAAAGTAAAATTTCAAAACTACCTAATTTTTCCAAAGACCCAGGTGAATTATTATAGGAAATGCCCAAAGAGCTAAAATAGCCTAAGGAGTAATAATCAAAAAATATGGATTTTGAGCTAATTATAATTGCTATATAGCTCATAAAAACGTTATATTTGAGCTATAAAATTCAAAAATATAGCTCATAGAACGTAAAATTTGGAATTGGCTATCTAAAGACTGGCTAAATTTCTCCTATAATGAGAATGAATTAAAATCATTAAAATTAGGATTTCTTTAATTATGCATAAAACTGTTTTTTTTAATAATGTGTTTTATCGAAAGAAATTTCACTAATCTATCTAAAAACTCATTTTCTTTTTTAACTTTATCGTCTCCCTTTAGTAAATGATAGCAGCGACTTTAAACTGTCGCTATTCTATATGTTTAAATTTTAGTTTATATAATTTGTTAAATGATTAAAAACCAACCAAAAGCTGATATTAATTTTGAACAAGAATTATGGAAAGCTGCTAATGAACTTCGTGGTGCAGTAGCTGAAAACCAATATAAAGACTTTGTTTTACCGTTAATTTTTTTAAAACATGTGTCTGAGCGTTACGAGTTGCGCAGAGATTCGTTAAAAGCCTTTTTAAACGACCCGAAATCAGATTACTACACACAAAATAAAGAAGATCAAAACTATGTGTTGGAAGATCCAGATGAATATCTATCCTTTAACACCTACATCATACCCGAGAAAGCGACTTGGCAATTTTTACAGGATAACGCCGAACAGGATAATATTAAAGTATTGGTTGATAATGCCTTCGATTTATTGGATGAAACCTTGGCAACTTACAGACCAGACTTAAAGGGGATATTACCACGTATTTTTGTTAAAAGCCAACTGACGGCAAAACAAGTCGCAGGATTAATCAATCTGTTGGCAAACCCTAAACTGTCTGAAAAGGAAAATCCAGAAAGCGATATTCTAGGGCGAGTTTATGAATATTATATTGGCAAGTTCGCCATTGCCGAAGGTTCGGGTGCTGGTCAATTCTTTACACCAGGTAGTATCGTGAGATTATTGGTTGAAATGATAGAGCCTTATGAAGGTAAAATCTTTGATGCCGCTTGTGGCTCTGGTGGTATGTTTGTTCAATCCTTAAAGTTTTTAGAAGCACATGGTGGAGACAAGCGCAACATTTCCATTTACGGACAAGAACGCTATGATGGCACACTCCGTTTGTGCAAAATGAACCTTGCTTTACGCGATTTATCCTTTGATGTGCGCTTGGGAGATTCCTTATTACAAGATAAATTCCCCAATTTAAAAGCGGATTTCATCATCGTAAACCCACCTTTTAATGTCAGTCAATGGCATTCCGAAGATTTACCCGAAAACGACCCACGTTTATTTGGACCTAAAGAAGAGTTTACCACCGATGGTAATGCCAATTACATGTGGATGCAAACCTTTTGGAGTCATTTAAGCGATACCGGAACAGCGAGTGTTGTTATGGCAAATGGTGCGATGACCTCGAATAATAAAGGTGAAAAAAATGTACGCCAACACATGGTAGATCAAAGTATGGTAGATTGTATTGTGCGCTTACCAGACAAGCTGTTTTTAACGACAGGCATTCCTGCATGTATATTTATTTTAAGTAAAAACAGAGATGGAAAGGATGGTATACATAGAGAACGTACCAACGAAATCCTATTTATAGACACCTCAAAAATGGGTACTATGGAAAGCCGGAAACTACGTGTGTTTACCGATGAAGACATAAATAAGGTCACCGAAACCTACCACGCATGGCGCAATGCAAATACGCCTGTCACCCTGAGCGCAGTCGAAGGGTCCTTCGCTTACGAAAACATCGATGGCTTTTGCTACAGTGCCACCATAGAAGAAGTTAAAAAACAAGATTATAAACTCACACCCGGAATATATGTGGGTACTGAGGAAGTTGAAGATGATGGTATCTTGTTTGAAGATAAAATGGAAAGTTTAAAAGCTCAATTACAGAAGCAGTTTGAAAAAGGAAATGATTTGCAACAAAGAATTTTAGAGAATTTTGATAAGATTTAGTGGTGAAATACAGAATATTGGAAAGACCTTTTTCTCCAAAAAGGCTATTATGATCGTATTGCTGCTTTTTTGTTTTTTTTATTTTCAAGGTTTCATAATTGAGTTTATAGAAGACTTTTTGACTATTGAAGAGAGTTCATTAAACAAATTTTTGGAAGTACTAATAATATTATCATCAATTTTTACGACTGTTTTTTTATTATTCAAAATAATTTTTCACAAATACCAACCTTCATTTACACAAAAATTCTGCTTTGGATCTGTTTTATTCCTTACTATTTTTTTTAAAAATTATAAAGATAATTTACCATGGGTTTATTTATTTGATTCTATTTTTGGACTAGAATATATTACATATTTAATCTTTCCACTATTTGTAGGATCTACGTTTTTTATTGTAATAAAATTTTGTTGTATTGTTGAATCAAAATTTCCGACTAGCAGGTTTCTGACTAAAACCCCCAAAAATTTATATGCAAGTGACGATCCTATAAATAACGAAGAAGAAGACGTTTTAAGTTATAAACCAAAAATAGATAGCCTAATTAGTATATTAAAAAACGAAAAAAATGAAAAATCCTTTACAATTGGTTTAGTTGGGCCATGGGGAAATGGCAAGTCAAGCATAATCAACATTGCCCTAAATAGAATCTCAAAGACAAACTCGGACGATATTGTTGTTATTCATTTTTTACCTTATTTAAACCACAGAGAAGAAGATATTATTAATGAATTTTTCATTTCTTTAAGTAATAAACTTTCTAAATATAGTGGCAAACTTTCAAATCAAATATTAGATTACGCAAAGAAAATTACCGACATATATAAAGGGGATAATGTCTTAGATTTCTTTGATAAACATATTGTAAGTTTTAATAACGGTTCCGCAAAGGATTTATATGATAGTATTAATGAGAGATTAAAGGAAATTGACAAAAAAATTATTGTTTTTGTAGATGATTTAGATCGACTTAATGGAGAGGAAATAAGCCAAGTATTAAAACTGATTAGAAATACAGCGGATTTTAGAAATACTGTTTTTGTTGTTGCAATGGATAAAGATTATGTAATAAAAAGGTTAAAAGCAGATAACAATATTTCTAGTACACGTTTCATTGATAAATTTTTTCAATTGGAAATATATCTTCCAGCTATTTCCAAGAAAGATTTAAGAACAATTGTTTATAATAAGTTAAAAGATGCTTTTTTAATCTATAATCCTGAATTCGAACTGCAACTCGAAAAAGGTTTGAATCACGAAATGAACCTTTTTGATGACTACATAAAAAATATAAGGGACGCAAAACGTTTAGTTAATCAAATAATTTATGATTTTCAGTTCTTAAAGGAAGAAATTAATTTCAAAGATTTTATGAATTTCACCTATTTTAAACTAAAATTTCCAAAGTTTATGGAATTATTAAATCATAACACATTGGATTTCCTTGAAAATGATAATGGTGAATACAGACTAAAAATAAAAGAGAATAATGAAACGGAAAATAAATTAACTAAACATGACGTATTAGATTTAATTGCTCTTGGCAATGTAAAACATAATGATTACACTTTTTTGGAAAATTATTCGATTAATCTACTATTAACTCCTAATGAAGATTGTTTAAAAAAGACTTTAGGTATTGATTGCGAGGATGAGTTATTACTATCAAAAACTTTGGCCTATTTATTTGGAAACGAAAATAAGGTGGAAAGTTTTAATTCAATCAGAAAGGATAATAATTTCCATATGCTAATGCAGCAAAAGGTTTTCAAAAATGTATTCATTGAAAAGGAGTTTCAAACTTTAATACAGGAAGATGATTTTAATATTAGGCAGGATTTAATAAAAAAAATATTTCAAGAAGGTAAAATACCTCAATTATTTAATAGACTCGATTATTTTAATTCGGATAATCAGGAAATTCAAAGGAATATTGTGTTGATCTTATTGAATATTCAAAATAATATCAAAGAGTTTAAAGTAAATGAACAAGAGGTGCTCAATAAAATTGCAGTATATGTTGAAAAGCAAATAAGTAAAGATGGTAATGCTGATAATTATGGAATTATTGCTTGGCTTAAGGCAAATATATTTGAAGGAGAAAATCTTTCAATCGAGAATAAGGTTTTAATAATTGGGGAGTTATGGGAGTCTAAAACTGAAACAAATTTATGGGAAATTGATGAAGACTATATTGCAGAAAATGCTATAATCCTTTTTGAAAAATATTTATCAAGTTTCGATGATAATTTGTGGAATGTTAATGATTATAGTTTTTACAAGTATTATCATTTATTAAAAAATATTAATGGAATAAAAGAAGAAATTAATTATATAATTATTGAATTTTGGAAAAAAAATAATATTGAATTACTTTGCGCTCAAAGCACAGATACACCTGCTTTCTCACTTTCCTCTTTTAAAATTTCTGATTTTGTTTCTGAAATATTTAAAAGCAAAATACAATTTCATGACTTTGTTATCAATCATTCCGAAAATCCTCCTGATGCCGTTAAAGAGTTTTTAGAATTATTTGCATTGCATCAAATAACGAGTTATAACCTGCCAATTGTATATAATTTTGAGCATTCTAAGTTAATGTTAGAAAGATTATCTTTTAATGTAAATTCACGTAATAGATCTTTCTATGATGAAAATGAAAAGTTTCTGCAGATTGTATTCGAAACAAATTTAGAAGGTCTAATATCTACTATTATTGACGCTAGGAATGCAAGGGATAATTATGAACTAATTAGTTCGTCCTATCCAGAAATAAAAATTACCTCCAAGGATTTAGCCCTTTTTCAATTCTCTTCATTTTCATTCAAAGAAAAATATTATTTATTCGTTAGTTATGACAAAGAATATAGGTTAGGCCATGCGATAGAAATATTAAAAGCTTTTGAAGCAATTTCTATTTTAATGTACGGTTCTAATAAAATAAATTTTAGACCGTACAGAACGAGAATTTCAAATAGAGTTAAAATTAAAATTCTGGATGATAAATACTTACAAGTGATTTCAATCCAACGCGCTAATACAATAAAATTAAATGCCCAATAACTGGAAAAAATATAAACTTTCGGATACTTTAGAAATAAAGTATGGAAAAGATCATAAAAAAGTTGAAAATGGCAATATTCCAATTTATGGTACTGGAGGGATTATGCGTTACGGAAATCAATTTTTATATGTTGACGAATCTATTCTAATTCCTCGCAAAGGTTCTTTAAACAATATTTATTATATAAATGAGCCGTTTTGGACGGTTGACACGTTGTTTTGGTCTAAAATCAACAAAGAAGCAGTATTTCCAAAATTCCTATTTTATAATCTTAAAATATTGGATTTTGCGAATATGGACGTTGGAACAGCTATTCCTAGTTTAACAACTAATCTGTTAAATAAGATAGAAATTAAGCTTCCACCTCTCCCAGAACAAAAAGCCATAGCCCAAATCCTTACAGCCATAGACGATAAAATAGATAATAACCTAGCCATCAATAAAACTTTAGAAGAAATGGCAATGGCACTTTACAAACATTGGTTTGTAGATTTTGACTTTCCTGTAATAAAGGAAAGTCATCCTGAACTTGTTTCAGAATCTCAATCCATTGGCTATAAATCTGCTGGTGGTGAGTTTGTTGATAGCGAATTAGGTCCAATTCCTAAAGGTTGGGAGGTTAAAAAAGTTAAGGATTTTGGCGAAGTTATTACTGGAAAAACGCCATCACAGAAATTTCCTGAGCATTTTGGAAGTGATTTGGCTTTTGTAACACCAACAGATTTTAAGAACTATGGAAAACATATTTTAAATGCAGCTCGTTATATTTCAATTTCAGGAATGGAAAAGCATAAAAAAAATATCATTCCAGAAAATTCAGTTATTGTAACATGTATTGGTTCAGATATGGGAAAAGTGTCAATTTCAAAAATCCCTTGTTTGACTAACCAACAAATTAATTCATTAAAGACTAATGATTATCTTTTTATGTATTGTTTTTTTGTTCATAATTATTCATTGTTAAAAAGATTAGCGGGAGATGGAACGACAATGCCTATTATTAATAAATCTACATTTGAAAATATAGATGTTTTATATTCAGGAAAAAATAATTTAGAAGCATTTGAGAATAAATTAAAGAAATGGGATAATCAAATATTCAATAATACTCAAGAAAACCAAACCCTAATTAACCTTCGCGACACACTTTTACCAAAACTAATCAGTGGCGAAGTGCGTTTAAAAGAATTTAGAGAACAAGTTGAACAGATAATTAGTAATTAATAATGAGATGCTGAAACAAGTTCAGCATGACAAGTCATGACCAAAGAAGCAACCATAGAACAAGCCACTATTGATTGGTTAACCGATTTAAAGTACATACATAAATCGGGAACCACACTACCACAAAACAATCATGAGGTGGTTTTAAAAGATCAGTTGTTAGGCTTTATTCAAAAGCAATATTCAGAACTCCCAAAGGATATGCAAGCGCTGGTGGTTGCAGAATTCACCAATAACGAAGGTGCGGATTTAGAACACAGAAATCGCACATTTCATTTAAAACTTACCAAAGGTTTAGAGTTTACTTATGAAGATAATGACGGAAAAGAAAAAGCCATCCATATTTACCCCATCGATTTTAATACCCCTAAAAATAACACCTTTTGGGCAGTCAATCAATTCAGTATTACAGGAAAAAATAAACGTCGCCCCGATATTATCATCTATATAAATGGTTTGCCTTTAATTGTTTTTGAGTTAAAGAATTGGTACGACGAAAACACGAATATAAAAGAAGCGCATAATCAAATAGAGCATTACAAAAAAGACATTCCGTTGTTGTTTGAGTACAACGCTTTAACCATTATTAGCGATGGTAACGAAGCCCAACACGGTATGTTTAGTTCAAGTATGGAATGGTTTTCGGCTTGGAAAAGTATGAATGGTAAAGACACCGTACAAGAAGACGATTTTCAGATGCACACGCTGTTGTTTGGTTTGTTTCCAAAAGACCGATTGCTTAATTACATAAAAAACTTTGTTTTTCATGAAGACCACAACGGCACACTCATAAAAAAAGGTGCCAAGTACCATCAGTTTTTCGGCGTTAATTTTGCGGTAGAAGCGGCTAAAAAATCGGTGCGCCCGTTTGGTGATGGTCGCATTGGTGTTATTTGGCACACACAAGGGTCAGGAAAAAGTATTTCTATGGCCATTTATACAGGTATTTTACGGAGTCTTCCAGAATTGAAAAACCCAACCATTGTGGTGCAAGTTGATCGCAGCGATTTAGATATGCAACTCTATGAAAACTTTGTATTGGCCAAAGATTTGGTGGGTGATGTACAACATGCCGACACCACCGACGATTTAAGGCAATTACTGTCGGCAGGTGCAGGTGGTGTCATTTTTACAACCATTGAAAAG
>LLBZ010015029.1_pt2 | contig 13948 bp, 11 predicted proteins | sample 1489421 | NCBI WGS metagenome assembly LLBZ01 (sample SAMN04092657, study PRJNA295927) | soil metagenome | biome: Soil prokaryotic community; feature: Bulk soil; isolation source: soil from tomato rhizosphere | host: tomato cultivar Moneymaker | place: South Korea | collected 2011-11-01 | reverse complement strand
CATGGGCGACATCTGCACGCGCCGTTGTCCGTTTTGCGACGTCGGCCACGGCCGCCCGAATCCGCTCGATGAAAATGAACCGGTCAATCTGGCGGAGACCGTGCGCAACATGGGCTTGCGTTACGTCGTAATCACGTCGGTCGATCGTGATGATCTGCGCGATGGTGGCGCTGCGCATTTCGTGTCCTGCATCGAAGAGACACGCAAGCTGTCGCCCGGCATCACGATCGAAGTATTGGTGCCCGACTTCCGTGGCCGCATGGACGTAGCACTCGCGGTGATGGACAAGGGATTGCCAGACGTGTTCAACCACAATCTGGAAACAGTGCCGCGTCTGTACAAGATGGCGCGTCCCGGTTCCGATTACGAGCATTCATTGCAATTGCTGAAGCAGTTCAAAGAACGCCATCCGACTGTGCCGACCAAATCCGGCCTGATGCTGGGTCTGGGCGAAGAACTGACCGAAGTCGAGGCAGTGATGCGCGACATGCGCGCGCATGACATCGACATGCTTACGCTCGGCCAGTACCTGCAACCGAGCGCGCATCATTTGCCGGTCGTGCGATACGTGACGCCGGCCGAATTCGACGCATTGCGCGATCTCGGTCTGCAGATGGGTTTCAGGAATGTCGCGTCCGGTCCGCTGGTGCGCTCATCCTACCAGGCAGATGAACAGGCGAAATTGACACGCGAGCAGATGCCGGTTTAATCGGCAAGAAACAAGGACGCAACATGGTAAAGCCGTTCCCGTAACCTGTTATGTCAGCCACATCTACTTGAGCGGAATGGGTGTCGCGCGCGGCACCGCCACCGCCGTCACGCTGTTCTTCGGGCTGCCCTCGATGATCCGGTCGGAATAGGTCAGGTACACCAGCGTGTTGCGCTTTGCATCCACCACACGCACGATATGCATGCGCTTGAACAGGAGCGACATCCGTTCCGAAAACACCTCCTCCTGCTGCGGTAGCTTGTCCCTGAACGTAATCGTATCGTTCACCTGGCGGCACGCGATCGATGCCTCCGTCTTGTCTTCCGCCAGTCCGAGCGTGCCTTTTACACCGCCGGTGCGGGCACGCGACACAAAGCAGGTGATGCCTTGTACTTTCGGATCGTCATACGCTTCGACCACGACCCGATCGTCCTTTCCCAGCATACGAAAAGCGGTGTCGACTTCACCAATTTGTTCCGCGTGCACCGATGCGACCAGTAGTAACGCAGCCATGGTCACCGATAAGCGATAAATTCGCACTTTTTCTCCTGTTGAATTATTCCTGCGCACCCATGTGTACAGGCTGCCATTGTGCGAGCCGATGCCGCGCTTGGCAATCGACGATTGATGCCCGCGCACGGTACTATTATCACCGCACAAGCGCCGGCATTCCATGCCTGTACATGCATCACCCCATTGCTTTTAAGAGAAATATCCATGCGTATCGATGTACTGTTTGACGATCGGGTCGGCATCACGCAACAAGTGCTGCAATTGCTGGCCGAGCGCGATATCAATTTGACTGCGGTCGAGATGGCGCCGCCCCATGTCTATATCGATGCGCCACAGCTCAAACAGCAGCACTTCGCGGAACTGCGCCGCAAGTTTTTCGAAGTCGACGGCGTGCGCGATGTCACCGTTGTCAACATGTTGCCGGGGCAGCGGCGCGGCTTGCATCTGCACACCTTGCTGGCGGCCATGGCCGATCCGGTATTCGTGGTCGATGCAGAGGGCGCGATTGTGGTCGCAAGTACGGCCGCATCCAGCGTGGTCGGTTTGAATGAGGCGGCGATGGTCGGTATCCCTCTCGGTCAGTTATTCGGCGATATGGCACTGCAGGCTGAATTGCGCATCGCTAATTTCGCCGCCCCCGCGCGCGAAGTGATGTTGCAGGGACAACCGTTCCTGCTCGACGTGACGCCGGTGCTGGAAGAGGGCACGGTGGTTGGTGGCGTCATCACACTGAACGCGCCAAGCCGCATCGGTGAACGCCTGAATGCACTCCAGCATTTTGATGAAGGCGGCGTTGAAAAGATTCTTGGCGAATCCGCGCCGATGAAAGCACTCAAGGAGCGCGCCGCACGCGTGGCATCAGTCGATGCGCCGTTGCTGATTTTCGGCGAAACCGGCACCGGCAAGGAATTGGTCGCGCATGCGTGTCACTATGCCAGTGCGCGGCGCAAGGCGCCGTTTCTCGCGTTGAATTGCGCGGCATTGCCGGAAAGTCTCGCCGAAAGCGAGTTGTTCGGTTATGCGCCGGGTGCCTTCACCGGCGCCCAGCGCGGCGGCAAGCCGGGTTTGCTGGAAATGGCGAATCACGGCACCGTTTTCCTTGATGAAATAGGCGAAATGTCGCTGTATCTGCAAGCGAAACTGCTGCGCTTTCTGAATGACGGCAGTTTCCGGCGTGTCGGCGGCGACCGCGAATTGAAGGTCAGCGTCGGCATCGTCAGCGCAACACATCGCGCGCTCGACAAGATGGTGCAAGAGGGCAGCTTTCGCGAAGACCTGTATTACCGCTTGAATGTGCTGAGTCTGCGTGTACCGCCATTGCGTGAACGGCGCGATGACATACCGCTGCTGGCGCAGCACTTCATCGAACGTGCGTGTGCGCAGGTGCAGCGCCCGCTCTGCCGCTTGACGGCGGCGGCAATGGCGGCCCTGACAAGCAACGACTGGCGCGGCAATGTGAGGCAATTGCAAAACGTGATTTTTCGCGCAGTCACGATGAGCGATCGCGCCAACATCGATGTTGGCGATCTGGACTTGTCCGCCGCTGAACCGCAACGCCCGGCATCGGGCGCAGTGCATGACATCACGAATCTGGAACAGGCGGTATCGAACTACGAAAAGGAATTGCTGCAGCAACTGTATGCGCGTTATCCATCCTGCCGCAAGCTTGCCAATCACTTGCATGCGCCGCATACAACCATTGCGTACAAGTTGCGTAAATATGGCATTCCGAAATAGGCGTCGCAGGTTATTGGATGGCTCCAGGTCCTGCGAAAAAGTAGTCGCTCGTTATGATCTACGTTGTCTCAAAGAAGCAATTTGGGACTTGGTATAAAGTTGCCTGCAGGATAGACTGTGATAAAGGCGGGTGATAACGTACTCGCTTCCAGGCATGGCGGGTAATGATCATGGCAACTGTTGACGATATTTCTACGATTTCGTATTCGGGAGATCTCCGGGTCGATGCATTACTGGACGAGGGACCATCATGGAATTACGTGTTACCCACCCGGACAACGCTGTATTACACCTTTCAGATTTCCAGTGTTATTGATGCGGCAACTTCCGAAGCATTGACGGCATTCAATGCAAGTCAAAAAGCGGCGGCCATTGCCATCCTGGCACATGCCAGCGCGATAACTGGAATCACGTTCGCCGAAACTCAATCCGGGACAGCTGCCGATATTCATTTCGGCGCATGTGATATTGACGGCACAAGCGACGTAGCGGGATTGTGTGCCTCGGAGTGGCGCTATTCCGCTGATGGCGATGGGACGCTTACCGAGTATTCCGCCGAGGCCTTTGTTTATCTGGACAATGAAGAATTTTTTTCCATTAACAACAGTGTCGCTGCGGGTTCTGTTGGTTATGAGATTCTCTTGCATGAAATCGGCCATGCGCTGGCACTGGGCCATTCGTTTGATCATCCTTATCCGTTGGCGGATGCGAACGACAATACCAACAACACCGTCATGTCCTACACCGACGCCGGTGCCAGCAAGTCAAGCTTCCAATCTTATGATTTGCTGGCGCTGAATTGGATCTATGGCGATGACGGATTGCGTGGATCGTATGGGTACAATTCCGTCAATGGTCCGTCGTTGACGCAGACATCGTCTCCTCCCGCAGTGGAGCCTGCCGATACCACAGTACCGACCGTATCGATTTTTTCGCCGACCGACGGCGCGACGAATGCCGGTCTTTCGGACAATATTCAACTCAAGTTCAGTGAGGCGATTCAGCGTGGCACGGGCAATATCGTTTTGAAGACCGCCAGCGGTACGGTCATTGCCACCTACAATGCCGCCTTCAGCAGCAATATTGCCATCAGCGGCGATACGCTGGTCATCAATCCGAGCGGCAATCTGACTTACAGTACCGGCTATCAAGTCGAATTCGCAGCCGGCACAATCGAGGATCTCGCCGGTAACGCCTATGCTGGAACCACCAGTTATAACTTCACTACACAGGCTGCGCCATTGATACTGTCCGGTAGCGACACCGCCGACACATTGACAGGCAGCACGGGCAATGACGTGTTTGACGGCGGCAATGGCAACGACATTTTTAATGGCCAGGAAGGTAACGACACTCTGAACGGCGGTTCGGGCAAAGACATCGCCATCTACAGCGGCATGCTGGGCGATTTTTCCGTACAAAAGAACGATTCCGGCTTTACTGTTAGCGACAATGTCGGGTCAGAAGGTATCGACGTGCTGATCGATATTGAAAGAGCCATCTTTTCGGATCTGGCGCTGGCATTTGACCTTGATGGTGTCGCTGGCGAAGCGTATCGTCTTTATCAAGCCGCCTTCGTTCGTGAGCCCGACTTGCCTGGATTGGGGTGGCAGATTAATGCCATGGATAATGGCGTCAACCTCGAACAGATCGCGCAAAACTTCCTGGATTCCGTTGAATTCAAGACACTTTACGGTGACAACCTTTCCGACGGCGATCTCGTCGTCCGGCTTTACCTCAATGTATTGGGCCGTGAGCCCGAACAGGCGGGCTATGACCATTGGATCAATATGCTGAGCACGCAGCAAATGTCACGCGCAGAAGTGCTCTACTACTTTAGTGAGAGCGAAGAAAATCAAGCGCTGGTCATCGGCGCCATTGAAAATGGAATCGAATATCAGTCTTTTGCCTGACAAGTGCCGTGTGCTGTCGGTATCAATCACAGAATCACAGACAATCCGCTTCACTATTGGCAGGTTTAACAAAGCGGACACCAAGTGCCTTGAAGTTTGGCTCTGGAAGATGTTCTACGGTGCGGACTGAAGCAGTCGTGGCAAAAGCCGCATACGGCAATATCGGTTGCAGGTCCGACGCCGGCAGCGGCCTGGAGAGGTAAAAACCCTGTATTTCATCGCACTGCAATGATTTCAGGATATTGATTTGATCGAGACTTTCCACGCCTTCTGCCACCACGCGCATGCCAAGCGCGTGCGCCATCGTGATGATGGCGGTAAAGAATACATTGCCCTCAACGGACTTTTCCAGTTGCGCAGTAAAGGCACGATCGACTTTCAATATATCGAAATCGAGTTGTTGCAATTGCGACAGTGACGAGTATCCGGTTCCAAAGTCGTCGACTAGCAGTTTCACGCCCATGCGCTGGATGGCATTGAGTGCGGACGTGACATCGGCGGTATTGCTCATCATCGACGATTCGGTAAGTTCAATTTCGATCAGTGCCGGATCGATGCCGTGACGCTCGAACGCAGCCGAGAGCAGTGTAACGACGTCGGCGTCGCTGAATTGACGCGGCGACACATTGACCGATACCGGTACCAGCGTCTGACCACTTCTTGACCAGTGGCTCAGTTGCGCACAGACCTTTTCAATCACCATTTCACCGAGCGGCACGATCAAGCCAGAGTCTTCCGCAAGTGGAATGAATTCGTTCGGCTCCAGCAAACCGTGTCGCGGATGCACCCAGCGAATCAGCGCTTCCATGCTGGATGTCGCGCCGCTCAATACATCGATGCGCGGCTGGTAATACATGACGAACTGGTTGTGCTCGATTGCGTCGCGCAGTTCCAGCTCGCGCTCATGGCGCAAGCGCAATGTTTCATAAAAGCGCTGATCGTAAAAGCTGAAATTGTGCTTGCTGCGCGTCTTGACGGAATACATCGCAATATCGGCATTTTTCAACAAGGTGTTGGCATCTTTCCCATCGAATGGAAAGATGCTGATGCCGATTGACGTGCCGACAGAATACGTGCCTTGCGACACCTGAAATGTTTCCTTGAATGCCTGCAGCACGCGTTCGGCAACATGTGAGGCATCGGACCTGTGGGTGACATGTTCCAGAATGACCACAAACTCATCGCCGCCGATGCGCACCACATGATCATGCGGGCGCACCGCAAGCTTCAGTCGGCGACCGGCATTGCGCAGCACGCCATCTCCGGCTTCATGACCCATCGTATCGTTGATTGCCTTGAATCCGTCCAGGTCGATGAACAACAGCGCGAGCATCGCATTGTTCGCCGCTGCACGTGCGATGGCACCTGGCAGATAGGCATTGACCCAATGGCGGTTTGGCAGGCCGGTCAGCGCATCCTCATTGCCGCGCCGTTCCAGTTCCGCGACATGGGCTTTGGCATCGGTGATGTCGCGCATCGTGATGGCGAGGTCGCCATCCGGCCGCACGATGCGCAAATGCACCCAGCGCAGAATCGCTGGGCAGGTGGGAGAAATCTCGATTTCATTTTCGTAAAAACCGTCCTTCATTGCAATCTGCAAGCTCTTCATGATGCATTTCGCAACGGCGCTTTCATAAATCGCCGAGATTCGTTGTCCGAGCACGTCGTCACGTCGCTGGCGCAGCAATCCTGCACCGCGTTCATTGCAATCGATTATCGTGAAATCGATCACCTTGCCACTCAGATCGTATACCGGACGTGCAATATAAAAGCCGTCCTTGCCGCCTTCGGTCGCAATGCGGTAGGTTGCCTGGGTCATGGTGAGTTGATACTTGCGCCATGCCAGACGCATCGAGAGTGTCATTGCAATCAGCACGAACAGCGCCGACACGATCGTTGCGGCTGTCGCATTGCGTAATGCTGTCGACCTGCTGTCAAAAAAAGGTTGCAGTACCATTTCCCGATCAATGCCGGCAATGGCGACGACCGGATAACCTTCGATGGCACGCCAACCGATATAGCGACTGCGTGCATCTGCGAACCATCGGCTTCCGCCGACCAGGATGCTGCCTTGAGGGACATGCATGTCCGGGAGGAGGCGCAGCAATCGCGCGGCGCCATCTTGCAATGTGATGCCGGTGCGTGTGGCAAGAACGGTGTCGCGGGTAGCGACGACAGCCAGAAAGCCGGCCTCCCCAAGAGCTGAGGCATCGAAATTCATCGTGAAGTGGCTGGGCACTACAGATACCAGCACCACACCATTGAAACTGCCGTCAGCGCCTTCGATCCGACGCGAGAAACTGATCGCGACCCGCTGCGTGAACTCATCAAATCGCGGCTTGCCAACGTACAGATAATTGCTTGCCGCATGGATTTGTGTTGAAAAAAATGGCTTTTCGCGTACGTTGACATTCATTTCGTTGGGCAGCGTTCCAGTGAGCAGGCGGCCGCGAGGATCAAAGATGGCAACATGAAATAGCGACGATGGCGGCAATAGCCCACGCCTGTTCAAATCTTCCAGTTGTAGCGAACCCTCCGACAATTCCCAGCCATGCATTACAAACAGCGCGATTTGATCGATCGCTTCGAGCGTGCCGGCCAGATATTTCGCGTATGCCTTTGCCTGTGTGGACGCATGGGCGATCGCTGTCTGTTCGACCACTTGTTGATCATGATGCAGACGTGAAAGCAGAAGGCACCAGCCGATGATGCCGACGAGCAGCGCAATAATTGGCCAAAGAGCGACAAGTTGATAGTTCCCTTTCAGAAATGCCAGTCGGGCGCTCGTGTTCGCGAGATGCGTACGTATCCCTGATGTTTTTGCCATGTGTATGGTGTGCCGGAGTGTCTTGGCGGCCCGATGCGGTGCCGACGCTGAATTGATATAAAACGCCTGCAACGATGCCAGCATGGGGCGCGTTCGCGTTTTCCTTGTGCAGCGTAAGACAAAGCCAGGTGATGCTTAGTTTTTAATAATGCTGACTAATAATTACCGTGCAATGAATTAAGCAATGGTACCTATCCTTGCCTCAGTGGATGTTTGATGTAGCGCAAAGAAGCAGCTTTCCGGTGTTCTACACTTTCGCTGCCTTGGTTCGGAGGCTTTGTGGTGAAATGCAATCTGCAAAGTGTGGTGTACGTCGCAGCATCCACTATTCACGCTGCACGGCGGCAAGATAAAGCTGGTCAGCTTCTGTTGATATCAATCGATGCAAAGCGATTCATGATTTCCGCACGGTCAGTTGCACATCCCCGGCAGGAATGCCGGATGCAAGAAGTTGTTCGCGCGCACTCTGCGCAGTCGAAAAATCGCTGTAAACCCTGACAAGTGCATTGGCCATCGATATTCTCCATGAGGTCAATTGGCGGGCCGGTTCTACTCACTGCCACTTGAATAATGGATATGACAAGGACACTTTTGATAAGTGCCCACGCAATCGTATGTGGTTGATTCAGGGAAATGCACGCGACTTTGCCGGAAGTCAAAGACGGCGTAAATACGACGTCTACACTCGAACCCTGTTTTATTTGGTTAATTTGAATGCGGAGTGTAGCGATGAATACCGAACGACCCGACAATTTGTTTGAGCAAGTAAGTTATGACCTGAACAAATTCCGCGAACGGCGTGTATCCGACCGTCGCTTTCAGGTGCGCAGCACCGCTGACCGGCGCATAGGCCGGTCCGATGATATGCAGGAGGCGGAAGAGCAACTGCAGGTGGAAACCCAAAGCACGCTGCCGGCAACGGGTGCCGATAGTGCGGCCCATTGATATCCAGGGTTTCTGCGGATCGGCGTCGGGAGGAATCCGACGCCGGTTTGGCATGAGCTTCAGGGGGTGAAGGTCCTGCTGAAGAGACTTCAAATCCATCCTGACGCGCAATGAAATTGAAGACCGGAATCGTCCCGATCAGGACATGTACATTCTCCGGTCTGGTTTTTTGAATCGGTGCAGTGTGAATCGGTTCAGTGTCTGCTGATTTCGGCCAATCAGATCCAAGCGGTAAACGGATCCATCGGCAGTGCGCGCTTATGCGCGGTCGCCCGATATTGCTTCAGAATTTTTTCATACGTGTCGGCGCTGACCTCTTTGCCTTCAAGGAAATCGTCGATGTCATCGTACGTGATCCCAAACGATGCTTCGTCCGGCTTGAGCGGCACGAGATCTTCCAGGTCTGCCGTGGGCACCTTGTGTACCAGCGATTCGTCCGCGCCGAACGTCTTGGCCAGTGCCCGTACGCGGCGTTTGCTGAGTCCGGTCAGCGGAGTCAGGTCGCATGCGCCATCACCGAATTTCGTGAAAAATCCCATCAACGCTTCTGCCGCGTGATCGGTGCCGATAACCAGGCCCTGCATCGTGCCGGCCACCGCGTATTGCGCGATCATGCGTTGCCGCGCCTTGATGTTGCCGAGAATGAAGTCTTCCTGTTCGGGACTGTGAAATGTCAATCCGCTCGCTTTCAATTGCGCCAGCATGGTGTCGGCAGCCGGCTTGATATCCACTGTCATCACGGTATCGGGATTGATTGCGGCTAACGAGCGCTGTGCATCTTCTTCATCCTTTTGCGTGCCGTAGGGCAGGCGCATCGCGACAAAAGTGGCATCGTGCCCACGTTCACGCGCTTGTGTGACGGCTGCTTGTGCGAGAAAGCCGGAGGTGAGCGAATCAACACCGCCACTGATGCCGAGCACAAAGCTGTGACGCTTGAGGTCCAGCAGATGGTCGCGCAGAAATGCGGTGCGGCGCCGGATTTCGGCGGGTGCGTCAAAAAAAGGGGCAATCTTCAAGGCGTTGATGATGCGTTGCTGTTCAATGCTGTAGTCCGTTTTTTTCATGTTCCATCCCTTGTATTTCAATTCCTGATTGCGCCGCGAATCGGACGCGTTGTTTTGTTTCAGTGCGCTGCTGTTCCAGTTCATCGCGCGCCACTTCTTCACTGGTCAGATTATAAAGATCAATTGTTTCCTGTTTCACACCAAGGCAGGTGATTTTTGCATCTGCCGAATACGTAACAAATGCACAATCAAGCCAGCTGCCGCAACCGGGAACGTCGGCCAGTGTCGACGCTACCATGCCGGCAGTGCAGGATTCGGCGGTAACCAGTTTCAAGTGATTGTCTTCAAGATAACGCGCAATGCTGTCGAGATTGGTGTTCATGTCAGGCGAATGAATTATCACCTGAAACGACAGTGCAATTTACGGACCAGCAATGACATGGACAGCGGATTCGTTTCGAATATCAAGGAGCGCGTGTCAAGCTATCAATGCAGCCGGCCGCACCTATTCATATTGCTGCAACTCATCGCACGTATTGATATTGCGAAACGCCGCTTCTTCCGCAAAATACACATCGACGGTCTTCAGCGGCCCATACCAGCGGTCGACCTTGCGTCCGCCGCTTTCGAGGTACGACGTCAAATGCGGCAACAGCGATGCTTGCAGCAAGCAAAATACCGGATGCGGCTGGCGGTTGCTGGCGTCGCCTGTGACCGCAACCGCGAGTTCGGCATTCGCCTGTTTCAGGGCAGCCGCCAATCGCGTCACCAGATCGGTCGGCAAAAACGGCGAATCGCACGGGGCGGTCACCAGAAATGGCGTGATGCAATGACGCAGCGCAGTCTGCAATCCCGCCAGCGGGCCGGCGAAGTCCGGCATGTCATCCGGCCATACCGGCACGCCAAACGACCGATACGCATCCAGATTTTGATTGGCATTGATCATCATGGCGCCGACTTGCGGCGTCAGACGCATCAATGCATGTTGCGCCATCGGCAAACCGCGAAACAGTTGCAAACCCTTGTCGACGCCACCCATGCGCGACCCGCGGCCGCCGGCCAGCACAACGCCGGTAATTTGATCTGGCTTCATTGTAGAAACGCCTGCGTCATTGATAACAGCCGAAACGATAGCATGGCATCGCATATGCAATTCGGGTCGACAGCACGATGCGTTGCGATTGTCGGCACGGCTTTATCATTGTGTGCGTTACCTGTAATGTGGTGCGATCCTGCCGATGTTTGATTTTGCCAATTGTGCTGCTTGCCGACAGGCGCAAACAGGAGCGGTGACGGTGGTGCCGACCGAAGTGGTGGAGCAGCATCCGTTAACACATCATTTTTAGTTGCAACCTTTCTGCATGAAGCCTCTCCAATTCTTTGGTTTTCGGCGTCTGGATTGTCACTGCGAATGATGAAAGCCATTGAAAGGATAAGGAAATGAAAAGATTGCTGTTTATTCTATGGCGTACCAGCAAGGCCGATCTGCGTGCATTGTGGTTCGTACTTAAACATCCGAAAAAGCCGGTATGGCTGATCCCCGCCACCATATTGCTGGGCCTGTATGCAGTGTCACCATTGAGCTATGCAATTCCCTTTGTCGGCATTGTGGACGACCTGGTGGTCGTACCCACGTTGTTGCACTTCATGTTGAAAATGGTGCCGGAATCGTTGCGACGCACCGCATACGTGCGGCGCTGACGTAGACCGCAAAAGCACCTGGGTAACTTATGAGCAGCCCAGCGAAGCGGGTCCGGGGATGCGGCAGTTCCCGGACCCGCTTCGCTTTGCGGGGCTACTGTTTTCAATCGTTTGCCGAAGATACTTCTGCAACATCTTGAGCACAACGCCATCTGGATTCCATGGCGGTTATGCGATACGCGTATTCATACACTGATCGTGTGATTTCCGTATTGTCAGTAAAATCGTCTGCTTTTCCCTGCAGACAAATTCATGTTGATTCCCATCGCCAATTGTCGTGCCGCCATCATCGCGGAAGCCGCTGCTCTGTGGCAGATCGCATGGCCGGTGCTGGTGGGGCAACTGGCGACCGTCGGCATGTCGGTGGCGGACGTGGCGATGACGGGCCATGCCGGTCCCGACGAACTTGCGGCGGTAGCGCTTGGCGCCTCGATCTGGTCGATCGTGATCGTTGCGGTGATCGGTGTGATGATGGCGATCAATGCCGTGGTCGCGCACGAAGTCGGTGCCGGCAAACACGATCGCATTGCCCATTTCGTGCGTCAATCGATGTGGAAAGGGGCCGGCATCGGTGTTGCTGCATGCGTGTTTGCCAATCTTGCGACGCTGGTGTTCGACCAGTTGCAACTGGATCCGTTGGTGCGCGACAAGGCGGCGTTGTTCGTGCATGTGATCAGCCTCGGTTTGCCGGCGTTCGCGATTTACCGTGCTTTGTACGGCTACAGCGTCAGTTTGAATCAGACCAAGCCGATCATGATCATCGCGCTGGGTGCGCTGGCGTTCAATATCTTCGCCAACTGGCTTCTGATCTATGGCAACTGGGGCTTCCCCAAGCTGGGCGCGATCGGTTGCGCGCTGGGTACCGGTATCGGTTTGTGGCTGAATCTGGTGGCGATGCTGTGGTGGATACGGCATGCGACGGCATATCGCGCAACCTACCCGTTTTCACATTGGGAATGGCCGAACTGGCACGAGATCCGTACCATGCTGAAGCTCGGCTTGCCGATCGGCGTCACGTATTTTGCCGAGGTCAGCGCGTTCAGCGTGGTGGCATTGCTGGTGGCGCGCTTCGGCGTGGTGACTGTGTCGGCGCATCAGATCGCGCTGAACTTTTCTTCGCTGGTATTCATGGTGCCGCTCAGCCTGGGTGTGGCATTGATTACGCGCGTCGGTCATGCACTGGGCGAGGGAGATCCGGTGCGCGCGCGCTTCGTATCCTGGGTCGGTGTCGGTCTTGGATTGGGATTCGCGCTGCTGTCGGCGACCGCCATTGCGCTGTTCCGCTATCAGATCGCTGCGGCATATACCTCGGACGCCGCCGTACAGGAGCTGACTGCACAATTGCTGCTGTTTGCTGCGTTGTTCCAGTTGTCGGACGCCACCCAGGTAACGACTTCCTGCGCGATTCGCGGCTACAAGGTCACGCGCCGGCCGATGCTGATTCATCTGGCGGCTTTCTGGGGCTTTTCGCTGCCGCTCGGTTGCGTGCTCGGACTGGCGCCGGACTGGCTGGCGCTGAGTCCCACGGCGCCGATGGCGGCGACCGGCTTCTGGATCGGGCTGGTGCTGGGACTGACGGTGGCGGCGCTGATGCTGGTGTGGTTTCTTAACCGTCTGTCGCTGCGCCGCATCGCAATGGCACACGCATAGCGTGCAATGCAATTGCTTGATGCTGCGCTGCGGTTTATGTCAGCATGTGCTGCGAGCGTCGAACGGCGCGCGACGCAATCCGTGTCGATGGCGATGCCGTAATCCTAATGGGAAACAATATGTTGATTGGCGTACCGAAGGAAATCAAGAATCATGAATATCGCGTCGGCCTGACACCATCGAGCGTGCGCGAAGTCACTGCGCATGGACATCAGGTGGTGGTGCAGCAAGGTGCCGGCGCCGGTATCGGCGTCAGCGATGAAGACTACCAGCTGGCCGGTGCCGCCATTGTGCCGACCGCGCAGGCCGTATTTGCGCGTGTCGACATGATCGTAAAGGTCAAGGAGCCGCAGGCGGCCGAACGCGCGATGCTGAAAGAAGGACAGATTCTGTTTGCGTATCTGCATCTGGCGCCTGATCCGGAGCAGGCAAAGGAACTGGTGTCGAGCGGCGCAGTCTGCATTGCCTATGAAACCGTCACCAACCAACATGGCGGCTTGCCGCTGCTGGCGCCGATGTCGGAAGTGGCGGGGCGCATGTCGGTGCAGTCCGGCGCGCACTGCCTGGAAAAGGCACAAGGCGGCCGCGGCATGCTGCTGGGCGGCGTACCCGGTGTCGAAGCGGCGAAGGTCGTGATCCTCGGTGGCGGCGTGGTTGGTTCGAATGCAGCCATCATCGCGGTCGGCATGGGCGCCGACGTGATTGTGATCGACCGCTCGGTCGATACGTTGCGCAATCTGGTGCGGCAGTTCGGTACTCGCATACAAACGGTCTATTCGACCAGAGACGCGGTCGAGCAGCATGTGCTGGATGCCGATCTGGTCATCGGCGGCGTGCTGATTCCAGGCGCCGCTGCGCCGAAACTGGTCACGCGCGACATGATCGCGCGCATGCAGACGGGCGCCGTGGTGGTTGATGTCGCGATCGACCAGGGTGGCTGCTTCGAGAC
>LLBZ010011915.1_pt1 | contig 13969 bp, 18 predicted proteins | sample 1489421 | NCBI WGS metagenome assembly LLBZ01 (sample SAMN04092657, study PRJNA295927) | soil metagenome | biome: Soil prokaryotic community; feature: Bulk soil; isolation source: soil from tomato rhizosphere | host: tomato cultivar Moneymaker | place: South Korea | collected 2011-11-01 | reverse complement strand
AAGTCCCAATTTTAAAAAACGGCATTGGTAGCGCAGTCGAAACCTAAAATATTTTAAAATCAATATTCAATAATAAAAGCGCCCTTTTTACTCGTTTGGTGAAAAGGGATTTTTCGTTTTTTACATACGGTTTCCCAATAAGTTACATACGATTTGTAATTGCTTCCATCGGCAATAATGTGCTTCGGTTTTATGGAATCTATGAGCCGATTCAAATTTATTTGGGGAGATTGCCTTAGTAAAACATAGTCGGGTTGAAACGATTTTATATTGTAAACGCCTAAATTATCAATGACTAAAACCTTTTTGTTGTTAAGTAAGTAAACCAATTGAAGTGAGTCTTTCTCAATGGTTTTAATGTGATTTCCAACCGTATAATCTTTAATTATTTTGTTTTTAATTTCAGTAATGCTATCAAGATCTGATGCCATATGCATCTTATTGTTGAACGTGTTTCCTAAGAGAGAATGCCTGTTTTTATGAAATATAATGAATTTGTTTTTTGGTCTTTCATAAGTGGTATAAATAATAGCACATTGTCCAATTAAAATAGCGATTAAAAATAATCTTAACGAAGCATAATGTCGTTTTATATAAAATCGAATTAGCGCAATGATACCTATATAAGAAACAAAAACATATGAAATACTAAATGGAATATCTTTAAATAGAAACGATTCTTGTGCTGAAATCCATTCGACAAAATGGTTCATTAAACTAATAATATACCCATAAATTGTTGCTGCAAACTGAGGTAATATGTTTAAAACCGCTAATAGGATTAGGAAAATCCCATAACCCAGAATAATTCCCAAAAGAGGTATGATAACTAGGTTGGATAGAAAAAACAAACTTGGAAATTGGTGAAAATAATACAGACTAAGCGGAATAATACCCAATTGTGCCGAAACCGTAACGGTTAATGTATGCCAAAGTTTATCAGGAAGCCAATATTTGGTTTTCCACAATTTATACAATAATGGGTCGATGGAAACGATAGAAAAAACAGCCAGATAACTTAACTGAAACCCCACATCAAACAAGAATAGCGGTTTAAAAAGCAGTATCGTAAACATGGAAATTGCCAGCGTATTATAAATGTTAGTAGGGCGTTTTAAATTTATGGCAATGGCAACCACACTAAACATGGTTACCGCTCTGGTTACTGAAGCCGATAACCCAGCGATTATGGCAAAGCTCCACAGGATGCTTACTATTAAAACAGTGCTTAGTAATTTGCCATATTTAATACGTTCAATAGGTTTGAAAACGTATTGTAATATCAATAAAATAATCCCAATGTGTAAACCCGAAATGGCTAAAATATGTATGGCACCAGCATTGGTGTAACTGGTATACACTTCTTCACTAATATCCTGCCGTTGCCCTAATAAAAGGGCGTTTATAATTGCCAATTCATCTGGGTTGAAATTGTAACATTTAAGCCTTTCATTGATATGGTTTCGTATGTTATTGGCAGTTCCGAAAAGGGTTGTTTTGTTGGGTTTTATTTTGAAAAGGGAGGCTTCCGAAATGAATAATTGATGGTAAATATAGGTCTTCTCTAAATATATTTTATAGTTGAATTGATTTGGATTTATCGGACTTATTAAATCTTTAAATGGGGTTTCTGCAATGTAAATAGCATCAACTTTTAGGGATGTGGTTAAAGAATCTTTTTGAATGTTCAATAACGATTTGCCTGAAACTTTTGTATTGTCAACTTCCAATAAATCAACAATATATTTATCATAATAAGAACTTGGTTTTAAAACCTCCCGAATTCTAAAAGTAATGGTTTTTAAGGAATCTTTTTCTTTTGAAAGTAGTTGGGTATAGTGCTTGGAATGATTTTTTTCGTTGTGAAAATTGGTTACGAGGATTCCAACCAAAATCATCGTAATAAAACTGAAAACACCAAACCAAACCGTTTTAATGAATTGTTTTTTGGCAATTAAGTAAAGTACGAGTAAGAAAACGAGGCTTATGCTTGTTAAAACCAAACTTAAATGTAAAGGCATGTTAAAAAAATAGCCAATTACAATGCCTATGACAAGGCAAGCCGTTAGTTTTACTATAGTAAAATTGAGTAGTCTCATAGCTACTCAAATATAATAAAATATCTTACAATATTCTACGTGCTTCAACAAAAGCTTTGTCCCAGTAACTTTCTGAAAGTTTAGAAACAATAACGCCAGCACTTGTAGTTGAATGAATAAATTCAATATCGCCATTTTCGGTAGTGACAACAAGACCTACGTGACTAATATCATTTCTTCTGTTCATGGTTCTAAAAAAAAGCAAATCACCTTCTTGAGTATTTTTTAAGGAGATTTTTTCACCTTGTTTTGCCATGTCTCTAGAAATTCTTGGTAAAATAATATCGAAGGCCCTAAACGATTCAAACACCAAACCAGAGCAATCCATACCGTCTCTTGTCGCACCACCAAATTTATATTTGACACCACTGAATTGTTTTGCATAGTCTATAATATCAAATGCTTTTGAATTGGTAGAATGGTTTTCGTTAGCTTCGGTATTTGTGCTTAAATCTTTGGGTTCAATATAAGTAACATCACTTATATCTGTTGTTCGTTTTGGTATAATGGTTTTAGAAGATGTCCCTTTTTTAACTACAATACCTTTAGAAGATTTGCAACTGGTAAAACAGAAGCTAATTATAAGTAGAATGGTCGTCATGTTTTTTAAGAACATCATGAGGCTTTAATAGATTTGTAAATTAATTTGGCTGTTTTTTCGCTGGCGCCTTTGCCGCCAAGGGCTTTTTCTAATTCGTAATAATGAATAAAGATTTTAGAACGCTCTTTTTCATTTAAAATTATTTCGAGTTCTTTTTTTAATCGCTTTTTATTGAAATCATTTTGAATAAGCTCTGTAACAACTTCTTTATCCATAATCAAATTAACCAATGAAATATATTTTAAGGTTATAATTCTTTTAGCAATTTGATATGAAATGGTACTTCCTTTATAACAGACCACTTGTGGTATTTTAAATAGGGCCGTTTCTAAAGTAGCAGTTCCAGAAGTTACTAAGGCAGCATAGGATAAACTCAATAAATCGTAAGTTTTGTTTGAAACAAATTTTACGTTAGGTGATTTTATAAAGGGCTCGTAAAAACTGTACTCCTGACTGGGTGCTCCTGCAATAACAAACTGATAATTGGGAAAATCATCAACCAGACTAAGCATAACCGAAAGCATGCTTTTTATTTCTTGTTTTCGACTTCCGGGTAATAAGGCGATAATGGGTTTGTCGCTTAGCTCGTTTTCGGCTCTAAATTCATACTCACCAACTTGCGTTCTATTGGCAATAGCATCAATTAATGGGTGTCCTACAAATGTTACTTTGTAATCGTATTTTTTGTAAAAGGCTTCAACAAAAGGCAATATTACATACATGGCATCGATATCGCGTTTTATAGCTTTTACTCTGCCCGCTCTAGAGGCCCAAACTTGAGGTGAAATATAATAGTTGGTTTTAAATCCGGCTTGTTTTGCCCATTTCGCTATGCGTAAATTAAATCCTGAATTATCTATGAAAATAATGACATCGGGCTCGAATGTTTGGATGTCGTCTTTACAAAATGAAATATCTTTAAAAATGGCAGATAGGTTCATAATTACTTCAGCAAAACCCATAAAGGCACGTTCTTTATAGTGTTTTACTAAGGTGCCTCCAACGGCCTGCATGAGGTCACCACCCCAAAACCTGAAATCGGCAAGTACATCTTCTTTTTGTAATGCTTTCATTAGGTTCGAACCATGTAAATCACCCGATGCTTCTCCTGCTATAATGTAGTATTTCATTTTTTATTGTCAGGTCGAGCGCAGTCGAAACCTATTTTTAAAACCTCTTGCAAACTGCGCTTTTATCTTCAAATAAAAATATATTTTTTTAAAGATAATGCTCGAGGAGACAAGAATAATTAAAACAGTTTAAATACAAAGGTAAAAATAGCTATAAAAATGGTTATTAATAACACACCTCGGGCACGATAGTCTTGTCGCTTTTTTATAAAAATAAAAAAGGCAATTAAATTTAAAATCGCACCTAAACTAATAAGTTTACCTAAAAACCCTTCGTTAGCGGCTGCTTTTATAACAGTTATAAAGTCATCACCTTGTCCTAAAAGTGTGGCTATTACAAACAAGCCAATGCCATTTGCAATTAAACCAACAAGGATGCCTACAAAAATATCTTTTTTAATCATTTAAATTCCAAGTGTTTAAAGTTTGAATATAATGATGTGCCGTTAAATCAAATTGTATAGGCACAACCGAAACATAACCATTTTCCAAAGCCCATTCATCGGTATCTTCACCGCCATCTAAATTAACAAATTTTCCTGTAAGCCAATAATAATCCCGTCCTTGAGGTGTTTTTCGTTTGTCAAATTCTTCTACCCAATTTGCTTTGGCTTGACGGCAAACTTTAATGCCTTTTATCTGTTTTTTTGAAAGGTTCGGGATATTAACATTTAGCACAACTCCATTAGGTAACCCTTCTTTCAAAGCATTTTCGGTAATTGTTTTTACAAAGTCTTTGGAGGCTTCAAAATTGGCACTCCAAGCGTAATCCAATAACGAAAAGCCAATAGCAGGAATGCCTTCAATACCTGCTTCAATAGCGGCGCTCATGGTGCCCGAATATATCACGTTTATTGAAGAGTTGGAACCGTGGTTAATACCCGACACGCAAATGTCTGGTTTTCTGGTAAGTTTCTCTCTAATGGCCAATTTTACGCAATCGGCAGGGGTGCCCGAGCAACTGTATTCTGTTTGTGGGCCATCGTCAATAAAAACCTGTTCAACATACAAGGTGGAATCCAAAGTAACGGCATGTCCCATACCACTTTGTGGACTATCGGGTGCCACCACCACCACGTCGCCAATGGTATTCATTATAGAAATTAAAGTTCTAACACCTGGTGCGTTGATGCCATCGTCGTTAGTAACTAATATAAGCGGTTTTTTTGTCATTTTATACTAAAAAAAGTATCGCTAAAATACATAAATTCCTTAGGAAATGGCGTATTTCTTCAGTTTAACAAAAAATTATTAACGATTGCCTGTATTGGCATGGTTTTTTCTTTATTTTAGTAAAAAAATGGTGGGCTTTAAGAGTCATAGAATATTAACCGATATGAAAAATATTATGAGAAGGAATTATAAAGTGTTGTTATTATCGTTACTGCTGGCTTTCGCATCGTGCAGTTTTACAACTAAAAAGTTTAGTAATCCAGATAAAGATAAATTGTTAATTCAGGTCATTACTTTTGTGCTGGAACAAGGTCATTTTGACCCCATTGTTTTAGACGATACGTTTTCGGCTGAATTGTTTAAAGATTATTTAGAAATCATTGATCCTGTAAAACGTTATTTTTATGAATCTGATTATAAGGAATTTGAAAAGTATAAATTAACAATTGACGATCAACTGAAAGCAACTGATATCACTTTTTTTAATGTGGTACACGAGCGTATGTTAAAACGTATTGAAGAAGCCAAGGAGATTTATAAAGAAGTGCTGTCTGAGCCTTTTGATTATTCAATTGATGAATCATTTAATACTGATTATGAAAGCAGTGTCTTTGTAAAAAATAGAAAAGAACTCAAAGAACGTTGGAGACAACAACTTAAGTTTTCTACACTTTCTAATTATGACGATTTAATAGCACAAGAAGAGTTGGCTAAAAAGAACGACCCGTCTTATGTGATGAAAACCGATAAAGAGATTGAAAAAGAAGCGCGTGAATCCACTTTAAAATCAATCAACGTGTATTTTAATGATAATATTGACGACTTAGAGCGCGAAGATTGGTTTGGTGTTTATGTAAACACCATTGTTGAAGAATTCGATCCACATACTTATTATTTAGCACCAAGAAGTAAAGAAGATTTCGACCAACGTATGTCTGGCAAGTTAGAAGGTATTGGCGCCAGATTGCAAAAGAGAATGGACTACATAAAAATTGTAGAACTTATTTCAGGAGGTCCTGCTTGGAGAAGTAAGGAATTGGAAGTAGAAGATATTATTTTAAAAGTAAAACAAGAAGATGAAGCATTTCCTGTGAATATTGTAGGCATGCGTATTAACGATGCTATTAAATATATAAAAGGGCCAAAAGGTACTAAGGTTACCTTGACCATTAAAAAAGTTGACGGAACTATTAGAGATGTTGTTATTACCAGAGATGTGGTTGAGTTGGAAGAAACCTATGCCAAATCATCGGTGGTTAAGAAAGGTAATATGACTTTTGGGATTATTGATTTGCCTTCATTTTATGTTGATTTTCAAGACTATAAAAATATAAATGCTGCCAAAGATGTAAAAGAAGAAATTGAACGTTTAAAAGCTGAAGGCATTCAAGGTTTGGTTTTAGATTTGCGAAACAATGGAGGCGGTTCTTTGCCAACCGTAGTAGATATGGCAGGTTTATTTATTAAAGAAGGTCCTATTGTGCAAGTACGTTCTACAGGCGAAGCTAAAGAAGTGTTACGAGATAAGGATAAATCCATTTCTTGGGATGGACCATTGGTTATTTTGGTAAACGAAATATCAGCATCGGCTTCCGAAATTATGGCTGCAGCAATGCAAGACTATAAACGTGCTATTATTATTGGCGGCAAGCAAACCTACGGAAAAGGTACCGTTCAAAATGTCATCAACCTTAACAACATGCTTAGGAACAATACCAGTGGTGATTTAGGAGCTTTGGCTTTAACCACCCAAAAGTATTATAGAATTAATGGTGGATCGGTACAACTAGAAGGCGTTAAAAGCGATGTGAATGTACCTGGACGTTTTAGTTTTATAGAAGTTGGTGAAAAAGATAAAGAAAACCCATTGCCTTGGGATGAAATTGATGCAGCCGACTATACACCATGGGAAAACTATTTTGACTATGATACAACCATTAAGAAAAGTAAAGAACGCATGAGCCATAACCAACAGTTAAAGCTTATTGAAGACAATGCGAAATGGGTGAAAAGTAAAATTGATGAAACTGTTGTATCCCTAAACTATAAGAAATATAAAGCAGGATTGGAGTTGAATGAAGAGGAGGCAAAACGATTTGATGCTTTAACAAATTATAAAACCGATTTGACTTTCGACTCTACAAAATATGAAAAGTCGCTTTTTAATAACGATACTACCGATTTAAAAGAAAAACGTACCCGTTGGCACGAAAATTTAAGTCATGATATATATGTTGAAGAAGCTATCAATGTTTTAGAAGATTTAAAAATGTCATATCCTATTAAAAAAATAGCCTCTACAACAAAAAATTAAGTGCTGTATGAGTCATAAATCAAGCTCATTAAAACAATTGGCGCTCCAAAAGTTTAAAAAGAACTTTTGGGGCGTTTTTAGTTTTTGTTTTATAATATTTATTGGGTTGATTTCGGTATTTGCATATGTTTTTGCACCTGATAGTTCACAATATGCCAATCAAATGCATTTGGCTATTCACTCGAAAAGACCTGGTTTTAAAGTAACCATGCTTACCATACCATCACGTTTGGAAACCAATCAAAGTGGTTTTGATAAATTGTTCTTTGGAAAAGAAAATGCCGATACCGAAATCCCAATTTCGGAATATAAAATGGTAGGTAATATGCTAACCTATAAAGAATATGCATCCGATGGGTTAGAGGGTGTCGAAAAAACCATGAATATAAATGAGTTTCCAAATGGTTCATATAAAACGTATATTAAAGAAAAGACCTTCCTCTTTGGGACTGATAAATATGGGCGTGATTTACTAAGTAGAGTTTTAGTTGGTGCTAGAATCTCATTTTTTATAGGCTTTGTGGCTGTTTTTATATCCTTGGCTATAGGCATATTTATGGGTAGCATTGCAGGGTATTTTGGAGGAAAAGTAGATGCTGTAATTATGTGGATTATAAACGTAACATGGTCTATACCAACCTTATTATTGGTGATTGCCATTACCTTGGCTTTAGGAAAAGGGTTTTGGCAAGTGTTTATTGCCGTGGGGCTTACCATGTGGGTTGAGGTGGCCAGAGTGGTACGTGGACAAATAATAAGCGCCAAAGAAATGCAATATGTAACTGCGGCACGTGCTTTGGGTTACAATGATTTTAGAATCATAACCAAGCATATTTTACCTAATATTATGGCGCCCGTTATTGTCATTTCGGCAGCTAATTTCGCAGCAGCTATTTTAATAGAAAGCGGCTTGAGTTTTTTGGGTATTGGTGCACAGCCACCCATGGCAAGTTGGGGCGCTATGATAAAAGACCATTACAATTATATCATTCTTGGGAAGCCCTATTTAGCCATCATACCGGGGCTCTGTATTATGAGTTTGGTTATGGCGTTTATGCTTATAGGGAATGCGTTGCGTGACGCTTTGGATGTGAAAGGGTAGGAGTCGTTTAGTATCTGTCCTGAATAATGATAACAAAAGAGAGGATGTTTGAATCTACTGCAAAGCCGTCATTGCTCATGGCATCGTGTTGGTATTAGTATTTATTTCGCGATATACATTCGGATTGTGTTTTTCCATATAAAATTCAGGATGTGGTATTTTAGTAAATCCGAATTTTTTATAAAGCCATTCTGCTGAGTCAGTTAATAAAATCCAACGTCTTAATCCTTGTAAATTTGGATGTTCCATTACTTCGTTTATTAACCATTTACTTAATCCTTTTCCCCTATATTCTTTTAGAACAAAAACATCTCCCAAATATGCAATAGTTGAATAATCTGATATTATTCTGGCATATCCAATTTGTGTGTTTTTATAATAAAGTCCAAAATTAAGAGAATTGTTTATAGACAGTTTTAATGTCTTTATGGGAATTCCATTGCTCCAATCGGATTCGTTTGCAAGGAAGTTGTGAATCACAGAAATATCCAATTTTTCTTTATCAGTTGAAATAGTGAATTCGTTTCTATGGGTTTCAATAATTTTCAATTTATTTATTTTTTATATTAATGCCTCTGGTTGTGTATATCAAGAAGTAGCATGTTTGTGTGCGAGGATTTTCCGAAGCAAAATCATAAACTAGTAAACAGAGCAACTTGTATTGGTAAAGCTAAAAGCAGTAATTTTTATATACGCCTTACCCTATGGTTTTTTATTTCGATAACTGGTAATTATTTACCAAAACTGAAGCGGAAATATGTAAAACTCTTTCCAATTCCCTTATCATATCAACTGTTAGTCTTTTCTTTTTATTAAGTATTTCCGATACCCTGCTTTTTCCTCCGATTATACCAACTAAATCCTTTTGTTTAAGATTCATTTCCTCCATTCGGATTTTTATGGCTTCGATTGGGTCTGGAGCTTCAATCGGATAATGCTGATTTTCATAGTTATCAATTAACATTGATAATATATCGGCTTCATCGCCTTCTTTTGTGTTTTCAGCTGAATCAAAAATCACTTCTAATCTTTCTAAAGCTTTCTCGTAATCTTGCTCTGATTTTATAGGTTTTATTATCATAATCTTATTTGTTAAATGGTGTCTGCGTCTATATTATCGTATTCCGCGTGTGTTCCTACAAACCTTATAAAGGCCCATTGTCTATCAAAATTGAATTTTACAATTAATCTATAAGCGTTTCCCTTGATGTTAAAAACAACTCGACTATCTTTTAAAATACTGGCATTTATGTAAGTTTGTTTAATCTCGTTAGGCGAAGTCCAATTTGAATTTTTAGTTGTTTCATACCAAGTTTTTAAATATTGCTCTGAATCAGCGTGCTTTTCCCAAAATTCTATCAGTGTTCTCTTTGCAATGATTCTCTTCATGTTTTAAATCTCATCGCAAAGATAATAAAGTTCTCAAATAAAGAACATGTTTTTGTTTTTAAACATAACGTTTATGCATATCTCTTAAATTTAATTATTGAAAATAGCGTGTTTACGTGTGAGTATTTTGAATTCCAGCTTTGGATTTTGTTGGTCTTAAAATAGGCAAAACGGCATTTTTTTAGTAGGACTGTCAAAAAGACCACTTGTCAGATTCGCATCGTTGATTTTTTTTCAAAATTATTTATAATGTTAGCATTCGTTTTTCTCGTTTTTAAAAATTAACATTTCTATATTATTTCGTTTCGTTTATTTCGTTTATATTTGTATTGAACTAACAAGGATAATTTGATATGGAGTACTTTAATGACATAAAAAAGCCTTCAAAAAAAGAGCAAATTGCAGCGATGAAATCGTATAATGCGCTTGCGGCTACTTTGGAAGAATTGCATTCAGAGAATCCAGAAATTGAAATTGAAGAAACTGCTGAAAAAATAAGAATTCCTTTAAAAGCGCTTAAACTTTTAGCGAAAATATTAGAGGCAACAAGTCAAGGACATTCAATTTCTGTCGTTCCGATTGCTACTGAAATGACAACTCAAGCGGCCGCTGAATTATTAGGTTGTTCAAGACCTCATTTTGTTAAGTTGCTTGAGGAAGGGAAAATTCCATTTACTTTGGTTGGAAGACATCGTAGAGTGAAATTTGAAGATGTTATGGATTATAAGAAAGAAATGAAATTGAAACAAGAACGGCTTTTAATAGATATGATGAAGTCTGATGAAGAGTTAGGATTATATGATTCATAGTGTACGTTTTACATGTGTTCTTGATACCAATGTTATTTATCCAATTGAAATAAGAGATTTGCTTTTTTGGTTTGCTCATTATGAATTATTTACTCCAAAGTGGAGCAATCATATTTTTGATGAATGGGAAGATGTTATGAAACGAAAAGGTATAACCAAAGAGGAAATTAAAAAAAGGACAAATATTGCAAATTCAGTATTTCCAGATGCATTAGTCGTGAATTATAAACCTTTGATTTCGGGATTGACCTTACCTGATGAAAAAGACCGTCATGTGCTTGCAGCAGCAATAAAAACCAATGCAAATGTAATAGTGACAAATAATTTAAAAGATTTTCCGGAAGAATATTTAGCTACTTTTGGACTTGTCGCAAAATCTGCTGATGATTTTATCGCTGATATTATAGATTTAAATCATGATAAAGCATTGGAAGCCTTTAGAAAATTAGTTTTAAATAGAAGAAATCCCGATTTGGATACATATGAAGTATTAGATAATTTAAGAAAGAATGGATTGGTTAATTCAGCTAATTACCTACATTCGCTTCTTTAGGAAATGGTAATGTATTTATCAATGAAAGTTACTTCTAAAAAACACGAGCGAAGCGAACTGGCACAAGCAAAATCAGAAGCTAATAAGCGGCAGCTTATAACCAGTAATTCTTATACACCCCTTTTTGGCGGTAATATTTATTCCCAATCCGCTTTTTATAGATCATTCAGCCCTTTTCCTTCGAATATCTTGGGGATTGATTTTTCAATTCTCGATTCACGGGTTTTCGATTGTTTGGCTTGTGAAAAATACAGTAAATAACCTCTTTGCCGACCTGGTGTTAATGCTTTAAATGCGGATTTTAAATCGGGATTGTCCTCTAAGGTTTTTTTAAATTCATCAGGCATTTTAAACTCGGAAGTCTTTTTCATTTTCACTTTCAAACCTGCTTTTTCAACCTCAATCGCTTCAAAAATATAAGCTTTGATAATGGATTTTAGATCTATGATTTCTTGCACTTTGGTAAATCGGATTTGGCGGGCCGATTGCACATTCTCTGTTTGCTGAATTAGAATGTTGTTGGTGTCTTGCAATAAAGCGCCTTTATGAAAAAGAAGTGCACAATACTCTTTAAAGCCGTGAATTAAGACGATATTATTTCCTTGGAATGTATAGCAAGGGTGCATCCACTTAAAGTCTTCATCAAGCCCACAATCCAAACATATTTTTCTTAACAGCTTTGTTTCTTCTTTCCACCGTTCTATTTTCTCTATGTATTTTTCGACTTTTTCCATTTTCAAGTTTATTTTGTTAACGAGGTGATTTTTCTGCTTTCTGGTCTGAAATACCAAGACAAAATAGTTGCAAGCAATAATATTAATGATGGCATTGCTTCTGTTAATGATTGACCGACTGCGAAATGGGAAATGGATGCTCCAGACATTACAAAGAAAAATCCAGCATATGCCCATTCTTTTAATAGGGGGAATTTGGGAATAAGAATGGCAATGACACCCAATATTTTCCAAACACCGAGAATACTTAAAAGGTATTGTGGATAGCCTAATTGTTTAATGATTTCATTGTATCCACCAATTTGAAGCATTTGCTGCACACCACCTGCTAACATTCCAAATGAAAGGAAGCCAGTAACTATCCAATAAATGATTTTATTTCTCTTTGTTGTCATAATGCGTTATTTTAAATTGCTTAAAATGTCCTGTAATCTATCGTGTGCCATATTTAAACCATTAGCAAAAGGTAGTTTTAACTGTTCTGCTCGGTGTTTCTCTGACCTGTAAATTATTTGCATAGTCAGTTTACTGGTTTCGTCAGTGAGTTTTTCAAATTCCAAGAATTCAAGCTGAACACCACTAGGCATATTTTCCATTTCAAAGGTGCGGATGATTTTTTTATTGGGTAAAATTTCGTGAATTGTTCCGTTTGCCTTAAATACGACATTGCCGTTGTATGAAGTTTCAAACTGATAACCACCGTGATTTCTATTTTCAAGTTTTATCACTTTTGTACCCATCCATTGTTCTACAAGTTCAGGTTCAGTATATGCTTTAAAAAGTAATTCTATGGGTAATTCAAATTCCCGTGTTATTACTAATTCTTGTTTGCCTTCTATGGCATTGATTTTTGTTTTTTTCTCCATGGTGATCTATTTTTTGACTGATGTTTTTTACTCACTTCCTGATTATTTCTTTTTGTCCTCGTGAATCTTCGATTTCATTAATGTTTCCAATTTATTAAATCGGTCATCCCACATGTTTCTAAAGGGTTCAATGAATTCAGCTATTTCTTTCATTCCTTGGGGGTTTAGCTGATAGTAAATCTCCCGGCCTCTTTGTTCCTGTTCGAGTATTTCGCATTCCGTAAGGATTTGTATATGCTTGGAAATCGTTTGTCTTGAATAGTCAAAATTTCCAGCAATTGCAGTTGGTGTCAATGCTTGAAGAGCGACTAAAGAAATGATCGTTCTACGGGTAGGGTCAGCTATGGCTTGAAATACGTCTCTTCTTAGTTTCATTACGCAGTTATTTGACTGCAAATATAAACGCAGTTATTTGATTGCGCAAATAATTTTGAATTTCTTTGTTGGGATTAGGATGTTTTTTGCTTGTGATGGTTTTGTGTGTCTTGGAAATTTACGTGTTTATGGCGAGGATTTTCTGAAGGACACGAGCGAAGCGAACTGGTGTGAGCAGAATCAGAAGTTGGCAAATGATCAACTTACATTGGTTTTAGATAAAAATAGCAATTTTTATAGGATACGGTGTTACCTGTTGGTTTAATTTTCTCTTAAAGCCTGAAGAAAAATTTAAAGTAGCTGCTTTGAGGTTTCAGAACTTTTATTTTAGTCAGATAAATATAATGTTTGTTTTCTATTTTTTCATAAACAGCTAATTCCGAATTTGTTTTTTTACTGATAGAATCACCAATTTTTAGTAATTTATCTTCCAATTGTTCCAAATAAAAGAAATCCGATTCGGCATAATAAACTTTTGTTCCGCGTGTTCTTTTTATTTTTGTAATGATTCCATCAATATTCTTATTGTAAAAATCAACTTTGTTTTTAATATCCAAGTAAATATAATCAATATTTCCTACGAAAATAAAAAATCCCGACAGCAACCTATCGGGATTTCATACATCTATTTTTCTCTGTCTCTAGTCTTTTATCTATCGTCTTTTATCTTATTTCTTAATAACCCTAACATTCATTTCCTCAATCTTTTTATCAGAAAGTATAGAAGGCGCGCCAAATAATAAATCCTCACTGGTGCCTGTTTTTGGGAATGCCATCACTTCACGAATCGATGCTTTTTTCTCTAAAATCATCATCAAACGGTC
>LLBZ010010634.1_pt1 | contig 13990 bp, 9 predicted proteins | sample 1489421 | NCBI WGS metagenome assembly LLBZ01 (sample SAMN04092657, study PRJNA295927) | soil metagenome | biome: Soil prokaryotic community; feature: Bulk soil; isolation source: soil from tomato rhizosphere | host: tomato cultivar Moneymaker | place: South Korea | collected 2011-11-01 | reverse complement strand
AGATTCATAGCCATAGCTATGGATCGAAAAATAGCTGAAGTATGGCGGAAAAAGGCACATAAAAGAGCCAAAGGATAAAATTTAAACAGTCTCTTAACGTAAATTATTAATGACAAAGCCTCTTGACGAAAAACTCGATAAAATTCCTATTGTAAATATTTTAGTGCGTTTTTTTAAACGAGCTAAACTACCGGGTCTTGAAGGCTTATCGTTTTACGATTTATTAGAACTTTATATAACGGGCATTGTAAAAGGCGCCTTAACCACAAGGGCAAGTGCCATTGCTTTTAGTTTTTTTATGGCAATATTCCCCTTTTTGCTCTTTGTTTTAATAGTGATACCTTATGTGCCTATAGACGATTTTAAAATCGAATTTTTAAGGTTTTTAGAATCGTTTTTACCACCAAGTACTTCCGAATTTTTCTTTAAAAATATTTTTGAAGGTATTGATAATTCACAACGGGGTGGTTTATTGTCATCGGTATTTGTGTTGTCTATTGCGCTTATGGCAAATGGTGTCAATGCGTTGTTTTCCGGTTTTGAAACCTCATACCACCAGCAATTATCCCGAAGCGTATTTAGGCAGTATTTAGTCGCTTTAGGTGTTGCTTTAATATTGGCTTTTTTGCTTATAATCACTATAGCGGTTTTGGGATATTTTCAAATTTATGTGGTGCAAAAAGTATTAGATACTTTGCATGATAGAGGATATGATGTGGCGGCACAAAGCGTGTTTTGGTTTAAAGTAGTTAAATATGTGTTTTTTGTATTTATAGTTTATATAGCAACGGCAACCATGTATTATTTCGGAACTAAAGAAGGAAAACATTCTAAGTTCTTTTCTGTGGGTGCTGGTTTTACAACATTCCTCATTATTTTACTGTCTTTCTTGTTTGGTATATATATTGAAAATTTTGGTCAGTATAATAAACTATACGGTTCTATTGGTGCGCTTTTAATTCTTATGTTTTATTTGTGGCTAAATGCTAACATTTTGTTGCTTGGTTATGAACTTAATGCGTCTTTAAATAAATTGCGTAAAAGGTCTTGATTATGCCATATTTTATAGACATCATTATACCTGTACCACTTCAAAAATTATTTACTTATAGCATAACTTCTGCCGAAGCCAATTTTTTAAAGCCAGGTATGCGTGTATCAGTTCCTTTCGGGAAATCTAAAATTTACACGGGTATTGTTTCTACACTTCACAACGACGCACCTATAGCTTATGAAGCTAAGGAAATCCATCAAATATTGGATGAAGGTCCTATTGTAAACGAAAAACAGTTACAATTATGGCAATGGATAGCTAATTATTACATGTGTACTTTGGGCGATGTGATGCGAGCTGCTTTACCCAGTGCCTTTGTTTTAGAGAGCGAAACGATCATAACAAAGCATACCAAAGTTATTGATGAATCTATTTTAAAGGATGATGAGTTTTTGGTTTATGAAGCGTTGCAGCATCAATCGTCTTTAAAAATCCACGATATCGCTAATATTCTTGATAAAAAAAATGTACTTCCGGTTATTAAGCGATTGATTGAAAAGGAAGCCATTGCTGTTGAAGAAGAAGTGTATGAAAAGTACAAGCCTAAATTGGTACGTTATGTTAAGTTGCATCCTCATTTTTCTTCGGAAACTGCACTACAAAAACTATTGGATGATTTAAGTAGAGCGCCCAAACAACACCAGGTTATATTAACGTTATTTTCCATTTCTGCAACTACAAAAAAGCCTGTAAAAGTTGCTGATTTGTCAACAGAAAGTGATGCGTCTTCCACAACAATAAAAGCATTAATAGATAAAGGTATTCTTGAAGAATATTTTATACAGACCGATAGGGTTCAGTATTCGGGTAATGATAATGAAGATTCAAAAAGCCTCAATGAATATCAAGAAACAGCATTAACTGAAATAAAAGAATCATTTAAAGAACAATCCGTTGTATTGCTTCATGGTGTTACATCTTCGGGAAAAACCGAAGTGTACGTAAAACTTATTGAAGAGGCTTTGGATAAAGGGCAGCAGGTTCTGTATTTATTACCCGAAATTGCATTAACAGCACAATTAATCACGCGTTTGCAAAATTATTTTGGAGCGCAGGTGGCGGTGTTTCATTCTAAATATTCATCGCAGGAGCGGGTTGAGGTTTGGAACCATGTTTTAAATAATTCCGCGAAAGCGCAAATTGTTTTAGGTGCGCGATCATCTATTTTCTTGCCATTCAATAATTTAGGATTGATAATTGTTGATGAAGAGCACGAGCAATCCTTTAAGCAATTTGACCCAGCACCACGCTATCATGCGCGTGATACGGCTGTTGTTTTGGCACGTTTACATAAGGCAAAAACGCTTTTAGGGTCTGCAACACCCAGTTTGGAAAGTTATTTCAATGCGAAGCAAAATAAATACGGTTTTGTTGAAATCACAAAACGGTTTAATGATGTGTTAATGCCAGATATTGAATTGGTGGATATTAAAGATAAGTTGAAAAAGAAACGCATGAAAGGGCATTTTAGCGATCGACTTATTGAAGAAATGACCGAAACCTTGCGAGGAGGCCATCAAATCATACTGTTTCAAAACCGACGTGGGTTTTCACCAATTGTAGAATGTCATACTTGTGGACATTCGCCACAATGTCCTAATTGCGATGTGAGTTTAACCTATCATCAATATAGAGACCAATTACGCTGTCATTACTGCGGATTTGTGGAAATAATGCCTAAAACCTGTTCAGCTTGTGGAAGTCCTGAATTAGACAATAAAGGTTTTGGAACCGAACAAATTGAGGAAGAAGTGAAACTTTTGTTTCCTGATTATAAAGTAGCCAGAATGGATTTAGATACCACACGGGGTAAATATGGCTATGAGAAAATTATAACCGCTTTAGAGCAGCAGGAAATTGATATTTTGGTTGGGACACAGATGCTTACTAAAGGTTTGGATTTTAGAAACGTTAAGTTGGTAGGTATCATGAATGCCGATAATATGCTAAACTTTCCGGATTTTAGAGCGCACGAACGCAGTTTTCAACTCATGCTGCAGGTGTCGGGTAGGGCAGGACGTACAGAAGAGCGCGGTAAGGTATTGATTCAAACCTATAATCCGCTTCATAATATTTTACAGCAGGTTTCTACCAATAATTATATTGATATGTATAACGAACAAATGAACGATCGTTATAATTACAAATATCCGCCCGTATTTAAGCAAATTAAAATCACTTTAAAACATAAGGATTATACTCGGGTAGATACCGCTTCAATTTGGTATGCAAAATCGCTACGTCATGTATTTGGGGATTTTGTTTTAGGACCCGAATCGCCACCAATTGCCAGAATTAGAAACCAATTTCATAAAAACATTTTGGTGAAGATTCCGAAGAAACAATCACTTTCAAAAACAAAAGAAGCTATCATTAAAATAAATAATAGCTTCTTGAGTGTAAAAGATTTTCGGTCGGTTAAAGTAATTTTAAATGTCGATAACTTCTAGTGAAATAGAAATTTGTAAACAAATTTCGTGATTGAACAATCCCGATTAAAATCGGGATTTCTGAAATAATAATATTATGAGAAACTGAAACAAGTTCAGTTTGACGAAGCTAGGCTTCTAAATATTATTTAGAGCATCAACCAGTTGGGTTTTCTTGTTCCTACTTAAAGGAATTTCGTAGGCACCAACTTCAACATTTTTACTGTTAAACCTATCAATTTTGTCTAGGTTGACAATATAAGATTTGTGAATTCTTAAAAACTTATTTTCCGGCAATTCTTTCTCAAAAGATTTCATAGTAGAAAGTACTACTAAGCTGTTTTCTTCTGTAACTAGTTTTACATAATCACCAAGGGCCTCAATCCACTTAATATCTTTGATATAAACCTTACGTTTTTTAAGATTACTTTTAACAAAGATGTGTTCACCTTCTTCTTCGTTAAAATCTTGAGTTAATTTGTGTTGCTCCAGAGCTTTCTCTACAGCTATATTAAAACGTTCTCTAGTAATTGGTTTATGTAAATAATCGGTAGCATCATAGTTAAATGCTTTAAAAGCATACTCTGTTTTACCGGTTACAAAAATAATTTGAGGTTTGTTGTTTAATACGTCTAAAAGTTCAAATCCGTTTAGCACTGGCATTTCAATGTCTAAAAAGATTAAATCTACTTGGTGTGTATTTAAACCATTTTTGGTTTCTAAGGCACTACTGTACTCAGCTATTAGGTTTAGAGCGGGATGGTTCTCTACTAACTTAACAATAGAGAGACGTTGTATTGCCGAATCGTCTACTACTACACAGTTTAAAGTCATAACATTTATATTATTTCGGTTAAGATATCGACAATAGTACAAAAAATTCGGCTAAAAACCAAAAAACATCGTTAAACTGTTTAATTTAACATAATTTTAACATTTGTTTCGTGTAGCAAATATACTATAAAATATAGTGATAATATAGTTGTGTAATATGTATTTATTAACTATTTTTGCACCCAATTTTTAACAATAAACACGATTTTTATGAATCATTATGAAACTGTTTTCATCTTAAATCCCGTTTTATCTGAAGACCAGATAAAGGAAACAGTAAAGAAATACGAAGATTTTCTTGTTTCTAACGGCGCTAAGATGGTATCAAAAGAAGATTGGGGGCTTAAAAAATTAGCTTATCCAATTCAAAACAAAAAAAGTGGTTTTTATCACTTATTTGAATACACGGTTGCCGGTGAGGTAATTAATACTTTGGAAGTAGAGTTTAGACGTGATGAGCGTTTTATGCGTTATTTAACGGTAGCGTTGGATAAACACGCTATTTCTTGGGCAGAGAGAAGAAGAGTTAAACTTAAACAAAAAGCTTAATTATGTCATCTATAGAACAACAATCTAAAGGAAAAAAAGACGGAGAAATTAGATATTTAACTCCTCTTAACATCGATACAAACAAGAAGAAGAAGTATTGTATGTTTCAAAAGTCTGGAATCAAATATGTTGATTACAAAGATCCAGATTTCTTGTTAAGATTTATAAACGAGCAAGGTAAAATTTTACCAAGACGTTTAACAGGGACTTCATTGAAGTATCAAAGAAAAGTGGCTGTTGCTGTAAAAAGAGCACGTCATTTAGCTTTAATGCCTTATGTAGCCGATTTATTAAAATAAAATACCGATAACAATGGAACTTATATTAAAACAAGACGTTGAAAATTTAGGATTTAAAGACGATGTTGTAACAGTTAAGAACGGTTATGGTAGAAACTTTTTAATTCCTCAAGGACAAGCTATTATGGCTACGGCTTCTGCTAAAAAAGTATTGGCAGAAAACTTAAAGCAAAGAGCTTATAAAGAAAAGAAAATAGTTGATGAGGCTAACAAAATTGCTGAAGCTATAAAAGCTTTAGAAATTAAAATACCTGCAAAAGTAGGAACAGGCGATAAATTATTTGGTTCTGTAAATAACATTGATGTTGCTGCTGCTTTAGAAAAAGAAGGGCAATCTATCGATAAAAAATTCATTACAGTTACAACTGTAAAACGTACAGGTAAGTATAATGCCGTAATACGTTTGCACAGAGAAGTAAGTGTAGATTTAGAATTTGAGGTTATTGCACAAGCTGAGTAATATCAAATAGATTTATATAAAAGCCTCAACATAGTTGGGGCTTTTTTGTTGTTTTTTAGACCTCACAGGTTTTTAAAACCTATGAGATCTTTTAAGCACAAAATTTAACTTTAAGTAATTTCTCCCCTTAGGGGAGGTAAAGAAAGGAATATGAAATATTCAAGACTTACAAAAGAACAGTTTGAAGAACTACACCAAGAGTTTATAAACTTTTTGGCAACACAATCCATTACTGCCGATGAATGGGCTAATTTGAAAACCAATAAGCCAGAATTGGCAGAAATGGAACTGGATGTTTTTAGCGATTTAATTTGGGAAGGTGTTTTAAACAAAGCTGAATATTTAGAACATTTTTCGGCACAACACATGTATTTGTTCCGTTTGGGAAAGAAAAAAATGAAAGCTATTGTTGTAAACGTAAAAAACAAAGCAGTAGATATCACCACACAAGAAGGTTATAATTGGCTTCGTGAAAATTTAATGGATGAAACTGTTGAATTTTTGCAAGCCGATAAAGAGTATACCGAAGATAAAAACCTTGACAAATTTAAAATGATTGAACAAGGCGCCGTAATTACCAAAGGCGAGTTGTTTAAGTATTTTAATAAATTGATAAATTGAATATGTTGTAGTGTTCAGTGTTCAGTTGCAGTGTTCAGTATTCAGGATGCAGTTGCAGTGAACAGTTGGCTTATTATTGGTTAGAAGCTGAGCTTTTTTAAAACAAAAGGACATCACTATATCTACTGTTTTAAACGAAACAATTTTTGCGACTTTACGGTTTTGTGTGATAAAAGAATAGTTTCGCTTTTTTTTAATGAAAAGACACGCCATGACGTTTTCATTAATTATTTTTGCTCCATTCCTGAGTAGGCAGGAATCTATTTTCATTTAAAACTATTATTTTTGCAATCCTCATCATACAATTACGTTGGTAGTGGTTTGATGCAGAATTTTAATAACTAATAAAAAAGATACCTGCTTTCGCAGGCATTAATATGGCTCAAAAACCAAGCATCCCAAAAGGCACCAGAGATTTTAACCCAGAACAGGTAGCAAAACGCAATTATATTTTTAATACCATTCGTGGTGCTTTCGAAACGTTTGGATTTCAACCTATTGAAACACCCAGTTTTGAAAACTCCGAAACCCTTATGGGAAAATACGGTGATGAAGGGGATAGATTGATTTTTAAGATTTTGAATTCTGGGGATTTTTTGAAAGATTCTCACATACTCTATAAATATTATAATGTTTTAATTAATCATTTTAATAAAGAATTTTACCAAGAATTGTTTTTAACAAATGATTTAAAAAATGTAATATCGAGTAAAATTGAAAACCCTTTGGAGCTTACTGAAAATGAGAAAGTTGATATTAAGAATAAATTCATCCTCTTTGAAAGAAAAAAAAGAGATTTACTGAAGCTTGAAGATGAGAATTTAATTACTGAAATTTTTTATCAGTATTCTGAAAATATCATTCTATCTACTTATATGATTGTGGCTTTGATGAAAAAGGAATTTGATAATCATTTATTATGGATATCTCATATTAATAGAATTACTATTACGATTATTGAATCGCTTTTCTCCAAAAAACTAGCTCCTATTATCTCCGAAAAAGCCCTACGCTACGATCTAACCGTGCCTTTTGCCCGTTACGTCGTACAACACCAAAACGAAATTGAATTCCCATTCAAACGCTACCAAATACAACCTGTTTGGCGTGCCGACAGACCACAAAAGGGCCGTTTTAGGGAGTTTTACCAATGTGATGCCGATGTGGTTGGTAGCAAATCATTGTGGCAAGAGGTGGAGTTTATTCAATTATACGACACGGTGTTTTCAGCATTAAAACTGGAAGGTGTTACCATTAAAATCAACAACCGAAAAATTTTGTCCGGCATCGCTGAGATTATTGGTGCTTCCGATAAATTAATTGATTTTACAGTAGCCTTAGATAAACTTGATAAAATAGGCGAGGCCAAGGTGAAGGAGGAAATGCTTTCAAAAGGGATTTCAGAAGCAGGGATTTCTAAATTACAGCCGTTGTTCACTTTATCGGGTTCTTTTGAATCACAAATTGAATCTTTAAAAGATATTTTGTCAACTTCCGAAGAAGGCAAAAAAGGGATTGAAGAGTTGGCGTTTATAAATGAAGCGATTTCAGAATTAGGCCTAAAAACCGCCAGTCTGCAGTTAGACGTCACCTTGGCACGCGGATTAAATTACTACACAGGAGCTATTTTTGAAGTCGCTGCGCCAAAAACCGTGCAAATGGGTTCTATTGGCGGTGGCGGACGTTATGACGACTTAACAGGCATTTTTGGTTTGAAAGATGTTAGTGGTGTTGGTATTAGTTTTGGTCTAGATCGCATTTATTTGGTATTGGAAGAACTCGGTTTGTTCCCTGAAACAGTGAATAAAAACGTGGATGTTTTGTTCATCAACTTTGGAGATAAAGAAGCTTTATTTTGTTTGAAAGCCATTAAGCAATTGCGTTCCGAAGGTATTCATACCGAATTGTACCCCGATGCCGATAAAATGAAAAAGCAAATGAACCATGCGAATAAGCGAAACATTCCGTTTGTGGTTTTAGTAGGTGAGGCCGAAGTTAGTTCAAACTCCTATACACTTAAAAACATGGTTTCTGGCGAGCAATTTAAAGTGTCTTTTGACGAATTGTTAACGCATTTAAAATAAAAAAGTCCTAAAAATTAATTTAGGACTTTTAAAGGATATTTTGAATAATGTATGAAGTGACTAATTCAAATTTTATTCTATAAATACCTTTTTAGAAATGATACCAGATTCGGTTTTTAGTTTTATAATATATGCTCCTGTACTTAAAGATTTAGGTTTATACGCGATGTGATTTTCGTTGGTTATTGCTTTAAATTCAAACATAGATTGTCCCAAAATATCAAATACTTCAATGGATGCAATATGTTTTAAGTTCGGGTTGTGAATAATAATACTTTTGTTTTCATTTGAAAAATACACTTGAAAGGCACTGTTTGATAAACCATCCGTATGTAAAGCCTGTGGATTGACAAATGTTATTTCAAAGCGATTTAAGTGTTTTCCAACGGTTAAATACACATCGTATTTGCGCTCTTTTAAATTATGGTAAATATTTAGTTGTTTGTCATGTAAATAGATATTGGTGCTATTTTCCATATTTTCCAGCGTATCGATTTTTATAGAGGCTAAGCCTTGTTTGCTGACCTTCACACCCAATGGAAGCGTCTGTTCTGCATCAAAATTGTTTACTGCTTGTATGATAAAATTATTGTTATTGAATATCCAAAACATATCTTCTTTATTGTCTTCGGTAAGCAGTGCATCGTAGCCAAGGTCAAAGTCGTTTGATGCTTTTTCGTCAACTCCAACTAATAATTGGCGGTGATATCCTTTTGGAGAATCGAACTTAAGCCTAATTTTTCTTCTGGTATCTCTATCAACATTTGATAAGGTACTTTGTTTGTTTTTCGTATTTGAATTTTTTATGAATATTGAAGTTGAGGGCGTTTCTTTTACAAAAACACGTTGGCTGTTTTTGAAAACAATAGTTCCTCCGCTTACAGCTTCTGTTTGTGATACGCTACTAGATAAAGGATCGGTAGCATTAACAAAAAATCCTTGGCCTACTGGTATATAACGCTGTGGATTTCCTTTAGTACTGGTTAAGCCTCCAGTATAGTTTATTCTGGTATCGTTGTTTATTGCTTCTGCACCACCCATTAAAGTGTAAACACCGTAACCGCCTTGGTATTCAGCTAGTACATGTGAGTTACTTGCAAAATGCTCCCAAAAATATAGCACACCGTTTATCACATTTTGAGTATTGTTTCCACCGTCTTTAATATTGTCTCTTATAAATTCATCGGCATCAATAGCTGAAGGGTATGGGTTGCCCACCAAATATTCATTTCCAGCCGCTATAGACAATGTAATATCTCCGTTATTAGGCTTACCATTAAATACATAATTTTGTGTCAGGGTTATGGCTCCACCAGTATTAGCAACACCTTTCATAGTGTAGCCTTCACCTGCTAATATCGTTCCTGTACGTCTTACATGTTGCCATTGACTGTAATTATCGAAAGCTTTATTGGCATATTTCCAAATCCAATAATCTGCAATTTTTATATTACTGCCAACAATACTGCCATTATATCCAGAGGTTAAAAAAGTGATGTTAGTTGGAGTTGCGGGGATGGTGCCGTTTTTAAGAATATTATCAATCATTCTATAACTATTGTTATTACTAATAGTGTTGCTTATGCCAACAGGCGATGACCAATAATTATAAGTAAATAGATCTTGAGAACCTTGTTGGTCGCGTTCTATTTTGCCTGAGCTGGTAACATCTAAAACACTGCCTTCGGTTTGAATTAATTGGGATTCATCATCCAGATCAATTAAGCCATCAAGTTTTAAATACCAACTATTGTACAATCCTTTATCTGCTTCAATGGAGAATTCTTTGCCAGTTTCTACAATAATGCCCGCGGTACCTTGGGTGTTATAGGTGCCATCTAATTGTATGTTGTGTTTTATATGAACAATAGACGCATCATCAGGATTGTCTTGTTTTGCCGTGATATCCCATTCACTTCCATGTAGCCAACTTGCCGTATTTGTCCAATCGCCATCAGCTGTAGTTTCATAAGGCAGTGGTGCTCTTTGAAAATAGATATCTTTAAAGTTGAACATTTTAGCTCCTGTTAATTGGTCTATAGTTCCCGTTTTTTTATCGTCTAAAATATCGTCTTTATAAGCATCCATTTTGTAATACTTTACCAAATTTGTACCTATAGAACCTGAAATGTCTATTGGAATAATTTTACCTCGGTTAAAACTATTGGTGTCATCCAGTTCTTGATAGACCATACGCTTAAGTTCATTGGGAGCTAAGGCAGTGTTAAAAACCCTGACTTCATCAATTTCACCTTTAAAATAGTTGTCGTTAGTGCTGGCTCTACCTATGGTAAAGTTTGATGTACTTGTAATGCCACCAGACGTGTCACTAGCTTCCTCTATACCATTAATATATAAAATGGTACTTCCCGAGGTTGTGGTTACCGCAACATGCATCCAAACACCTAAAGATGTAGTGCTGGTAGATGCTAAACTAACGCCATCGGCAACTGCGGTTACTGTATTGTCGGTATTTATTCTTAAATAAAAGTCATCCTGACCAGCAACCATTCTATTGTTTGAATTGGTATTGTCTCCTGCTGATTTTATAAAAGCCATAAGCGTAGCATCACCAGAGCTTATTAGGTTAGTATCTTCAACGTAGTCGTTGCGTCCATCAAAATATAGGCTGTAACTATCATCTAAATTTCTTGGTGATCCAAAAACAGTGTCATCACCATCTCTAGATGCCATAATACCATCACCATCGGCATCGGTTGTATCGTCTAAAACTCCTGCCGTATTAGGTAGGTGTGCATAGATTTCCATGGTATCGATGTCATAGATTCCTGTTAAGTTGTTATAAGGGTCTTTATAATCTGGTAAGCCATCACCATCAGAATCCAGTGCGTATAATGGGCTTGTGCCTTGACCAATATTTCCATAGGAATTTATATAGTTTTGGGTTCCAGAATCATGATGAAAATCATAAATATCTAAAATGCCATCCCCATAATATTCTATAGTACCATCACCTTCGGAGTCTTTTTCTCTAAACGCTTCGGTTTCTGGACCATCTCCCACACCGTTGCCGGTAATATCGCCATCGCCATTTTGAAAACCTGAAGGCGCACTGCTGCTTATGATGCCATATTCATCGACATCAAACAATCCATCATTATCGCTATCCAAATCTAAATAATCTGGTATGATATCTCCGTCAGAATGTATTGGGGCAATACCTTCCGTAGCGTCATGCATACCATTACCATTAGTATCTACCCATGAAGAAATACTTGTTAAAGTTGCTTTACCTTCGCTTAAACTGGCACTCGTAGGATTGCCTTCAACAACATCTGGAATGCCATCGTTATCAGAATCTAAATCGAACACATCGGCTGCACCATCACTATCCATATCGCAAAGGGTTTGTCTGATTTCAATATCATCAATGGCAAGATCGTTTCCTAAACCACCAATTTCATTGTTATAAAAAATGACTTGAAACTGACTGGTGTTGAATGTTAAACTAGCTGTAAATTGATGCCAGCTATTTATTGGGTCTCCGTTTATGGAAGGCGGAATATCACCTGTCGTTATCACAGCATCAAGTCCTGTTGCTGTATTTATTAAAACATTCCCATCCATATCTTTAAACTCGACTTTTATATTCGGACGCAATCTTGTATCAATGCCAGGAGACGTTGTTGTATCTAGGTTTAAAACCCAAAAGCTATAGGTAATGGGTATATTTGGCAAAGCACCATTGATATGTGCTGTGTAAAATATTTTAGGTTCGTGACTAGCATTAAACATAGCCATTCTGCCTTGGTAATTACCGGTATGATCTCCTCCTGTATACCAATATTGATCAGCCCATGAAGCTACTTCTTCGTTAGGTGTGTCATTTACACCATCTCCATCGGCTGCTTTGTAATAAACTGTATATTTACCATCGTTAAGATCTATTTGACTTAAGTCTGGGCATTCTGCTGTGTTTACGCCCACAGTTCCGTCTTCATAACAATAGGTGGTTACGGCATTATAGGACGTATTTATTGTGGTTCTATTGCCTTGTCCAAAACTCTCTTCCAAAAATTTATAAGTTGCTTGTGATGCACTGCTGGACAGGTGGCAGTTGTTTTCTTCAACTGAATCTGGAATACCATCATTGTCATCATCAAGATCAACATCATCATAGATGCCATCATTATCGCTATCATAAAATACTTTACTGCCTTCTGCTGATATGTTTATTTGATATAATGTTTCATTATTATCGTTTGATGTTATATTGATGACATCGTTTTGAACGCCTATTGTTGAAGTTGAAAATGACACTTTAAAACTTACATAGTTATTAGGTGTTATTGTGGCAGGAAAAGAAGGGCTATCGGTTATTGAAAACTCTGTTGCTCCAACCAAATTAATATCAGATACTGTTAAATCAGCTGTGCCTGTATTATGAATTTTAAATGTTCTTGTAGCTATTTCTGATATTATTTGTACTCTACCAAAATCGGTACTATTATTGATCGTGGGGATATTTGTGCCATCTCCAATGATGGAATTACCAGCGCCCGTGATGTCTATTTCTGGGGCTGTATATCCTTCAACTATAATATTATCAATGTAAACAAGATCACTATCATCACTAGCGTCGCATTGAAACCTTAGTCTTGAGTTAGCAGTGAATAAATATGTCGAGCTATCTAAAGTTACTGTTACATTCGTATAATTTGTATTATTATTGAAGTCCGTTCCTCCCACATAAGCTTTTACTGTTGTCCAATTAGTTCCACTATTATTAGAAAACTGAATCCAAAAATCTTCCCCTGTAGTAAAATTACTAGTTCTATAATCAAAGGTCATTGTGATAGAACTGTAAGTACTCAAATCAATATCACTTGTAGTCATTACTGATGAAGACGTATTATCTCTTAAATTAATAGACCAACTATTATTTAATGGTGAAGAACTGTTTCTAGAACAATCTGTTCCACCATCAATCCAAATACCCCAATTTGATTCGAAGTTTTCAGAATTTATAGTTACTTGAGAATATAGATTTAAAGAGAGAAATATACTAAAAAGTATAAAAACGAGAGAGTTAGGTAAAATAGCAATTTTTTTCACAATGGATTACATTTAGCTTTGGGGCTGATTGTTTTACCAAGCAAATGTATTTAAAATATCTATGAAATGCAAATTTAATCGATTAAATGCATTTCTATTGAAATTTAGATGCGATTAGTTATTTACTTTATATGTTTTTTTGTGATTTTTTTGGAGTTTGTATAAGGTCTTTTATTAAAGTTTTAGGAAAGCCCATTTCACTTGAAGACAAAGCTTTTATAAGGAATGTCAAAGAAGGTTGGGTAACGAGTTGGTGAGGGGACTTATTGCACTACATTTCAATATGAAGAAAGTTTGAAAAATTAGGTTTTTGGTAAGAAATAAAATACTATTCTTTAATTTAAAGGATTTCGGGGTTTGCTTCGCCAGTTCGCTTTGCTCGTACCCGCTTTTACCTCTGCTTGAGGAGAGGTCAAAACTGGTGGGCAGTTTTGGGTGAGGTGTCATAAACAAATGTCGTTTTTAGTACCATTAGGACAAAATGAAACTAGCAAAACCAGTACTGAGGCTAGTCGAAGTATACCGTATACCACTACGGGGATTGTTAGTTTTAAGAAATTTGTTTATTTAAATTTTCATAAACC
>LLBZ010033713.1_pt4 | contig 13995 bp, 11 predicted proteins | sample 1489421 | NCBI WGS metagenome assembly LLBZ01 (sample SAMN04092657, study PRJNA295927) | soil metagenome | biome: Soil prokaryotic community; feature: Bulk soil; isolation source: soil from tomato rhizosphere | host: tomato cultivar Moneymaker | place: South Korea | collected 2011-11-01 | reverse complement strand
ACAGTCATATCCCTGTTCCAAACGCGCAATCCCTGCTGATAATTCTGCGACAAAATCCTCACGTCGTTGATCTTGGTGTATTTCGATTCAATTTTTCTGGCGAATTCCTCATCGTCGATCGCTCGTTTCAACCCATCCAGGTAGCTCATCAAGTACGCTTTGATCGTTTTGGGAAATTTCTGCGAGTATTCGCGCGTCACGGCTGTTCCGGGTCCGACGATTTTAAGTCTTTCTTTATAATAGTCGATAATCACCGGGTAGTTCTGTTGCTTGGCGAGTTCGGTCTGCGGCGGTGATATGACCAGCGCATCGGCGTTGCCGACGAAAAACGTCGAAAGAGCTTCGGCAGGGCTGCGATGATAGAGCAGCTTAATATCCTTGCCGACTTCGAGTCCATGCTTTCTTGCTGTCATGCGCACGGCTATCTCGCCGAATGCACCAGGAAATGTCGTGGCAATTGATTTGCCGCGTAATGCCTCGAATGAAGTGACGCCTTTTTGACCGAACAGAATGAGGGAATTTTTGTCCACGGCCGCAGCCACATAGATGATATCGGAGCCGGCCAAGTTTGCCGCGATCGCGGCCGTCCCGCCCTGATAAATATCCAGTGTTCCCGAGATCACCCCCTGAACCGCGACAGTCGCACCGACCTGACCAACAGTGACATTGAGACCGCGTCTAGCGAAATAGCCTGCGTCGAGCGCGACAAACAGAGGCAAGCTCGTAGTGCCCGATCCGGCAGTGCCGACTTGCAATTGGGTCTTCTCCGGCTTCGCTGGAGATTGTTCGGCTGCTTCAAGACTCCATGGCAAGCACGTCACGAGGAAAAAGCCTGAGAGAAATCGCAATAGTCGATCGGGACGTCTCGATTTCATTGCAACTAACCTCCCAGCTTTAGCGGCGCTTAGTACAAATCCTGCCTGCGCCGGCGAGTCGTGCTGAACTGGTGCGACTCGGTCATTTCCGGCGGGCGGCAAAAAGTTTTTCGAACTCGCCGCCGTCAAGCCAAATGCCGTGGCAGTCCGCACAAGCGTCCAGGACAACGGACCGGTCGATGCTGCTGTAAATACGCAGCAGTTGAGCCGCATCGCGCGGGCATCGGCCCCTCGTATCGTCGGCCTGCTCGTTCTCGCCGCCTCGACGCAAGGAATCGACCTGCCGGGCATCCTCGGCCAAGAGCTCGCTCAACTCCTGCCGATCGAACCAAATTCCCGAGCAAGAAGGGCAGCGATCGACGGCGATGCCTTCGACCGTGAACTCAGCAAGATCTTCAGTTTTGCACTTCGGGCATTTCATCTTCAACGTTAGTCCTAGTGGAATCGCCGGCTCACTTCAATATGAAAAGTCGGGAATTTGCTTGCGCGCGAAAATATAGGGTTATAGGCTCGGCATCAGATACTGAAGAGCGGGCGACAATAACTCTTTGTGCTCTGAATGGAGGTCTCTCTATGAAGACCGTCCGCAACATACTCAATACCAAAGGATATGACGTTTGGTGCATCGGTCCGGAAGACACGGTATTCGATGCCTTGCGACTGATGGCTGAAAAAGAAGTCGGCTCCCTTATGGTCATGGACGGCGCACGAGTCGCCGGGCTAATCTCCGAACGAGACTACGCGCGCAAGATTGTGCTGCTCGGCCGAACCTCCCCGAACACTTTGGTGAGGGAAATCATGACCACTCACGTCGCCTACACTCAACTGGAGCAACCCATTGAAGAATGCATGGCGGTGATGACCGAGAAGCGTATCCGCCATCTTCCGGTGATGGAGCAAGGAAAGCTGGTCGGCATTATCTCGATCGGCGATCTGGTCAAAGCTATCATTGCCGATCAGAAGTTCATCATTGAACAGCTCGAGCGTTATATCACCGGCTGAATTATTCCACTTTCAAGAACATCGCGCTGCGCAATCGCGATCTTGAATTCGCCACGAGCGCAGTGTATTCGCCTGGTTGATGATTTCTAAAGCTAATTCACTTTTCGCAAAAAAACCGACGAGTCTGCTGTTAAAAGAAGTGAGCGCCGGACGCGGCTTGCGTCCGGTGCTTGGCCCGCTTCAGCTCACCAGCCTCGGAGTGGGAGCGATCATCGGCGCGGGCATTTTCGTCATTATCGGCATCGTCGCAAAAGACAAGGCCGGCGCTGCAACGATGCTATCATTCGTCGTCGCCGGGACCGCCTGCACCTTTGCCGCGTTGTGCTATGCGGAATTCGCATCGATGGTGCCGGTCGCGGGCTCGGCGTACACCTACGCATACGCTACCCTGGGGGAATTGTTTGCCTGGATCATCGGCTGGGATCTCTTGTTGGAATACGGCGTCGGCGCGGCAAGCGTGGCGCACGGCTGGTCGCATTATTTCATCGACTTTATAGGTCTGATCGGTGTCAAACTGCCGGCGGTATTGACCAACGCGCCGTTCGATTTTGATCCCGTGGTCGGCAAATTCGCTCTGACAGGCGCTATCATCGACTTTCCGGCGCTGGTGATTTCGGCTTTGCTGACTGCGGTTCTTGTCGCGGGAATTCGCGTGAGCGCAGCGTTCAACTTTTTTATGGTCCTGATCAAGCTCACGGTGGTGTTTCTGATTATCGCAATCGGAATTTTCTTCATCGACCCGGCTAACTGGCAACCGTTCGCGCCGTACGGCTATTCCGGCATCAGTTTTTTCGGCAACACGATTCTCGGACAACACGGTCCTGCCGGTGAGCCACTCGGCATGATGGCGGGCGCCGCCATCGTCTTTTACGCCTATATTGGCTTCGATTCGGTTTCGACCCATGCCGAGGAGGCGCGCAATCCGAGCCGTGATGTTCCGATCGGCATCATCGCATCACTCACTTTATGCACGGTTCTTTACATCGCCGTCGCCGCGATTCTGACCGGCATGGTTCCTTACCAGCAAATCGATATCGATGCCCCGCTCGCCAAGGCATTTAGTCAAGTCGGTCTGCCCTGGGCGCATGCCTTGATTTCCTTCGGCGCGCTCACCGGGATCACTTCAGTGTTGATGGTTCTGATGCTCAGCCAACCCCGCATCATGCTGGCGATGGCGCGCGACGGACTGTTACCGTCACGATTTTTCGCTGCCGTGCATCCGCGCTTTCGGACACCGTGGAAGGCGACGATTCTAACCGGCACGGTGGTCGGCTCGATGGGCGCGCTGCTACCGCTCCGAGTCCTGGCCGAGCTGGTCAACATCGGCACTCTCCTCGCGTTCGTAATCGTATGCGCGGCAGTGCTCGTCATGCGCCGACTCGATCCATCCCTGCCCCGCCCATTCCGCTGCCCGTTCGTGCCGGCAGTGCCGCTGCTCGGCATCGCGTTCTGCCTGCTGCTGATGTTCTCGCTGCCCGTCGATAACTGGCTGCGTTTAATTATCTGGCTGCTGATCGGTTTTGCCGTCTACTTTCTGTATGGAAGACATAACAGCGTGCTGGCCAAGATGAGAAGTAACCTTAGTTGACTTCGTGGCTTGAGGAGGTACGTGTTGCGACACAAATTCTCTTTGGCTAATCGGCGTTGTGCTGAAGAACGAATTTCTAGCCAATGCCCCGCTGGCAGCTAAGATCGGCTATTCAGAATCATTTGACGAATAAAGCGAGTGAGTCGCTCGCGATGAGGCATCCCGATACACGTCCTATCTTTGAGATTATCCGGAGGTTAAATTCCGAACATGAAATTATCCACTGGATAAACTTGCTCACGCGCGGGATCAAGGAACTTCTGCGGGTCGACCTCGTGAGGGCCTTTCTCTTCGACCGTGAAAAGTGCGAACTGTATTCGTTGATATCTCTGGACAATCAAAAAATAAGTTTTGACGTCCGGCTTGGAAATGCGGGGCCGCCCCCTTGAGCGGAAACACCATCAAAGTTTCTGCCGCTTACGAGCATCCTTTATTTTACAAGGAGGTCGATTCGCAGACCGGCTACCGGACGAAAACAATCCTGGCCGTGCCGATCAAGAATGTCCGCGAAGAAGTTATCGGCGTTTGCGAAGCGATTAACAAAATCGGGCGGGGGTCTTTACAACCGAGGACGCAGACCTGCTTGAAACCTTCGCCGCACATGTCGCCAATGCCATCGAAACCGGGCTCACGATTGACGCCCTCAAAAAAGAGCAGGGAGCAGTAAGCGGAAAGCAAGTTCCGACACAAGGGCCGATCCTATCTGCGCAATATCGTTGGGGTGAGGCCGCAGATCCAGGCCATGGTCCGGCTGATCGATCAAATCCGGAAAAGCTCAGCGGGCGGCTGCTCAGGGAGAGAGCGGCATCTTAATTCGTCAACTCCGAATCGATCATCGTCGTACTATCCATAGAAATCAACGGTATTGACCCGCCCTTGTCAAACACCGGATGCACCCATGAAACACCCTCCTCACGGTAATTGCCGGAGGACTTCATGCGTCAATAAGTGACGTTTTCAAGCCTGAGGATTCCACGGAGCCCAATCCTTTACGCTGCGCCATCGCCAGGCTTCCCCACAGTTATTCTTCAGAGACCAAGATCTCCGGTCACAGTCATACGCTCGTTGTGATTTTCCTCACTTCCGTTCGTTTTTTACTCTGATTCCACTAAGCGCACTTTGGAATTGATCCTAAACAATTACGAGAAGACGAGTTGCTTCTAGCGGATAGAAGTTGCAAATGGCTGAGCGGTTAGCTATGAAGAACCCCCAGTCGTTTGTTGCCGGTCATTCGGAACAAATGTATAAGCATCCCCGAGGGCAATACAATGTTCAAAATATTTTCTGGCCGGCTTCCAGCGGTTGTTCTTCTTGCTGCTCTCAGTTCGAGTTCGATTGTTTACGCGGAAGCCTTCCGAGTCCTAGGCCAGGGAAACTCGGGCACCGCCCAGGGTGACGCATTCGCGGCACAGGCCGATGATCCCTCAGCAGTCTTCTATAATCCAGCCGGCATGACACAGCTGGAAAAAGTCCAATTTGCTACCGGTGTTCTTTTCATCGCGGGCCATTATGACTACGAGACTCCGAGCGGACAAAAATTCAGAGGAGACCTTGATGGTTCAGTTGCCATTAACCCGCCACCTGCAACGATTTACGTTACCGCCAACATCAGTAACCTGGGCGAAAAATTCGGTATTGATTCCACTGAAAAATCACCCTTCCTCGGGAAGTTTAACCTAGGCTTAGGCATGAATAGCCCCTTCGGCTTGGTTATTCGTTGGCCAAAAGATGTTCCTTTTTCAAGTGTTACAACGTTTGCCCAGCTACCGCTTGTTGATATAAAGCCTACCGTCGCCTACAAATTTAATGAATATTTTTCGGTTGGGGGAGGGTTGGATATCTATACATTCATCGGATTCCTTGGGGACGGGAAGTTGAGAGCCAAAAGCTTTATTCCACCGGCTACCAACATAGCATTGGACGGGAAGGACACAGCGTTAGGTTTCAACGTTGGTTTTCTTCTAACCCCATGGCGAACTAAAATTGACGCCACCGAGAAATCCAGGCTAAACCTCGCTTTTGTTTATCGAAGTAGAGCGACCCTTGATCTGTCCGGAGCTTTCCGGATCAACAACCAGAAAGCCGCTGGAGCAGATTTTGATCTGAAGCTACCCCAAATCTTTACTTGGGGAGCTGCTGTTTGGCCAATCCGTAGTAAAAATCATGAGTGGAAACTTGAGACAGATCTCGATTATGTTGATTGGAGTTCGTTCGAGAATCTCAACATACGACTATCCAATGGCATTACGCTACCGGAGCCTCGGAATTGGAAAGGGATCGTGACGGTCAAAGTCGGAACAGAATATAAATGGCTGGACATTCCGAGTTTTCCCGGCTGGGAACTGGCCCTAGGAAGTGGTTATATTCGGGCGAACAGCCCAGTACCGGAGCGAACGTTTGAACCACGAGTACCAAATTCTGACTTCGATGGCTTCTCTGCTGGTATTGGTGTCACGTGTAAAGGAACTGCTAAGTTCCTCGGTTTTGTCCCCTGTGCAGCGACATCCATCGGTTTCGATTTAATTTATAAAAATCAACTCTATGATTCGCGGACAATCAGGAACAATATTAATCCTCTTGTAAATGGTACATATAAAACGACACTGCATGCTGGTGGCATAGGTCTGAAACTTAATTTTTGAATGGAACTGTTCACACCGTCTCGCTCCGACCGCGACTAGTTTAAGCGACGTGGTGTGCGAAAGATTAAGCGAGCCGCAGATCGAAAGTTAGGCCGTCCGTTCCAACATGTAGTATAGACTTTGCCGGAGAAACTCTTTGTCTTCGCTCTCCGGGGCATCCCTGTACACGTCCAGAAAAGCTTTTTCGGCCTCATCCCGGAGCTCGCGGGCGCACGATAATGCGTAGTCGATGCTCCCGTATTCGATCAACAGCTCGTTGAGGGAGTCGATCTCTCTTGGCAGGCGACGGTGACGCGGTCTGGAAAGCAAGGCTACTACGCTTTTTTTTTCTTGTTCTGAGCATTGACCGAAAAGATGGGAGAGCATCAACGTCCTCTTCCCCTCGTAGAGATCTCCGCCGATTTCCTTCCCGTATTTTTGCCGGCTGCCTGTAAGATTGAGAATATCGTCCTGGATTTGAAACGCTGCTCCCAGAAAATATCCAAATGGGTTAAAGCGGTCCAAATCTAGTTCCTGCGGACGCGCAATTAGAGCTCCGATTCGGCACGGATGAATGAAACTATACCAGCAAGTTTTCTTAAGAGTCATCCGCAAATAATCCTCGTCCGATATATCGCAGCAGTTATCACGAATCCATCCTAGTTCCATTGCTTGGCCCTCGAGTGTTTGCATCAGCATGTGATCGAATTCATCAAAAATTCGCCATGCGACCTGTGGACCAAGACTGTGCACATTCTTACGCAAAAGCCGCATGCTGAGAGCCTGCATGGCGTCGCCTGTATTTACCGCGATCGGAACGCCGTATCGTGTATGCATCGTCCGTTGTCTGCGCCGAAACTCGCTGCCATCTTCGATGTCATCGTGAATGAGAAAAGCATTATGCATTAGTTCAATTGCGGCGGCTGAATTTAGCGCATCTTCGACTTTACCACCGAAAGTGCCGCACGTCGCCATACAAAGAGCTGGCCGTAGTCCCTTGCCCGACCCATCCAGATGTTCCCGCACCAACGCATACAGGTACCGGCGTGGCTCCTTGCTGGGAAGCCATTCCCGCAGATGTTTGATTGCCATCTCACGGTAATACTTTAACCGTTCGAGAAAAACGGTATTAGCCTCAAAAGGCATACCAAATCAAATCTTCTCAGGCTTACGATTGTTTTTGTACAATGCGGATTCTTCCGCGCTTTTGCGGAGCTGCAGGCGTCGTGCCGCGAAGTTCTCGCCTGTGAGGTTTTTTACCCTGGTCCTCCTGAACATCCCTCAGCGCGATGGTCTTGAACGGGTTCTCCTCGATCAGCGAAAGAATCTGTTTGGAAACGCGCAGTAAGATGTCCTCTTCCACAGATTCACCGCGTCCGCCAACTTGCCTCGGAATAATTTCCGGAGTAGCTGAGCTTACCATGCCGGAGAATGAGCCGATCTGGCCCGAGGAGAGTCCGATCGCTTTTTGGACCACCTCCAGGATCGATAACGCAATGTTCGCCCATCGGTCGTCCCAGGGTAGTCCGGCTTCCCAGCGAAGCCGATCATAATCGCGTAGGGGCTGGAAAATCTCCGGTTCGTGAAGCTTCCACACAAAGCACGGGGCCGCGGCGGATCCAGAAGCCGCGATAATACCGTTCACTGCCCGCCGGGCGGCCTCGTTAGCTCCCTCCATAGTAGCTAAGTCGGTATATGTTCGTACATAATCGGAAGCGAGAAAAAAGTTTGGAATTGCAGTAACAGCCTCAGGCCGAAGCCTCCAAGAGTCTTTAAGATTCACTAAAAGCGGTTCAGTATTATCGAAGCCCTCATTATCTTTAGGATCTAATACAATGACTGGATCTAAAAACCACGAGTCCAAATCCTCGCTGCGCAACAGCTCGCGTCCCTCGACGTTCAGGCTCCGGGTGAGCTGGTTCCACACCTCTTCCTTTAGTTCCAAAACCGTGCAGTCCTTGGCTGCTTTGTTGTTATGACCTGGCGTATTCCAATCAGAGATATCTACGGAAATAATATCTGCAGTGTCACCATCACTGTATCTCGAAAGTTTTTCCGACCAGAATTGACCTTGTGACACTGAGGTGAGTGCCCAGGGCGTATCAACGTAGATCACGTGACCGTGGGTAATTGGTAAAGGACGAGTGAGATAAAACTGGAGCCCGTTCATCCATTCAACATGCGTCGCCAGTTCAGTCAGGTGAGCTAGTTGTGGGTCGGCCGCAATCATAGTTGCCGTAATTAATGGCGCCATCTGCTCCACGGGGACTGCGCCGATGTAATAGTCGCCGGTGACCTTCATTGTCGAATCACTCTGCTTGTCTCTAACCGTAATGCTCCGTATCATCCCTGCCGAACAATCGATTGTTCGGACGTCACACTGCATATGATACTTCACGCCTTGCGATTCGAGATAATACAACCAGGGTTCAATCCAGACGTCATTAGTCGGGCCGTTCAGTAAACGATCGCTTGCCGGCACAGTTGGATCGGCAACATCGAAAAGCATTTGTGAATGCATGCTGCCGACCGTAAAGGCGCTCGCCAGCTGTGCCTGGGAGGCGACAAGCGAACGTGTGAATCCATGAGCGAAAAATTTTTGATAGTCACGAGAGCGCTCTTCGGCGCCAATAAATTCCCACCAACTGATTTTCTCATATTCGTTTAGTCGGCGCTCATCACAAGACGTTATGAATTGCCAAACACGCGCCAGAAAGTACTCGATCTCGTGCAAAGGCACACTTCGATGCCCTGATAAGATCCGTTGAATGAAAGCTAAAACCGATTTTATGCCTTCGGGAGTTCTCGGGAAGTGCGAGGGAAGTACTATACTGTCACCGGCGTACCCGGCGAATAGCACCTGGGAAGTATTGACTAAATTGTCCGATACCCTCCCTTTCCCATACGGGATCCTGTCCATAGTGTCAATGATGTGCCTGTAGAAACCGGCAAAGAACCGGAAGCCATGTTCGCCTGGCAACCATGGCAACCTTGACTGAGCATCCGCTTCATTCCCCCTGCTCCGAGGCGCTTTCTGGAAAACACGCCCGCCTACGTCATTGCTCCCAGGCTCCAAGACAGGGATACTCCGCGCTTTGCCTCCTGCGATATCATCCCATTCATAGACCTCTACTTCGAATCCGCGTTCGATCAATTCATGCGCAGCGCTCATGCCCGCAACACCGCCACCCAAAATGACTACCCTCTTGCCCAAAAGTTAATTCCTCCGTGCTCTGCAGTAGGCCGCATAGATCCGGAAAGTAATAGCAAACATGCACACCGCGAACTAGATGAACTGCTTCTCAGTGCGTCGGTTCCCTTCAGGTTATCTCCCCCTCATAGGACCGGCGAGGTCGTTTATGGCTTTCATCCGGCAGGTGCAAAACGCCCTCAATATCTAACGTGATTTTATACTTCGAACCTTTTCCAACTGCTTTTTCTTTAGGCACTTTGACACTGACTTCATGAATGTACCCGGGTTGCAACTCCGGCGTCTCCACCTTTACTTCAGAATACCCTTGGATTTCTATTTTCGTAATGGAGGTTTGGGCATCGGCTGTGCCTTGATTTTGGACGGTGAATTTTAGTTGCTCATCGTCTCGTATGAGAAACTCGCCCTTATTATTTGGAATAATGACTAGATCAGGGCGCATTGGCTTAAAGCAGACGCCAAAAATCACACTAGATTCCTCCGCCGACTCACTCTTGGCATCCACTGCGATATAAAACTCGCAAACGGGATCGAAGCAGTTATCGGAGGGGCAGTCAAATAAAAATTCAACTGACTTTTCCGGCACAACTTTTTTTTTCTGGGAGACCTGAGGAGCCCTGTTTTCGGGATTTTCACAAGTGCCGTACCCCGGGAAGATTACCCGTATAGTCGCGTCAGCAGCGACCTTACCATAATTCTTGACTTCAACGATCAGCTTTTTGTCCTTCAGCCTATAGTAAGAACCATTCTCGTAAGGCACCGGTCGTAAATCGATTTTACCTGCCATCTTAGTGTCCTCCAGGATCATTAGGCAGTATTGCAACGATGGAATTCACTTGTTTGATGCGGAGAGTAAACCGCTGGGAGACTCGGTAGACGTAACGCGGCTCAGTTGTAATCTGAAGGAACTGCACTGAGATATCCCTAGCCACCACCAAATCGATAGGATTGCCAGCTAGGGAGACGAGAACACCTCTATTGACCTCCTTTATGCTGTTCGATTCTACGGGTGATATATCCAACAGATCAATCGTACTAGAGCGTAGTAGCGGACCGTTAAGCAGCGGATTGATACGGTCAGCAGGCAGAACAAGGGATTGGTCATTCGGTGTGTGAGCGATGATAAAAAGGTTGCGTCCTAGCACTAGGGCGAAAGGACCGAGGTGCCCCTTATTCTCTAGCATTCCGATTGCTTCCGCCAGTTTGTTGACTAAAACCCCGCCGCCATCGCCGTTTCGAACCACCACAATATTGTGTTGTTGGATTGCCTCTGTGATTAGTCCCGAGAATTCTTCACCGCCAGACACCGTATAGATCTTAGGCGTAATTGGAAGGTTTCCGATTTCCGTTTCCTTTGGCTGTCCCATAAAAACAATCCTGTCCTCCACCCGCGCAATGATATTAGCCGCCCGCCGGAACATCATGAGCGCGCTGGATAGGTCCGGCTGCGAAACTTGTGAGCGTTTGAGCTCGACGTTAACGGAGATTGTCGTGAGCGGTCTAGTATCGACATCATCAACCTTCATGCCTGGTTGGCCTGGCCTCTGCACGGGAGTCTCTTCGAGTTTCTGCAGGGCTACGGACTCGGTATCGGGCGATAGAGGCCCATAAAGCGGCAAGAAGGAGGCGGCGACGCGCAATTTGCGCGCCTCATCACGCACGGTCTGCTGCACGAGATTCCATTGCTCCTCAGTCCATTGAGGCTGCGTATCGTTATGTTCCATGGCTTCTCCTATCTTAGCCGGTCCTTGTTATCCGTTATTAGTATCTCATCGCGTAGGGAACCGCAGCCTGAGCGGGACGTGTTCGATTCCTAGCGCCCCATCGAGGCCAAGTGAATATCAGACTAACTAACCGTCTCCCTGAGCGGGACTAAAACACAAGCTGATACACATCATAGACACAGATTAGATCGTCAATCGAAACTTCTCCTACGGCCATGCATTGTCGCCGGTTAAGCCACTTATATGCTTCATCACCCGTAAAGAAGAACGGCATCGTCCACACCTGCACTCGTCTATGCAAATTGTTCGTTAAAAACTGGTGGTAGCCGTCCTCGCCCAAGTCAATGATGCCGGAATAATTAATCATGATTCTGGCGCCATCGGCGGTCTCCAACAGCGCGCCAACATCAATACGAGCGATGCCGTCCGTTCTGATCAACATCCAGTCGGCCCCTTGAACCAGTTTCCCATTCAACTTCGGACCTGTTACGTTTCCAGTTCTTACGTTCCATGTAACGCGAATACCTTCAGGGGTCGGGCCTGAAATCCGTGGAGCTTCGATAGCTATCGTAAATCTGGCCAAAAACTCTCCTTTGAGATCATGACGTCGCGGCTCTTGGTGACGCGGACGGGAATCTTGTTCCGGTGTGAGAGATTCACTTTTAGTGGCTATGGGTGGTATGCGAAATGAGTGAGGGAAATCATCGAATGACGCCGCGTCAATGACTTGGCGACCTGCACAAGATCCAATGATCGAGTAATCCACCAACTTGCCGGCGCTAAGTTGCGGAAACGTGGCGCGAAAACACTGAGTATTCTGTTTGTAGTCGGTCTGTCCAGCGATTGCACGAAGATGCTTGATGGGGCCGCCGTCCACCCTATAACGTACGGTAACGGCATTGCTTGGGCTAGCCGGTTGGAGCAGTACGGTGATGGATAAATCACTAATCTCAGCCTGGTCTCCCTCGAGAGCGGGTGTCTGGGGCGTACCATATAAAAGCGTAAGTCCTTCGCTTTTGTACATCATCGTATTGCCTGCCTGCCAAATTACGGAGTGGACAATTCTTGGATAAGGCTTCTGGCTTCGACAAGATCCTTAGTATTAAAACCCTCAGTGAAGCAATGGTAGACATTACTCAGCTGCCGCCGCGCAGCGTCTATTTCCCCTTGCCTTCGCAAGAGTTGGCACTTGCTCATGGCTGCCCTTAGTTCCAGCGATAGCGCACCCTGACCGCGAGAGACATCCAATGCCCGATCAAAATCTGTGGCGGCAGCGCGTTCATCCCCTTGCGCAAGTAGTATTTCTCCCCTGATCCGATACAATTCGGGCTCAAGCAGATGCTCTTGACGCCTGCTTGCCTGGGCGATCCCGTCTTCGAGCGCATCCAGCGCTCTTTCAGTAAATCCAACCTTCCGCAGTACTTCCGCACGCATCATCTGGATCTCAACGAATTTAACCAATGATCCCGTACTCCGATATTCTGCTACACCCCGTTCCATCCATTTGAGACCCTCGTCGGTTTCTCCCTCTTGCGCCAAAGCCCATCCTGAGTACATCATTTCGACCGGAACATACAGGCGGAACCCGTTCTCTTCGTTCAACTCTTTCAACTTTTCTGCTGTCTCTCTCATCCTCTTCACGTCGCATAGGTAAAAGTAGGAGCTAAGTTTGAAAGCCGTGAAGGCCGCGGTGCTCGGGGCATGATTCAAATCTGCAATTAAGAGAGAGGCCTGATCGAGCTCGGTTTGACTTTCCTCCGGCTTGCCTAGGAACCAAAGACTGCTCGAGAGAAAAAATCGTAACGCCATTGTAGACGAAAATTGGAAAGTGTTAACGATTTGTTTTTCGGTTTCAATATCAAAGAGGCGAATACCATCGGCAGCGTGCCGTTTCGCCTCGAGAAGCTCTCCGCGGAAGTATCTGGTGAAACCGACGGCATGATAACCCATAATCTGGAGCATCTTCTGGTTTGCTCCCATAGCCATATGAAGAACCTGATCCGCAAGATCCAACGCCGCCGCTAGTTCGCCACGAAGAAAATGGACAGTCCACAGACCCCAACTTGCACCAAAGATCGACTGGTTGTCCCCCAACTCGAATGACAAATCACGGGCCCTCAGACAGCAAGCCTCTACCTTCTGCGACGCCCAACCTTCAATCGCCATATAAGCGGCCATCAACGAGAGTTGGAGATTCAACTCGATCTCTGCCGAAGCCCGATCATCCTTTTGCGAAACACTCCTACCCGCAAGGTTCTTTAGCGCCTCTAGCGCTTTTTGAAGGTGTAGGATAGCTTCTTGGTTGGCGGCACGCTCAAGCGCTCGCTTTCCCGCTTTTTCCCAATACCCTCTTGCTTTTTGGTCAAAGCCACACGATGTGAAATGCTGAGCCAGGAGTTCCGGCGCGGTCATTGCGATCTGCGGGAACTCTTTCTCTAACACCTCTGCAATCCGTTGGTGATATTGTCTCCGTGTGCTCTTGAGCAACGACTCATAAGCCGCGTCCCGAATCAAAGCATGTTTGAACACGTAGGTTGCCCGAGGCGGTGAGCCATTCTGCGTGACCAAATCGGCACGAATGAGACACTCCAGATCGCGTTGCAGTGTTTTCTCATCGATTTGCGAGACGGCTTGAAGCACGTCATAGCTAAATTCACGTCCGATGGTCGCGCCGAATTGTGCGAGAGTTTTCTCCGGGCCAAGCCGATCCAAGCGCGCCATTAACGAATCCTGCACAGTCGTTGGTATCGCGCGTGACGGCAGCGGTCCCTTGAGTTCGTAGGACCCGTTTACAAGTTCGAGAAACCCTGAATCTAAAACCATCTTGGTCAACTCTTCCACAAAAAGCGGAACACCATCGGTGCGCTTGACCACCTCGTGAAGAACTTCCAGAGGTAAAGACCGATTCTGCGCCACATTGTTAGCTAGCGCCAATGTTTCCTTAGGCGTGAGCCGCGGTAATGCCATCTCATGC
>LLBZ010003961.1_pt19 | contig 14007 bp, 15 predicted proteins | sample 1489421 | NCBI WGS metagenome assembly LLBZ01 (sample SAMN04092657, study PRJNA295927) | soil metagenome | biome: Soil prokaryotic community; feature: Bulk soil; isolation source: soil from tomato rhizosphere | host: tomato cultivar Moneymaker | place: South Korea | collected 2011-11-01 | reverse complement strand
TTGATGGCGGTGACCCGGTAACCGATCTCGTCGAGGTGGGCTACGAACGTCACCACCGGGTCTCCCGACCCCACGCTTACCCAGAGGTTGCCGGCGCTGTCCACCGACGACTCGGCCCACTCCGGCAGCATCCCCCGCACCGCGTCGCGTACCGGTCCCTCGGCGCCGCTCACGCCGTGCACCTCGGTAAGCTGCGACAGCACCGCTTCAGCCTCGGCCAGTTCGGCGGAGTCCTGGGCCATCGCCGATGCCGCGAGGAGCAGGCTCAATGCGGTCGCCAGCAGCACGCGCCTCACCGGCCACCCCCGATCCAGCTGCGGAGCCGAGCTTCCAGCGCCTGCACATCGGTGAATCCCACAGTCTCCACCGGCGTGCCCTGGTGACGGATCCGCAGATTCCACCGATCCGCTCGCACGCTCCCGCTCAGTCGGATGGAATCGGCAACCACCGCCGATGACTGCGAATTGGCAGCACCCAATACCAGGACGTCAGCGAATGGGCCGCGTTCGTTGACGATGGTGCGGAGTCCCCGCGCCGAGAGCCGCTGCTCCACCACAAACGCCACGGTGACGCTGCCGCTCGGCCGCTCGCCTGCAGCGCGAATGAGCGCGGCGCAGGCTGCGCGCGTGCCCGCCTCGGGGGCGGCGGTGAGCCCATCACCGTAGGTATGGGGGCGTTTCTCCAGCACCAGCGGCGTGGTGGCTTCGAGCCCGAGGGCGCGCGCCTCGTCGGCGCTGCTGGCGCCGACGTCCACGAACGCGTCGTCGAAGGTGAACCTGTCCGACGGGCTGCTGCGGCCTCTCGTGAGATGAATGCTGCGCACGCCCACGACTCCGGGCACGGGGCCCTTGGCGCCGAGGAGCGTGATTCTCTGGCCTTCGAGTCGTTCGTCAGCGTCGCGTGACATTGCGCCGGGGAGCCGGCGAATGGTGAGATAGCCGTCATCCCTGATGCCGCCCACCACCCAGCCGGGCTCGTCCATCGGACAGGCGACGAGCCGCGACGGAGAGCCGCGCCCCAGCGTGAGCAGCACGTTGCCGGCGCGGTCGCGCAAAACGGTGCCGCGGCCCGCCAGCATCCCGGCTATGGAGTCGGCCATCGCGGACTCGTACCCCAGCGGCGCGGGGATGCTCATGAGCCGCCGGGAGAGCGAGTCGAGCGAGGGAGCCTGGGCGCGCGCCGGCGCGGGCAAGATGATGCCGGCGCCAAGCAGCATGAGCAGCGACGCCGGCATGATGGAGTTGAAGGTCACGTGGTTCTCAATGCACTCCAGCGCCGGTATCCAGATCATGCACGTACGCTGCTGCGCCCCATCCATCAGGGGACTCGTCCACCACTCGGCGCAACAACTCCACCGCGTCGCCCAGCGACGAAGTGAACGCGTACTCGATGGAGTTGGGCGCGGGTTCACCCTCGCGGGTCTCGGGCAGGTACGCTATGAGAAATCGGTCAATGACGGGAGTCTGCAAGTCGGGGTGCTGCGAACTGGGAAGGCTATGGCGACGTTCGATTTCGTTCAGGAGCCGCTCCGCCACAAACAGGCGCTCCTGCTCGAGGGCAATGGTGGCCATCACATCTCCCCTCTTGAGTTGGTCAGCAGTAAAGCGGGGGCATCTGGCACGTAGTCGCGTCGGCCCACGAAGCCGCCGCGAAGCACCTCCCCCAAGTTGACTCCAATTCCGGTCTTGCCAATAGGGAAGAAACCCCGAACCTGGCGATCCTAACGCACCTTCGGCGCCAGCCAGCGCGACGCCGACGCCACATCCTCGTGGGTGAGGCCATGGCCCGACTCGCGCCACTCCAGTGTGACGTCTGCGCCCGCCTGGCGCAGCAGGCTTGCCAGTGCTTCAGCCCGGTCCGCTGGCACATAAGGATCGGTCCGGCCCTCTGACAGCAGCACAGCGGTCGAGCTGAGGTCGGGCAGCTCGTCCGGCGTCAGCGGCAGAGTCGCCCGGAGCAGCACCGCTCCCGCCAGGAGCCCCGGCTCCAGCAGCAGCAGGCTGGCGGCGATGTTGGCCCCATTGGAGAAGCCCACCGCCCAGATCCGGCCAGGATCCCGGCCGTATGCCGCCGCCCCCTCCCGAACAAAGTCGGCCAGGTCATGGGTCCTCCGGACCAGGTCCGCTTCATCAAAGACGCCCTCGGCCAGCCTGCGAAAGAACCGGGGCATACCGTTCTCCAGCACCTGCCCCCGGGGTGACAGGAGGGGGGTCCCCGGGGCCAGTGCCTGGCCCAGGCCGATCAAGTCGTCCTCGTTCCCGCCAGTCCCGTGCAGCATCAGCAGTGTGGCCCCGCCCCCGGTGCCGGGCTCGAACCGGTGGGGCCAGCTGGGAGCACTTGACGTCATAATGAAACCTCTGAATTCTTCTGAAACGTTCGCCAGACCCCGGTTCTGGCCCCCGATCCGGGGTCAGTTCTCGACTTTTGCCGGGCGTGGTGTATAATAGGTCGGTCGCCAAAGCCTTGTGTGGTGGACCTTTGCAGGGTTTGGACGTCCCGTGATCTGGCTCGTGCCTGAGGATGCTGTTGCATGGTGAGTTGTCTCACCGCGCCAAAATCCGTCGGCTGACATCATTTGCGCTGTGCCGTGCGCGGTGCTCGAATTCACCGCCATCACTTTACACCTTCATTCGGAGTCCATGATGAAGCTTCGAGGCCTCGTTCTTTCCGGCCTGCTTGCGGCGCTAGTGGCGCCATCGGCCAGCGCTCAGGGGGCGGGCACAGTCGAGTTCGGTTTGTTTGCCCGCAAGAACTGGTTCGGTGAGAGCTACGCGATCCAGGACAAGGTGGGCGGTGGTGCCCGCCTCGGTTTCTTCCCGGTGCGTGGCATCGAGATTGGTGCCTTCGGCGCCTACACCCCGACCTCCTACAAGTTTGCCATCGGCAAGCTGACCCAGTTGCACCTTGGCGGTGAACTGCTCGGCCATATCCCCTTCGGCCAGCACGCTGCGATGTTCGTCGGCGGTCGCTACGTGTTCAACAAGTACTCAGACCGTGGTAACGACGTTCCCGGCACCACCGAAGGCGACGAGACCGGACCCGGCGCCGTTGCGGGCTTCCGCTTCGGCCTTGGCGAGCGTCTCTCGGTCCGGGTCGAGGGCACCGGCGACTACATGAGCAGCCCGAACCCGGCGCTCAGCCGCGAGGACAAGGACTGGCACTACGGCCTCAACGCCGGCCTCTCCTGGCTCTTCGGCGACAACACCGGCTTCGGCCCCAGCGACACCGACCGCGATGGCGTGGCCGATGACGTTGACCAGTGCCCCGATTCACCGCGCGGCATGCCGGTCACCGCGACGGGTTGCCCGCCGGTAAACCAGGACTCCATCCGTGCGGCAGAGGCGGCTCGGGCGCGTGAAGCGGCCGTGCGTGACTCGGTTGCGCGTGCGGAGCGGGCGCGGGCTGACAGCATCGCGGCCGCTGAGCGGGCGCGGGCCGACAGCATCGCGGCTGCAGAGCGGGCAGCGGCGCAGGCGGCGCGTGACAGCGCGGCCATGGCGGCGGGCGTCTCCCGGGCCGAGATCCAGGCGCTGCGTGACAGCCTCAACAAGCTGGCTGCCAATGCCAACGCCAACATCACCCTGCCGGGCGTCAACTTCGCCACCGGCACGTCCAACCTCACCCAGAGCTCGCGCTTCATCCTGGATGAGGTGGCTGCGACCCTCGCCGAGAACCCCAACATCCGGGTCGAGGTGGCGGGTCACACCGACAACACCGGCCCCCGCGCGCTGAACGAGCGGCTGTCGCTCCAGCGGGCTGATGCGGTGCGGAACTACCTCATCAGCAAGGGCATCGCTGCCGACCGCATGACCGCGGCTGGCTATGCCTGGGATCGCCCGGTTGCCACCAACAACACCCGTGCGGGTCGCGCGCTCAACCGGCGCACCGAGCTGGTTCGCCAGCAGTAGCAGCACGGTACCGTAACAACGAAACCGCCCGTCGGCTGATGCCGGCGGGCGGTTTTGCTGGGGGCAGGCGGCGTCGTAACGACGGCCTGTATTGATGGACGTCGGCGAGACGCCCGCGCACTCCCATCGGCTAAGGCCGCTGCTCGGCTCCTGTTCTCATCGGCTAAAGCCGCTGCTCGGCTCTGTCGCTGAAGCGACGCTTGTTCGACGAGCTGACAACTTTCAACGCACTAAGCGGCTTTAGCCGCAGAGCCGAGCAGCGGCTTCAGCCGATGAGAACGATGAGACCGCGCGCCGAGACGCGGCTTCAGCCGATGAAAGCGCTATCTCCGTCTGGCCTTGGTCGCCGTAATCAGCGCCACGCCGCCTATGATGACGGCGGACGCCGCGAGGTGGCGGACTCCGAAGGGCTCGCCGGCAACCGCCCAGCCCAGCGTCACCGCCACCACCGGATTCACGTAGGCGTAAGTGGCGACTCGGCTGGGGGTGCTCACCTGCAGGAGCCAGGTGAAGGCGGTGAATCCCAGCAGCGAGCCGAACACGACCAGGTACGAGAGCGCCAGCAGTGACCGGGTGCTGGGCACGCTGGCCGCCAGTTGGCCAGCCTCGCCGCTGGCGAGCCCGGCCAGCGCGAGGCAGGCTCCCCCCGCCAGCATCTGCATTCCCGAAGACAGCGCTCCTGACTTCGGCAGCGGCTGGCCCTTGGAAATGATGCTGGCGTAGGCCCAGCTTATGGATGCAAGCGTGAGGACCGCGGCGCCCAGCAGGTCCACCCTGCCGCCGCCGGGTGCCAGCAGCAGCGCCACTCCGGCGAGGCCGGCCAGCAGCCCCACGATCGTGGTGGCCGGGGGCGCCGGCGCACCGCGCAGCCGCTCGATCACGACGGTCCACAGCGGCATGGTTGCCACCAGGACGGCGGCGAGCCCCGAGGCCACCCGCTGTTCGGCCCAGACCACGCCGCCATTGCCGCACAGCAGGAAAAGCGCTCCCAGCAGCAGCGCCGACCGCCACATTCTGGGCTCCGGTCGCGCGGCACCGGTGAGTCGGGCCGCCGAATAAAGCACCGTGCCGGCGATGAGGAACCGGACCCCTGCCATCAGCAACGGCGGCAGGGTCTCGATGGCGATGGCAATGGCGAGGTAGGTGGAGCCCCATACCAGGTAGATGGTCGCGAACGCCGCGATGACGAGCGCTCGTGACGGGGCCGGCGTGGAAGATTGGGACATGCGCGGCGGATAGTAGCGTGGTAAGGTTCGGCGCGCTATCCGTTTCAGCGTTCGGCAAGGAGAACGATGGCAAGCATCATGGATCCGGCGGCCGTGGAAAGGCTCGAGGCAATCGGCGGCAAGGGACTGGTCCGAAGTCTCGCCGCACTTGTCAGGGAGGAGTTGCCTCCCCGGCTGGCCCGGCTGGAGCAGTCGCGCAAAGATCGCGATGCGGCTGCGCTGGGCCCGGCGGCCCATGCACTGGTGTCCGCCACCGGGAACTTCGGCGCCTGGTCGCTGGCCGAGCTGGCGCGGTCGGTTGAGCAGCGGGCGCCCGCCGCCGACTGGGATGCGCTCGATGCCGACGTGGCCCGGCTGCAGCAATCGGGCGAGCAGTTCCTGGCGGAACTCGCGCAGCTCGAAGCACCCAGGCCGGAGGACCAGAATGGCTGACGCGCCGGTCACCTATGCCCGCCGAGTGGGACTGTTCACCGGCGTCATGATGGTAATCGGCGGCATCATCGGGTCGGGAATCTTCCGGAGTCCGCAGGTGGTGGCCCAGCGGGTGGGCACGGCAGAGCTGACGCTGCTGGCGTGGGCGCTGGGCGGATTGATCGCCCTGGCCGGCGCGTTCGTCTACGCCGAACTGGGCGCGCGGATGCCGCGCACCGGCGGGCAGTATGTCTACCTCCGCGATGCGCTGGGGCCATTGCCCGCGTTTCTCTATGGCTGGGCGCTGCTGCTGGTGATTGCCCCGGGAGCCATCGCGGCAGTGGGCATCACCTTTGCCGACTACCTGCTTCCGCTGGTCGGCGGCGGGCCATCGCTCCAGCTGCCGGTCGTGATCGCCACGATCGCCTTTCTCGCCGCCATCAACTATGTCGGCGTCAACTTCGGCGCCGTCACCCAGAACATCTTCACCGTGCTCAAGTTGGCGGCGCTGGCGGCGCTGGTGGCTGTCGGCCTCGCCGCAGCGGCAGGGCTGGTCGGGACTCCGCCCAGCGTGGCGGCTGAAGCAGCGGCGCCGCCGTCGAATGTGCTGGCCGCGCTCAGCGCTGCGCTGGTGCCGGTGCTCTTCAGCTATGGCGGCTGGCAGCAGACCAACTTCGTGGCCGAGGAGATCATCTCGCCCGAGCGGAACCTGCCGCGCGCCCTGCTGCTGGGGGTGGTTGCGGTGGTGGTGGTTTACCTGCTGGCCAACGTGGCCTACCTCTCCACCCTGGGAGCGGGCGGCCTGGCCGCGAGCAGCGCACCAGCGGCCGACGCCATGCGCGCGCTGATCGGCCCCGCGGGCGAAACCCTGATTTCCGCAGGGATCGCCGTCTCCACCTTCGGATTCATTGCGCTGGTCATCCTGGTGACGCCGAGGGTGCTGCAGGCGATGGCAGCGGACGGCCTGTTCCTGCCGGTATTCGGACGGCTGCACCCGCGCTATCGCACGCCCGGCGCGGCGATAGCGTTCGTGGGCGCGTGGTCCATCGTGCTGGCGCTGTCGGGCAAGTACGGCGCGCTGCTGGATTACGTGGTGTTTGCCGACTGGATCTTCTTCTCGCTCACCGGCGTGACGCTGCTGATCTACCGCGCGCGCGAGCGCCGGGGCCAGCCGGCAGGCGACGCCGCGGGAAACCCCGGCTTCCGGGCACCGCTCCATCCGGTGCTGCCGCTCCTGTTCGTGCTGGCCGGCATGTATGTGGTGTTCGGGTCAGTGGCGTCGAATCCGGGCAACGCAATCAGGGGAGCCGTGATCCTGGCGGTGGGAGTGCCGGTGTACCTGTACTCAACACGAAAGTAGTAAAAAGTGGAAAGTGGGGAGTTGGGAGTGGGTGGTAAGGAATTATTCCATCCACTCCCCACTCCCCACTTTCCACTCCCCCTGCTTTCAGGTTGTGTCCTCGGGAGACACCGGTGGCGGCTGGGGCGGCGGGTCGACCTTGCGCATGCCCGTGAGGCTGAACCGGCGCCGCCTGGGCGGCCGCAGAGGTTCCGGCGGGGGAATGACGTGGGCCAGGTACTCCTCGCGGTACATCCGGATCAGCTCGAAGAAGTACGAGATCGCGAGCGGCCCGATCAGGAGCCCCATCAGCCCGAAGTAGCGAATGCCGGCGAAGGCGCCGATCACGGTGATGAAGGGGTGGATGGCGGCGTAGCGGCGATACACCCAGGGCCGGATGAGGTTGTCGATGCCGCCCACTATCACGAATCCCCAGACGACCATCGCGACCGCCCAGAAGTACTGCTGCTGCAGGAAGAGCACCCCGGCTGCGGGAAGCCAGATGAGCCCGCTGCCCACCACCGGCAGGATCGCGAACAGTGCGGTGACCACGCTCCAGAACACCGGATTGGCCAGTCCCGTGGCCCAGAACGCGAGCCCCAGGAGCGCGCCCTGCACCGCTGCGGTGAGGAAGGTTCCGATCAGGGTCGAGATCGTCACGTCCTTGAAGCGCTTCTGCAGCGCCCTGGCGTTGTCGGCACTGAATGGAATGAACGGCCTCAGGTGGCCCGCGGTGTTCTCGGGCGCACGAAGCATGTAGTAGAAGCCGAAGAAGGCAATGGTGAGCGACAGCGCCAGCCGGGTGGCCGAGCCCAGCACCCCCAGCGCAGTGTTGCCCAGCTTGGGAACGATGGTCGATCCCAGGTTCTGGATCTGGGCTGAGAGCTCGGCCCCGACATCAAACCGGCCAATTCGGAGGGTGCGCAGCCGGTCTATCAGCGGGCTGTTGAGCAGGCCCTGGATCATCTCCGGACCCTGGGTCGCCAGGAGCGAGATGATCGACGCCACCGGGCCCACGATGATCAGGATGCCGGAGAGGATGACAAGCGCCGATGCCAGACCTTCGGGGATGTACCTGGTAAGCCAGCGGTACACCGGCACGAAGATGACGTACAGCACCATCGCCCCGATGAGGCCGCTGGTGAAGGGCCACAGGGCGACGGCCAGTGCCACGCCCAGCACCAGGATCAGCCCGGCGGCGCGGTCCTTCTCGGCGTCGAAGAATGACATGGGGATGGAGCATACGCGCATCAGGCCCCGCCCGCCAGCCAAGCCCGTAGTGCTCGGTTTAAACACATTACCGACGAAAGTCGTCTAACGCATGTGACCAGTGAACCCGGCCTGGCCGCGGCACAGGCAGGCGACCCCGATGCCTTCGGGCAGGTCTATCACGCGCACGTGGGCCGGGTGTTCGCACTCTGCCTCCGGCTGGCGGGCGACGCCCAGCGCGCCGAAGAACTGACCCAGGATGTCTTCGTGCGGGCGTGGGACCGGCTGGCGAGCTACCGGGGCGAGAGCTCCTTCGGGACCTGGCTCCACCGTCTCGCGATCAACGTCGTCCTCACCGACCGACGCACCGCCTGGCGCAGGGGCCGACGCTTCGAACTCACCGACGACCCCGCCGCCTTTGAGCGCGCGGCCGAGTACCCGGAGGGCCTGGCCGTGGACCTGGAGACCGCCATCAGCAGGCTTCCGGCCGGCGCGCGCACCGTGTTCGTGCTGCATGATGTCGAGGGATTCACCCATGACGAGATCGCCGACATGACCGGGAGCGCCGCCGGCACGTCAAAGGCGCAGCTGTTCCGGGCGAGGCGGCTCCTCCGAAAGTGGCTTGACCGATGAACTGCGAAACCATCCGGGACCTGATCGACAGCCACGTGGCTGGTACCCTCGCCGCGCGAGACGCCCTTGCCGTCGAGGACCACGTGGCAGGCTGCGCCGAATGCGCCACCGATCTGGCCGCGGCCAGGGCACTGCGTGATCCGGTGCGGGCCCTGCCTCGCCAGCTCCAGCCGCCCGGCGGCAGCTGGCCTGCCGTGCGCCGGCGGGTGGGCGGCAGGCGCACGCCAGGATGGGGCGCGCTGGCCGCGGCGGCGGTGCTTCTCGTGGCGCTCAGCAGCGTCACGACCGCGCTACTGCTCGACCGGACCGGTTCTCGAGGGGAGCCGCTGGCATCAGCACCCGCTGGCATTCAGGTGATGGAGGCGGGTTACATCGAGCAGGCCCGCGACCTGGAGGCGGCGCTACAGGCGGGACGCGACAACCTTGCACCCGAGACGATCGCCATAGTCGAGCGAAACCTCGACATCATCGCGGAGGCCATCACCGAGTCGCGCGCCGCGCTGGAAAAGGACCCTGGCAACCAGGACCTCCGCATCCTGTTGCGGACCGGGCATGAGCAGCGGTTGGCGCTGCTGGAACAGGCCGTGCGCCTCACGCGGGAGCTCTAGGGTGCGCGGCACCCTTCTTCTCCTGCTGCTGCTGGTGCCGCTGCCTCTCGCGGCGCAGCGCCAGGAGGTGCGCGGCCATCAGGCGGACGCCAGCGTATCGATCCGGGCCTACAACCTGGCGGGCAGCATCCGCGTCATCGGCTGGAGCAGGGACTCGGTTCATGTGAGCGCCACAGTTGCGAGCGGCAGCCGGCTCTACTTTGGCGGCTCGCGCTCCGCGCTCAAGCTGGGCGTCGAGGCCGACGCAGCGCCGGGCGCTACGCCACCGAGCGAACTGGTACTCCGGGTGCCCGCAGGCGCCCGGGTGTGGCTCAAGTCGGCTACGGCGGGAGTTGAGGTCGAGGGCATAACCGGCGAAGTGGACGTGTCTACCGTGAGCGGGAACATCCGGGTAAGGGCTGAGCCGTCGCTGCTGGTGGCGGAATCGATGGAAGGGTCGCTCGACATCGGCGGCTCTGCCACGGTGCTGAAGCTCAAGGCCGCGGGTGGCGGCATTCGGTTCGACGGTTCCGCAGCCGATGTCAGTGTCTCCACCGTGAGCGGCGACATCCACCTGAACGTTGCCGGTCCCCTCGCAACGGGACGGGTCGAGTCGGTGACCGGAAGCATCACATGGGCGGGCGGAGTTGCTGCAACAGGTTCACTCGACCTGCAGACCCACGGGGCCCACATCCAGCTGGCGTTGCCGCCCGGCCAGGACGCCGAGATCGATGTATCAGCGTTCAGCGGAAAGGTGGTGAACGGTTTTTCCTCGGCCCGCCGGTCGGCGCCGGCCGGGAAGCCGGTTCATTATGTGCTGGGAAGTGGCGGCGCCCACATCGCTGTCCGCTCGCTCAAGGGAGGAGTGACGATTTCGGCCAAGCCCTGATTCAAACGCCGTTCACCGTGGCGGCATCTCATGGACATGAAGCACTGTCCACCGTCACCGGAGGTTCTCATGATCGCCACCACACTGCTCTCCCTGCTCGCGCTCTCGGCAACAATTCCTGAACCGGCCCATCCGGAAGCGCTGGGCTCCCCCTGGCTCTCCATCGAGCTCCCCGCCAATCCGCTCAACGCCCGCACCCGGGACGCCTACCTGCTGGTGCACAGCTACTACCACTCGACGATCGCGCGCATGCCGCTCACCGGCACTGCCACCGGCATGGTGGATGGCAAGCGGCGAGTGATGCAGCTTCAATTCGACGAGACCGGCATGGTCGGCGTCATGGCGGTGAAGCAGACCTGGCCCACGGAAGGAGCCTGGGTGCTCGCCATCAATGGAGGCGGCGACAACGGGCCGACAGCACTGGTGGGTATTGGGAAGGGCGGGAAGGTGCGCTCAGTCGAGGTGCCAACCCAGACCAGGGGAGATGACACCTGGGGCCGCAAGGTCACCGAGCGCGACATCGACAACACGCTCAAGGAAGTGGCAGCTGCGGACAGCCAGGGCCGCACGCACGACCTGGCGTATGCGGGGCTGGTGCTGCCGCTGGCAGGGGCGGGGCTGATTCTGCGGAAGGCCAGGAAGTAGCGACGACCTCGCCCCGCTGAGCGAAGCTCCCGCTATCCTGCTGGCTTCAGCAGGGCGTACCCCAGCACCCGCGGCGCTTCGCCTGGATCCCGCCACACGCCGTAGATCATCTCGGCACCGATGTACATCGGATCGAAGCGGGGCGGGATCGCGATCTCGCCCTGCCAGATCCCGCTGATGTCGAACACCGCCCAGATACTCGGCTGGTCGCCCCGCACCGAGTAATGCTCTACCCAGATGTTGCCGGCGTCGTCCGGAAGCACGCGCTCTATCACCGGCATGCTTCCCGGGAACGGCGCCGAGTCGAGCGCCCGCACCAGAGCAGAGTCGAGCTGGCGCTGCATGCCGTCGGCGGGAGGCGCGATGGCGCGGGCGGTGCGGAAGCCGTCAATCGCCTCGGGCGTGACCGGCGCCCCGGTCACTTCGCGCCGGATGCTCATGGTTCGCTGTCCCGCGGCGTCGAACAGGTCGACTTCGTACTTCCCTCCCTCGCTCACGCCGAACCCGCCGAAGCGCACGAACGCGCTGGTGCGACGCCCGAACGGCCTCGGCATGGGCGCGATGAACTGCTGGCCGGCGGTCGCGATCTCCACCCCGAAGCTCTCGCTCCACGCAATCCGCGCCAGCGTGTCCTGCACCCGCCCGTCGGCGCCAAAACGGAGCAGAGTCGCGGAATCCCGCCGCACCCGGCCCGCTGAATCGGGAAATGGAAACACCGCCCCGCCGGCTGCAACCAGCATGGTGCCATCGCGAAACCGGCCGACCGGCGTGACGAACAAATCGCCGATGTCAGCGAGCTCGGCCACACGGGTGGTCCTGGCGTCACCGAACAGGGTGAATCGCCTCTGCACTAGATCATACGCCAACAGAGAATCAGCAGCAGTCGCCAGCCAGCTGAGCCCCTCGAACTCCCCCGCCTCGCTGCCGCGTCCGCCCAGCGCGCGCAGTGGTGCGCCCGAGGGCGTGAACAACCTGATGCGCTGGGTCACGCCATCCGCCACAGCGATCGCGCCCGCAGGTGTGCGGATTACAGCCACGATGTCCTGGAACGGCGCCGCGCCGGTGCCGGCGATGTTCAGCGAGGCGGTGTCGGCCAGGGTCCAGCGCGTCGCAGCGGTCCAGGCCGGTTCTAGGTTGAGCACAATACGCACACCCGCGCTGTCGCGCGCAGCGGCGCCGGTGCCCACCGCTTCCGGCGGGCGGCGACAGGCGAACAGCGTAACGCAAACCAGACTGCAGACGGTGAATCGCATTGAAAAGAAGGTAACATCGGCTGTTCGCGCCGCGCCTCCCGTAGGCGTTGCTGGCGCGAGCGGTGGCCCGAGCGTGGACTGTCCCCGCCGAGCGAGCGCCTCAGCCGGAGGGAGGCGCGGCGCGAGCGGCCGAGGCGCCGAGCTGCCGGAAGGATACAGCGGCGCGAACGACTGGACGCCGAGTATACGTGCCATCAGTGTGTTCACGCTGTTCTTCCGTGTGATCAGCGGATCGGGGTTAAGTTGAGTACGCACACAGAAGCGTGCATCACACCCCATGGAGAGGGATCATGACCACCAGCAGCGCAGAAGGCATTTGGGAAGGCGGACTCAAGGGAGGCAACGGCACCTTCAGCGCCGGTTCCGGCGCATTCAAGGGAGCCTATTCATTCGGCACGCGGTTCGAGAGCGCCAAGGGCACCAACCCAGAGGAACTACTCGCGGCGGCGCATGCCGCCTGCTTCAGCATGGCACTGTCCGGTGCGCTCGAAGCCGCAGGAACCCCGCCCACCAGGATAACCACCAAGGCATCGGCCACGGTCGAGAAGGCAGGTGGCGGCTTCCGCATCACCACCATCAAGCTGGAAACCACTGGCGTCGTGCCCGGCATTGACCAGGCAAAGTTCCGGGAGACGGCGAAAGAGGCCGCTCAGGGATGCCCGGTGTCGCAGGCACTGGCGAACAACCTGAAGATCGAAGTCGAGGCGAGACTGGAAGAGTAGAAGAGGTAGAAAAGGTAGAAGAGGTAGAAGAGGTAGAAGAGGTGGTTGAGGGGGCCCTCTTCTACCTCTTCTACCTCTTCTACTTAAGATACTTCCACACCATCTCCGCAATGATCCGGTGCCCCCTGGCATTCGGATGTATCCCGTCCGCCGTGTTGAGTGAATCCACGCCGCCGACCCCTTCCAGCAGGAACGGCACCAGCGTGGCGCCGTGCTTCTCCGCCATCGCCGGATACACCGCGCGGAACGCGTCCGCGTAGCGCGCGCCCATGTTGGGCGGCGCCTCCATGCCCACTACCACCAGCCGGATAGTCGAGTCGTGCCGCTGCACCCGCGAGAGGATGCTGTCCAGGTTGGCCCTCAGCGCTTCCACCGGCAGCCCCCGCAGCCCATCGTTGGCGCCGGTCTCCACTACCATCACGTCCATCGGCTGCTGCAGCACCCAGTCCAGCCGCTCCAGCGCCCCCGCCGAGGTCTCGCCACTGATTCCCGCGTTCTGCGTACGGTATGGGAGTCCCGCCGAGTCGAGCTTCTGCTGGATCAGCGCCGGATACGCCTCGGCGGGGTCCACTCCCAGCCCGGCGGTGAGGCTGGTGCCCAGAAAGACGATGACGCCGCGTTCGTCACCGGGATTGCCGGCGGCCGTTGTGCCGCTGGCGCCCGGGCGGGGAGCATCCCCGGCACAGGCCAGCAGCGCCGCGCACAGCGCCAGTACCAGATATCTTTGCATGCCAATTCCGAACATGGATGACGAATGATCGAGTGCAATCAGCTCACCAGGACCTACAGCTCCGGCGGCCGCGCACTGACGGTCCTGAAGGATATCACCCTCCGGATCGACGCTGGCGCGTTCACCGCCATCGTCGGCCCGTCCGGCAGCGGCAAGACCACGCTGCTGGGGCTCCTGGCGGGCCTCGATGCGCCCACGTCGGGCTCGGTGACACTCGACGGGAAGGCGCTGAATGCGCTGGACGAGGATGGCCGGGCCCGGCTCAGGGCCGAGCGGGTGGGCTTCGTGTTTCAGTCGTTCCAGCTCATTCCCACCCTCACCGCGCTGGAGAACGTGCTGGTGCCGCTGGAGCTTTCGGGTGAGCCCGATGTCGCCCGCGCCCTGGGGCTCCTGTCCGATGTGGGGCTTGCCGGCCGCGAGCATCATTACCCCAGCCAGCTCTCCGGCGGCGAGCA
>LLBZ010005020.1_pt8 | contig 14018 bp, 14 predicted proteins | sample 1489421 | NCBI WGS metagenome assembly LLBZ01 (sample SAMN04092657, study PRJNA295927) | soil metagenome | biome: Soil prokaryotic community; feature: Bulk soil; isolation source: soil from tomato rhizosphere | host: tomato cultivar Moneymaker | place: South Korea | collected 2011-11-01 | reverse complement strand
CTTGCCGGGCTTGACGTGCTGGAAGTCCACGATGCTGTACGGCTCGCCGTCGAACCGGATCTTCAGCCCCTTCTTGAAATCCGCGGTAGACACCTGCATGCGGTCAGGACCCTTTCCGTCGTTGAGTCGTCTTGAGTCGTAGCGCCTCTTCGAGGCCCGCGCGGGCGGCGGCGTGCCGGAGATCGCGGCCGAGGAGGCGAAGGAAGATCTGGGCCGCCTCGTCGATCAGCCCCTGCTCGAGACAGACGCGGCCGAAGCTCATGGTGACGAACGTGTCGTCGGCGAGCAGTTGCTTGAGTGCGGACCCATCGGAGACCGAGCCTCCCGCCCCCAGCACGTCCAGCAGCGCGCGCGATTCCCGGTCTCCCGGGTCCAGGCGCACCGCCTGCTCGAGGTGAGCCACCGCGGGAGCCAGCGCACCGGCCCGGCGGTGGAGCTCCGCGGCCAGGCGATGCGCCTGGGCCTCGTGAGGGCTCGCTTCCAGGATCGCCTGCACCTCGCTCAGGGCGGCGTCCGGGTCACCCTCGTCGAGCAGCGCCTTCGCCAGGATCAGCCGCGCCGTGACGTACTGGGGGAAGCGCTCGAGTCCCTCTCGGCAGAGACGGATGGCATCCTGGATGCGCCCGGCCTTGCGGTAGGCGTCGGCCAGGGGGGCGAAGGCCAGCGAGGTCGGATCCCGGGCCAGGCGCTCCTCATACCGGCGTATAGCGCTGAGGGTGGCTGGATCATCGGGCGCCAAGGTCCCACCGACCGGAGAGACCGGGTTAGCCATTCACGAAGCAGTCTACGCAGCAAACGCAGTTTAGTCAATCTTTCTCATATCCTGCAGCGACTTCGCCTTGGTCGAAAAATGCTCCGGATGCGAGACTTGAGCTGATGGACGATGCCGCCCCGCACCCGATGACCCGCAGTCTGCGCTGGCTCGTTCCCACACTGCTCTCCCTCTTGACCGGGGCCGCCCTCATGCGGGCTCTATCCGGCGAGTTCCAGCAATGGGACGACGTGGCGCTCCTGGTGGAGAATCCGCACTTTCGAGGACTTGGAGGCGCCCAGCTGCGTTGGATGTTCACGACCCACCTGATGGGTCACTACATGCCGGTGACGTGGATCACCTATGGCCTCGACTATCTCGTGTGGGGGCTCGACCCGTTCGGCTTCCATTTGACCAACATCGCGCTGCACGCCGCAAACGTGGGTCTGCTGTACGTGGTGGCGAGGCGGCTGCTGCATCTGGCGTGGCGCCCCGGGGTGATGGATGGGGCGGGTCTCTCCGTCGGCGCCGGGTTCGCGGCTTTGGCCTTCGGCGTTCACCCGCTGCGGGTGGAGTCGGTCGCGTGGATCACCGAGCGCCGCGATGTGTTGTGCGGGTTCTTCTACCTCCTGACGGTCCTGCTGTACCTCCGGTACACGACCGCGGAGCCCGGCACCCGAGCGCGACGGATCGCGTACGGTGCGGCGGTGGGCTGTTTCGTTCTCGCGCTCCTCTCGAAATCGATGGCGGTCACGTTACCGGCGGTGCTGTTGATTCTCGACACCTATCCGCTGCGCCGGCTCCGCCTGCAGACGTCCCGGGAGGCCTTCGCGGATGCCGGGCGGCTTCTGCGCGAGAAAGTCCCGTTCCTGGTCGCCACCGTCATGGTGAGCGCGGCGGCCTTCCTCGCGTTGTGGAGCGGGGCCTCGGCCACGTCCTGGCAACGCCTGGGCCTCCTGGAGCGCCTGGCGCTCTCGGCATACTCGGTGGCGTTCTATCTCGGGAAGACGATCCTGCCGACCGGACTCTCGCCGCTCTATGCCCTCATCCTCCCCGTACACGCCCTCGAGTGGCGCTTCATCGCGAGTGCGGTGATCGTGCTTTCCATCACGCTGATCGCGCTCGTCCTGCGTGCCCGGTGCCCCGCGCTTCTCACCGTCTGGCTGGCCTATCTGGCCATGTTGACCCCGGTCGCCGGCTTCTTTCACAATGGTCACCAGATCGCGGCTGATCGCTACACCTATCTTCCATGCATCGGCTGGACGCTGCTCGCGGGAGGACTGGTCGGCATCGCCTGGTCCACGATGCGGGACCCGTACGCTTGGCGACGCCGCGTGGGGAGGGCCGCTGTGCTCGTCGCGTGTACGGCGGTCGTGGCACTGGGCGTCGCCACGTGGCAGCAGACCGCCATCTGGCTGAACGACGAGACGTTGTGGCGCCAGGCGAGTCGGCTCGATCCGCAGTCCCCGGTTGCGGCGGGGAACCTGGGAGCGGCGCTGCGGATGCGCGGCCGATTGGCCGAAGGCATCGAGCAGTCCCAGCGGGCGATTGCGCTCCGTCCCGCGTACGCGGAGGCCTACTTCAATCTGGCTCTTGCCAAGCGCGAACAGGGCGACCCGGCCGCTGCCGAGCTCAATCTGCGTCGCGCCATCGCGATTCGTCCTACCTTTTCCAGGGCCCACGCCGCGCTCGGCGCCTTGCTGGATGCGCAGGGCAGGGGGGATGAGGCGCTCCAGCACTTCCAATCGGCGCTGGCCAGCGATCCTGAGTCGGCCCTTGCACACAACGACCTCGGAGTGGCCCTGGCCCGCAGCGGTCGACTCGCGGAAGCGATCGATCACTTCTCGGAGGCCGTCCGAATCGATCCAAACTACGCTCGAGCCCAGAACAACCTGGGACTGGCTCTGGTCAACTCGAATCGGCTTCCAGAGGCCGCGACGCACTTTCGCGCGGCGCTCCGGGCGCAACCCGACTTCGCAGACGCCGCCCGTAATCTGGCCGAAACGCTGCGGCACCTGAATCGCCGGGGCTAGCGAAGCCCGGCGAGGACGTCCAGCAGCGGCTCCACCGGCACCCGATTCACTATTCGGAACGAGCCGATCTCGGGCGCCACCACGAACGAGACCTGACCGTCGCGCCGCTTCTTGTCGCGGGTGAGGGCGTCGATCACCGCCGCCGGCTCGACCCCGAGTCCGCGTACCGGGAGGCCGACCCGCTGGAGGAGCCGCGTCTGCCGCTCTGTCGTGGCGGTGTCCGCCAGCTTCAGCCGTTCTGCGAGGCGAGCCTCGGCCACCATTCCGAGCGACACCGCCTCTCCGTGGGCCCAGATCTTGAACCCGGTCGCCGCCTCGAGAGCGTGCCCGACGGTATGGCCGTAGTTCAGGACCCAGCGCAACTCGGCCTCCTGCTCGTCGCGCTCGACCACCTGAGCTTTGAGGCGGCAGGAGCCGGCCACAACGGCCTCGAGGGTGGGCAGATCCCGGGCGAGGAGTTGAGGCACGGAATTCTCCAATTCCCGGAAATACCTCGCGTCCAGAACGACGCCGTGCTTGATGACCTCGGCCAGCCCGGAGCGGAACTCGCGCTCGGGGAGCGTGGTGAGAGTCCGCGGATCGACGATCACCATGCGGGGCTGATGGAAAGCGCCGATCAAGTTCTTGCCTCTCGGGTGGTCGATCGCGGTCTTGCCCCCGATCGACGCGTCCACCTGGGCGAGAAGGGTGGTAGGAACCTGGACGAAATTCATGCCGCGCATGTACGTCGCGGCCGCGAAGCCAGCCAGGTCACCCACGGCGCCCCCGCCGAGCGCCACCACGGTGGAGCTACGGTCGCAGCCCAGGTCCAGCAGGCGGTCCCACAGGGCGCTGGCCACATCGAGTCGTTTGGCCTGTTCTCCCTCCGGGATGTCGGCCTGGGCCACCTCGAAGCCCGTCTCAGCCAGGCTCTGCCGCACCGGCTCCGCATGGAGACGAGAGACGGCCGCATCGGTGACGAGTACGACACGGCGGCCCACGCCGCGATTGGCCAGCTGGGGACCGACCGAAGACAGCGCTCCGGCCCCGACCAGGATCGGGTACGAGCGGGCGCCGAGGTTGACGAGAATCTCGATCAAGGGCGGACCGGTACGACGGAGACTACCAGCCTTTGAGGTAGTCCAGATATGCCTGATGATTACGGCGGATCTCGTCGACGCTGTCACCGCCGAACTTCTCCAGGAATGCGTCCGCGAGGACGATCGCCATCATCGCCTCGCCCACGACCCCGGCAGCCGGCACCGCGCACACGTCGCTGCGTTCTACGACTGCCTCCACGGCCTCCCGGGTGTCCAGGTCGACCGAGCGGAGCGGTTTGCGCAGGGTCGAGATCGGCTTCATGGCGGCGCGCACGACCACCGGCTGGCCGTTGGTGACGCCTCCTTCCAAGCCTCCCGCGCTGTTCGAGCCCCGGTGGAAGCCCGCTTCCCTGTCGAAGAGGATCTCGTCGTGGACCTGCGAGCCTGGCCGGCGTGCAGCCTCGAATCCCATGCCGATCTCCGCGCCCTTGATGGCGTGGATCGAGCAGAAGGCTCGGGCCAGCAGCCCATCCAGTTTCCGATCCCACTGCACATAGGAGCCGAGCCCCACCGGACAGCCGAGAGCGACAACCTCGAAGACACCGCCGAGGGTATCGCCCGCGGCCTTCGCGCGGTCGATCGCCTCGATCATGCCCGCCTCGGCCTGAGGATCCGCGCATCGGACCTCGCTGGCCTCGGCGCGCTCCCGGATCGCGTCCCACGGAGCCTCCAGCGGGCCGATCCGGACGCCGCCGATCTCGGTGACGTGGCTCAGGATGGTGATTCCGAACTCCGAGAGGAGCCGCTTCGCCACACCAGCCACCGCGACCCGCGCGGTCGTCTCCCGGGCGCTGGAGCGCTCCAGCACATTCCGGATGTCGTGGTGGCCATATTTCATGGCCCCCGCCAGATCGGCATGGCCGGGTCGGGGACGCGTCACCATCTTGGGGGCGGCACCGGCGGGAGGAGCCCCCACCGACATGGTCTGCTGCCAGTTCTCCCAGTCCCGGTTACGGATGGTGAGCGTGATGGGACTGCCGAGCGTGAGACCCCACCGGACGCCGGCCGAGATGTGGGCCTGGTCCTGCTCGATCTTCATGCGGCCACCCCGGCCGTAGCCACGCTGGCGACGGCCGAGGTCGCCGTTGATGTCCGATTCGGTGAGGGGAAGGCCCGCCGGAATCCCGTCGATGACGGCGGTCAGCGCCTCACCGTGAGATTCTCCGGCGGTGAGGAAGCGGAACCGCCCGGCCACCTACCTTCCGGCGACGGGCTGCGCGCCGTCCGTGCGCAAGATGGTCGGAGTCAGGAAGACAACCAGCTCGCGTCCGGTCTCGAAGTCTTCGCGCTGCTTGAAGAGCCAGCCGAGCACCGGGATGTCGCCCATCAGGGGGACCTTGCGGATGGTCTTTTGCTGCACGTTCTGGGTCACCCCGCCGATCACGAGTCGGTCACCTTCCCGCACCAGGACCTGGGTTTCCGCCTTCCGCTTGTTGATGATCGGCACCGCGGTATCGGCACCGAACGCGATCAAGTCTCCCCGCGAGTTGTTTTCCACTATCACGGCCATCTTGACCTTCCGGATCTCACGGCCGTTGATAGTCTCACGAATGACCGTCGGAGTCACCTCGAGCCGCAGGACCGCCTCTTTGAACTGGACCTGGGTCCCGGCCGAGCTGACGGTGGCATACGGGATTTCCTCGCCCAGGCTGAACGTGGCCTTGTTGTTCTCTACGGTCACGATCTCAGGATGCGCCAGCGTCCGGGTCTTGCCCAGCTGGGCCAGCGCCTGCAGGGCCAGATTGATGTTGAGTCGAGTCCCGACGATGCCGAACGCGATGCCGCCGGCCGGAGTGTTGGTGACCGAGTTCGGCAGCGCGCTGAACGGCAGGTTGACGATGTTGCCACCCGTCGACAGGCCGGTCCCGGCTGCGATCGGCAGCAGGGAGCCCAGCGACAGATTGGGATTCACTGGGTTGAAGTTGCTCGGCGCGATGCCGGTGCGAAGTGCGTCCGCGGCCGAGCCGAATCCCTGGCCGATGATGGTGTTGTTGCCAACGTTCCCGGCCGTGGCGCCTCCCCACTGCACGCCAATCGCCTCGAGCGAGTTGCGATCGAGGATCTCCATGCGGGCCTCGATCTTGATCTGAGGAAGCGGAACGTCAAGCTGTTCACGGATCAGCTTCTTGATCCGCTCGAGGTCGGCCTCGTAGTGCCGAATGAAGATGCTGTTCGTCGCCTTGTTGGCCCGGACGGTGATGCCCTTTGCCAGCACGTCCTGACTCACCGAGACCACCGGCTGGGTCGTGCCGGGGGCGTACGGAGGCGGGTACGGGGCGTTGGGCGGGGGAATGCGTCCCAGCGCCGGATTCGGCGGTCCACCCAGCGACGGAACCACGGTCGGCTCGGCGGGGACGCTGGGAATGATGGTAGTGGGAACGGCCTGCGTGCCCTCGGGCGGGATACCCAGGATGCCCTGGAGGGTGCGGGCCACGTCTTCCGGATCCGCGTACGATAGCCGGATAACTTCTTCACGGAGCGGTCCCCGCGCCGCCTGCTCGGCGGCCGCCGCGTCGGCGGCCAGCTTCTTCTGCGCGAGCTCGGTCTCCTTCAGCTGCGCCTCGGCGAGCTTGGTACGAGTCTCGATCTCCGCGTTCCGCCGAGCGGCCTCGACGCGGGCTTGCGCTTCCTTCTCCTTCGTCAGCTGCTCTAGGGAGACGACCCGGATCACGCCGTCCTTCTCGACCTTTGCGAGGCCTCTGACTTCGAGAATCGTATCCAGCGCCTGTTCCCACGTCACGTTCTTGAGCGAGATCGAGACGCGTCCCTTGACGTCGTCTCCGGCCACGATGTTCCGTCCGCTCTCTGCAGCGAGGATGCGGAGCAGGTTCACGACATCGGCGTCCTTGAAGTCGAGAGAGATCAGCTTCTCACCCGAGGCCGGCGCAGAAGCGGGTGGCGGCGGGGGGGTGCTCGGCGTCGCCTGTGCCAGCATCTGGCGGGCGGGTGCAGCGGGGATCGGGGAGCTGACCGGCGGCACCGGAACGGGCACCGCAGCCGCGGCGGCCACGATGGGTGTTGGGGCCGGAGAAGGCACGACCGGCGCCGGAGCCGGCTTGGGCACGGCGATGGGCTTCGGTGCCACCTTCGGCGCTTCGGATACCGCGGAGACGATCTTCGGAGACTCCGACTTCGTCCCCTGGGACGCGGAGGCGGCGTGCCCTCCGTCGACGGCGATCACCAGGCCGGTCGGTGTCTCATCGATGTGATACCCGACGGTCTTCTGGGTCATTTCAACCACGACCCGCGCGATTCCCTTCCGGAATTGGCTGGCCCGTATCTCCTTGACCGGCTCGACCCCGGAGGTCCAGCGCGCCCTGGTGGGAGCGTACGTGGCGCCCGTGACGTCGATGACGAGGCGGGTCGGCGTATCGATGAGCTTTGCCTCGTACTGAGCCGGGCCGCTGGTCTTGACCGTGACGGAAGCGCCGTCCGACGCCCGATCGATGCTGATGTCCGTGAGCTGGATCGGAGAATCGGCTGTCTGGCTAGAGCCGATCCCGGTCACCGCGAGAGACAGTGCCACGACAAGACCCGCTATCCGCGCGCTTCTCATCAGGTCGGTCCCCCTCCTCATACCTTTACTGGTTCTCCGGCAGACGCAGCGTCAGGCTTGAGGCACCTTGCGAGCCCCGGGCCTGGACGGCGAACGTGACCGAGTTCGGTGTGATCCCAGTGACGCGCCCGTCGCCCAGGGCATCCCCGGGCTTGAGGATGTATCCGATGCCGTCCGGGGCCTCGACGAGGGCGGTCAGACCGGCTGGGCCCCCCACGATTCCCGTCAGCTTCACCGCACTAACCGAGAGACCAGCGTTGTCCTTCCCCAGGAAGATCGGTGTGAAGGGATCGCGACGGCCCTTCGGCTCGTACGCGATGGGCTGGAGCGTCTTCCCGGCGTCCGGCTCCTTGGGTCGCACCACGGGAGTCGGGGTCGCGGGGGCCACCGCCACTGGGGGCGGTGTCGGCGGCGTCCCGCCTCCGCAGCCGGCGACCAGGGCGACCGTCGTAGCGACGAAAACCGACAGATTCACGACTTTCGGTGTAGCGCTCATCGATTCGCCCCCGCCGGCTGTCCGGGCGTCCCGGCCTTCTTCGGTGGCGGTGCGCCCTCGGGCCGGAAGATGTAGGTCATCAAGGTGACCTCGGCTCGAATGGTGCCGGTAGGTCGATCGATGCCGAGCAGCCGCCAGTCGGCGAGATTCACGATCCGCGGCATGCGGCCCATGCGTGCCAGGAAATTGCCGAACTGATGGTAGCTGCCCTCTGCATTGACCGTGATGGGGACGTCGAAGAAGATTTCCTTTTCCTCAGGAGCCCTCGGGGTGAAGACCGCCAGCGCAAGCCCGGACTGGAATGCGAGGTCCGAGATCTGCCGGTACAGTGCCGGCATCTCCTTCTCGGTGGGCAGGCGCTCCTGGGCCGCCTCGAGCTTCTTGCGCAGCGCCTCCGCCTGAGCCTTGAACCCGCGCAGACTGGCTTCGAGAGCCTGAGCCTGGGCAAGCTCGGCCCGGACCTGCTCGCTCTGCTGCCGGAGCGCATCGCGTTCGACCTGCTTGGGGGAGAGGAAGAGGAAATATCCGAGGGCGGCGACGATGACGCACGCCATCACGCCGAGCGCGATCTTCTGGTTCTTGGGCGCGTTTGTGATGGGATCGAGCAGGGCCATGGGCTAGATCTCGAAGCGGCACGTCACCTCGAAGGTGATCGTCCGCGGTGACTTGCTGAGATCCTGCTTCGCATCCAACAGATCGACCTCCTTGAAGCGCCCCGAGGCTTTCAGGTTCGCCATGAAGTCCGAAAGGGCCACCGAGGAGTAGGTCGTGCCCGCGATTCGCAGGCTCGGCCCACGCTCTTCCAGTCGAGTCAGCCAGAGGTCGGGAGGCAGAGTATCGGCCATCGTATCGAGTAGATAGACCGGCCGAGCCTGATTCCGTGCAACGGTTTCGATGGCGTTCAACCGCTTCTCGAGCTCGTCCCGCTCCCGGCGATAGCGCTGACCCGCCGCGATGATCGGCTTGAGGCGCTCCAGCTCGCGGCGGTTGTTCTCGATCTCGGCGGTCAACCGGCGGTCTTCCAGGGACATGGCGAGCCACCAGCCACCGATGATCAGGACTAGGACCGCCAGGATGCCTCCGAAGAGGATTCCGAGGTTGATCTCGGGACCCCCGACGGCTACCCGGCGAGGGCGTTTGGTCGTAGGAGGGGCGAGGTTGACCTTGATCATGCCGGCTTGTCTCCCGGGCGGCGGAGGGCGAGCCCGACCGCCACCGCTAGGACGGGCCCGATCTGTTCCGCATCTTCGTCGGCGAACTGAGCGGCATCGTGCTCGATGCCCTGGAAGGGGCGGGCCAGCTCGACCGGAACGCCCCAGGACGAGCCTAGAAAGTCGTCGAGGCCCGTCAGCTTCGAGCAGCCTCCGGACAGGACGATCTTGCCGATCCGCTCCGACTCTGCGGTGGACGCGAAGTAGTCGAACGTGCGCTGCACCTCGAGGGACAACTCGCGGGAGACCGTCTCCAGGGCCGGGACCAGATCGTCCCAGTTGACCCCGACCTCGCGGCCCTGCTTGGCGGCTTCGGCCATCTCGGTGGAGATGCCGAGGCGCTGCGCGATCGCGTCGGTGTAGTTGTTTCCCCCGAACGGAACGTCACGGGCGAAGATGCAGGCTCCGCCGTGAATCACGTTCGTCTTCATGACGCTGGCGCCGATGTCGATGAGCGCGACCGCGTCGTTCCCGTCACCCGGGGTGCTCTGCTCGAACTGATTCTGGATGGCGAAGGCATCGAGATCGACGACCACCGCATCCAGCCCCGCGGCTTCCACCGCGGCGACGTACTCGAGCACCTTGACCTTCTTCGTCGCCACCAGGACGACCGACATGGCGTTGGCGGACTGGCTTACCACCTGGTAGTCGAGGAAGACGTCGTCGATGGCGAAGGGGATGTGATGTTCCGCTTCGAGCTGAATCGCATCCCCGAGCTCCTTGGCCGTCACCTTGGGCAGCGGAACCCGCTTCACGATCGCCTCACGTCCCGAGACGGAAATGACCGCGCTCGTTCCCGCGACTCCCGCCTTCTCCACGCATTCCTTGATGGCATCCGACACGACCTGCGGCTCGCGGATCGTGCCCTCCGCGATGACGTCCCTGGGAAGGGGCACGCTCGCGAAGGATTTCAGGGCGAGGCCTCCCTTGGCCTGGGCGAGTTCGACCAGCTTGACCGCACTGGTCCCTATGTCGAGGCCAAACGTCGTCGGCTTCCTACCGAGTCCAAACAGCGCCATATTCGGCTCCCGGCCTTCTCCTGACTCCGATTTCGCAACCGTTGCCGCGAATCAGCTGTCAGCCCGGTGCTTTGTGGAAGGAAACTACCTATCGTGATGACAGTTTATAACGGTGCCTTATTTATACTGTCAACACTTCTTGCGCCAGATGATGCGGTTTCGGCCTCCTCGGACCCCGACCTATTGGGGTCCTCGATCGGGTGATGGGTGCCCACCGCGCCGTGATTGGCACCCGGCTACACCTCCGTTTCCCGGTATGTACCGGGCTTGATGAGCCAGCGCTGGGGGATGCCTCCCCCGCCCGTCCTGGCCGCTTGACAGCTCCAGGCCAGAGCGGGTCCTGTCTCTGGACGTGCCTCGATGAGGCTCGGGGACGCGCTTCGAATGTGGCCTGCAACGGCGGCACCCCGGATCTGAGCGCGTCCGGACTGGGTAAACCGGTCGGCCGCGAACGCCAGGCCTTCGAGGACCACCTGCCCATCCATCGCCAGACTGCCGTTGACGACGATCCACCCCCGAAGCCGCCCATCGGGGTTCGGAGCCGCGCCGTCGCGGACGGTCACCGCGGCAAGATCGGTGTCTGGCGTGGCGGGCGAGATGGCCTGGCCGCTGGCCGTGTCAATAAAGACAAGCCCGCCGGGCAGAGGCCGGGTCGCATCGAACGCGATAGACCCCCGATAGTAGGTGCCCTGAGCCCGCGCCAGAGCCTTGAACGCGCTCAACTCGGCGCTGTCGAAGACGACAGCGTCGAAGGAGGCGGGATCCTGCGTTTGGCGGACGTCGGCGGTCCCAATTGGACTGCCGGAAAGCCCAAGGATCTGGCTGCCCGTCCCCAGGGTGGTGGTTCCGGTAGACCAGGTGCCGGCTGGGCTGCCGCACGATGCGTCGCCCGCCGCATCGATGATCACGCCGGGCCCCACCCGCAAGTCACCCCGAACCGTGACCCCGGCCGGGAGGGTGGGAAGGCGAAGGCGCACCGCGGTCGCACTGACACTACGTCGGGCTTGCCCGAGCGCGCCAGAAACGGATGGGGCGAATCCGGTGGCCAGGACCTGTCGCTGGCGATCGCCCGTACCAACGATCCTCAGGCGAAAGCCTCCCAGCGACCGCCCGTTCACCGTCAAGTCCATCGTGGCACTTCCGTCATACGGGGAGGGCGCCGGCGCAGACCATACCACCCCGTCGGGGGCCCCGGGATTGCTGAGAGCCCAGAGTGCCCGGTCCAGTCCGGCGTCCGCCAGCGCCTGGGCCTGCGCGAGGAGCGTGTGATTCCGTGCCGAGAGGGGCTCCTGGCCGGTCAGTGAAGCCAGTCCGAGGAGTACCACCGAAAGCAAGAGCAGGATGACCACCGCCAAGGGCAAGACCGCACCCTGGTTGCTGCGAGCGTCGGAGAAAAGGGATTTCATCGTGCGGCGACGTAGGTGGCCAGGACTACCGCACCGCGGACCCCTGCGAACCCGTCAGAGGCCGTGCCGGGATAGCCGACCGTCACGAGTACCTCACGAAGACCGGCGGTTTGGGCGCTGGAGCACGCGTGAGGCAGGCCACAATCCACGACCCGAACCGACCGGCTGAACTCGGCATCGGGCGCGGGCAGGGCCGGTTCGTCCGGGAAGGCTGCCCCGGCCACCGCAAGTGGGTCGGTGTCGGGCCCTGAGCGGCCGACCGCATGGCGCACCTGCTCGAGCCGCTGCGACGCCAGGAATATCGCGCGCGAACGATTTTGGCCTTCGCGAATTCCCAAAGCCGCGGATGGGAGCAGCGAGATCATTGCGACAAGACCGAGAGAGAGCAAGGCGAGCGCTGGGAGTAGCTCCGCGAGCGTCAGGCCTCGCTCCCCAACCAGGAGCGATCGCGTGGGCACGGGGCTATGGGCCGATCGTGACCCGACCGGACCCGGCTACGGTGACCGTCAGGGTCCGGCTGCTGATCGCGTCGGTTACCGTATACGAGCCACCCAGGTTGGCGTTGCCGAGGCTACCGAAGACCACCGTGCTGTCGCTGACCGTCACATTCTCGGGCAGCCTGATGTTCTGGCTGGAGTCAGCGAGCCCGGTCGGCGCGATGACCGTGCCGTTGCACATCGTGCCGGACGCGGTTCTGAACTGCATCGTGTTCTCGGATGTACGAGCCACGCAGACGGCCACGTTGTTCCGGATCGCGATCTGCCGGGCCGCGCTCAGATAGGCGCCTACCATCTGGGCGCCCGCCCGAACGCGCGCGCTCCGGTAGTAGTTGAGGAACGACGGCATGGCCCAGGTCGTGAGGACGAGAATGATTCCAACCGTGATGACCAGCTCCGCAAGCGAGTAGCCTGCGTGCAGGACTGGAGTCGGAGCGTGAAGTCGATGATGCGGAAGCATCGCGGGAACCGGTTGTAGCAAGAAGAAGACCAGAACGTTTGCTCGGGTGGGAGCCGACGCGGAACGAGACGATCGAGCTCGCTCTCGCGCGGGACTCCTTCCCCTCCAGAAGCCACCCAATATTCAACGGCTTTGCGCCGCCTACGTCGACGCGCGGTCAACCGGCGACGAAGGTGACTGAACCTGTCATCCATCTGGACTGAGTCGGCCGCACCGGAGAGGTGCTTGTTGTGAAGCGGAACAGATTGACGTCAGGTCTGCGACGGAGGAGTCACTCGCTGAGGAACTGTCCGAAATACCAGGCGAGAAGCGCCTCCCCCCAGAAGAGGCTGATCATGCCGCCCAAGGCCAGAAATGGCCCGAAAGGCACCGGATCTTTTCGGGCTTTGCGTCCACTGGCGAGAAGGATGGCTGCCAATGGGCCGCCGATGAGGACGGAGAGCAGGATGCTGAGCAGCACCAGCTTCCATCCGAGGAAGGCGCCGAGCATGGCGCCGAGTTTCACGTCGCCGACGCCCATGCCAGGTTGACCGATCGCCAGGGAGCTTGCGACGATGATGAGGACGAAGAGCCCCCCTCCGACGATCGTGCCCGCCAGTGCGTCCCTCCATCCAATGCCGCCCGGGGCAGCGCTCACGAGCAAGCCTACCCCAATGCTTGGAAGACTCAACACATCGGGGATGATCTGATGGTCCAGATCGATCCAGGTGATGGCGACTAGAACGGCCAAGAGGATGAGGGCCGCCACGAGTCTCGGGCTCGACCCGAAATAGAGGTACGCCAGCCCGAACAAGGCCCCACACATGAGCTCGATCGCGGGATAGCGCCAGGAGATCGGGGCTCGGCATGCGCGACAGCGTGCTCCTAGCAGGGCATACGACAGCACGGGGATGTTGTCGTACCACGCAATGCTCTTTTCGCACCGCGGGCAGGCCGATCCCGGCCTGACGATACTGCGCCCCGCCGGTAGTCGCGCGACTACCACGTTCAGGAAGCTGCCCACGCAGAGGCCGAAGAGGAACGTGAAGACGAAGACCACGGGCAGGGGCATCATTCGGGCCTGCCTAACCTTCTGTGCATGTTTGCCTCAATGATACCCGCCCCGGTGGGCACGTCAGTGGCAATCCTCCACGTAGTTCGGGGGAGGCGGATCAAGTCCGCCTCCCCCGGATCCAAACCCGATGACTTGCGGTCCCTACGGCAAGGTGACGCTGGTGCCGTCGCCCGAGTTGCTGATGGTGAAGGTCCCGGACGTGGTGTTGGCGCTGTAGCTGTACGAGCTGTTCCAGCCGGCCGGACCCGTGGGGACGCTGGCCAGGAAAGGACCGCCGGGCTGACCGAGGGAGTTGGTCACGGTCGTGGTCAGCTCGGTGAGGGCGGTCGGCAGCGTCCCGGTGTGAGCGGAGTAGATGCTGACGGCCGACGCGAGGGCGCGGGCGTCAGCCTGAGCCTTCGCCAGCCGCGCGCGCGCCTGGACGTTGGCGTACAGCGGGATGGCGATGGCGGCGAG
>LLBZ010009615.1_pt2 | contig 14042 bp, 15 predicted proteins | sample 1489421 | NCBI WGS metagenome assembly LLBZ01 (sample SAMN04092657, study PRJNA295927) | soil metagenome | biome: Soil prokaryotic community; feature: Bulk soil; isolation source: soil from tomato rhizosphere | host: tomato cultivar Moneymaker | place: South Korea | collected 2011-11-01 | reverse complement strand
AAAGCGTTAAAGTAATGGCTCCATCTGGCACTACTCTAGATTGTGATATGTGGCGTGGTGCTCTTGGCGCCCGCCAGATGGCACAATCTAATGTCTTAATTGAAGCGTACCACAGAATAGCTTATATATTGCGGTTGTCATATTTCCTCCATAATGATGACATCCTTCACCTAAACAGCAGAAAAGTAACAACGTTCGAGATGTCTTACCGCCGCCCAGGACGGACCGATGGCTCTACACCGCCCTCAAGCCTTTTAGCAGTTTCTGGAGGGCCTTCTGGTATTCAGCCGGATCCTTCCACTGGCGGAAATCCGCGATCGGCCGGACCCTTGTGAGGTGGGCTGTCCAATCCTCCCGGGCCTCCATCACCGCATCGTCCAACCGCACGGGCAGCACCACCAGTCTGTCTTCATAGCTCTCTTCCTGCAGCGCGGCTTCCACCTCTTCGCCGATCCACTCATTCTCGGTGCACGCCTCGGAAAGGATGACGACCAGTTTCTCACGCAGCCGTCTCTGGCGATCCAGGGTCGGGCGCAGCGCGTTGCCAAATTTTCGGTGAACGGGTGTGAACCAGCAGCGAACGCCGTGCCGCTGCAGGTCCGCGTGAAGATGCCGCGCGAACTCTTCGTCCTGAGGATCGAAACCGATGAAACAGGAGCCAGGGTGATCCCCTCCATGGAGCCGGATCTGCCGGATCCGTTCCACGATGGCGTTCACCTGCTCTACCGCGAGCTCGGGCGCGGCCAGTTTTACATATTCGATCTCCAGCTCACTTAACCCACAGCCCTGCAAAAAAGACTCAGGGATTCTGCCATTGGAGCGCTCGATCGTGTCCACGCCGATGCTCGAGCTGCCATAATGCCGCACCGCTTCGAGCCCTTTCACCTGGCTCAGGTCCATGTCCACCAGCAGGCTCCACTGCAGCAGGGACTGGCTCAAGTCGGCGCCGTGCAGGATGGCACCGGTCAGGTTAACACTCTTGAGATTGGACTGGGTCAGGTCGGCGCCGGTAAGATTGGACCTGCTCAAGTCTGAGTATTCCAGATCTGCCCCGCTCAGGTCCGCCTGGGTGGCATGCAGCTCGACCAGCTTCGCAGCTTTGAGTCTTGCCTCTTTGAATTGTGCTCGATCGATCGTGGCATGCCGGAGATCGGCAAAGGAGAGGTCTGCGCAGTTCAAGCGTGCCCCGCGCAGGTCGGCGGAGGAGAGACAGGCGCCCCGCAGGTTGGTCGAAGTGAAATTAACGTTTTTCAGGTTGTAGGCCTGGCGTTCAGGGAGCCATACATTCCAGAGCGCCTCCATCAGATAGGGATCGCTGGTTTCCAGGCTCCAGAAGTTCACGCGGCTGAGGTCCGGCTGAATGGCGGGGTTGTCGTCCCGCCAGTGATTCCAGGCCTCTACGCCCTGCTTGAACACCGCCAAATGCTCGTCAATTGCCATGCCCGGTCATCTCCATCTTCCTTTATCAATGCTTGAACCGTATTATAGTACCATACCGCAAAAACCCTTTTTTCACAGAAAAATTTCATTGCAGTCCCGGACCCGAGGATCACGGGGATCGATCTCCCCACTTTATTTCTTTTCTCAAGGAGAAACCCGGTTGACTATTAAAAAGGCTCGCGACCAGAGTGAGGGGGACACCCTGATGACGAGCATGCTCAATTTATGTCGGCCTGCGTGGCGGGAGCGTTGCAAAGACTGGCATTTCTTGCATGCGTGAGCAGCGGCTGGGGAAAAAGCTTGGAAACAGGGAAGCGCCAAAGCACAGGAAAAAGCCCAAAAAACACGGCAAGTCCCACCAGACACATGTTAGTAGATGAATGGAATCAAGAACTTCACTTCGCGCTGATACCTGGCATACGGCTCTCCGAATTCGACGATCAGGAATTGTTCCTCGATACAACCTTTTTGCCAAAGAGATATAATCGCCAAAACGAACCCAAGAAGACTTCCCAGTGTTGAGGATACGAGCGTTGTTCCTAACAGGGCGAGCAGCATACCCGCATAGATGGGATGGCGCACAATTACATAAGGACCACTACGGATGAATTGCTGGCCTTCCCTGATCGCCACCTCGCCGCTCCAATTGTCCCTGAGTAATTGTCGGGACCAAATCGCGAATGCAACGCCTATGATGGCGAATACCGTTCCTGTAACATCAATAGGGATGGCTTGAGGCACAACGAGCAGACCAGGAAAGCCGGGAACACTGCGACCTAGCAAAACCAGAAGAAAGCCCAGATAGAGCAAGCCCGTGTTGAGCACTGTAAAAGTGCGAGCGACCTTACGCTTTGAAGGGCGCCTTCGAGGGACTCCGAAAGACCAATACACCCAGAATACCACCCAGCATACGCTGATGATTTCCCAGTACGGAGAAGGCATGTGGCGTACGTTACTCCTTTGTTGGCAACCTAACGACCTGGCGTTCAGCTGCCGCGAGCGCACTCAATGAGACACCTTCAAAAAAGCTGGGATCTCGCGCGAAGCCTTCGGCTGGAACGCCGGGTTGGGTGGCAGGCGGTTTAGGGTTTCGATGTGCGATCGAGCTGGCGTGCTGAACCTTTCCGTGCAGCGCACTTGGACAGGTCATAATCCACCCTGATGATTGTGTAGTCCATCCAATCGAGTGGGTTGGGTGCTACCGCTCAGCATCAGTGCCGCTAGCAGGAGAAGTACGGAGCTTGGCAAAAAGAGCCAGCCTATGCTTACCCCCACGACAGACAGGACCACATGCAGACCGGCCAGGATCCGAAATGCGGTGTGCTCCTGGCGGTAGAGGGTATACCCAAGGACGCTGTAAAGAGCAAGGAGTGCGAGCAAGATGGGGATGCCTGCCACGAAAAAGACCGGCGTGAGTATTTCAGGAGCCGGTGCTGCTCCGGCTGGTGTTGCTGGAGTGGTTGCCTGGATTGCAACCGGCAAGAAGGCAAGACGTATACCACGCCAAAGTCCATAGCCGCTGGCAAGGAGCCACAATATCCAGACGATCCATCGGCGCATGGTCATCCTCCGCATGCCGTATCTGCCCGTAAGGGTACCGGACCTGTTCGCTGTGAACTGGCAACGAGTGTGTGACAGGATGGCAGAGTGAAAGGTACCTTGATCATCAGTAGTATAGCACGGTGGCGAACTGATAGGTGGTAGAGCACGGATAGCTGCCGCCCAACTCTCAGTGGTGCCAAATGGCAGGTGGTCGCTTTTTGACCACCTGTATCCCTAAATATGGCGAAATCGACAAGGTGATCGCTCCAGTTGCCCGAAGAGGTTAGGCGGCATCAGATTAAAAAGGAATGAGTACATCACATCCATTCACTGTTTCCACTTAAGTGCCTTTGTTTAGATTATACGGCTACCCTCTGTAAAAACGAGAAAGAAGTTCATCACAATTCATTACAAGAAAATCTCTAATCTTCAATGTGGCTTGACACCGGCCCTCCTACACCCTAAAATCGCCCCTGCGGGTAAAAATACTCTTGATAGAGGTGAAAGGATGACTCAGAACCAGAGCAAGCCGCTCGCCAAGAAAAAGATCGTCGCCTCCATTGCAGCCCTCTCGGCGCTGGCGGCGACCGGGTATGAAGTGAATCGATTGTCTGCTGGACCTGTCGGGGAGAAGGATTGCCCTCCGGTCTTTGCGGATGCAAACCCTTCGAGCAGTGACACGGTGCAGGTGGAGATCGCGCCGCTCTCAGTGGGCGAGATGCTCAAATGGGAGCAAAAAGGCGGGACGATCAACGACGTCAGCTGCCTGAACCGTACGCCTGTGTATGGCATTGTCAGGATCACCAGGGTGGAGGATATCAGGAATGCCCTGCAGTTCGCACGCGAGAACGGGCTCAAGGTGTCGATGTCGGGGGTGCGTCACAGTATGGGCGGGCAGGCCTTCTACAAGAACAACCTTGTGCTGGACATGAAACGCTTTAGTAAGATCGAGATGAGTAGAGAGGGGAAGATCATCACCGTCCAGAGCGGGGCCACCTGGCACGACATCCAGGACTTCCTGCACCCGAAGTATGCGGTCAAATCGATGCAGTCGACCGATATCTTTACGGTCGGCGGATCGATCTCAGTCAATGCCCACGGGATGGATCACCTCGCCGGCTCGGTGGGCAGCTCGATCCGCTCTATGCGCGTCATGCTGGCGGATGGGACCATCGTCAGAGTGAGCCCTGAGCGGAATCCTGAGCTGTTCAATCTCGTCGTCGGCGGGTATGGTCTGTTCGGCGTCATCCTGGATGTGGATCTGGAGATCGTGGATAACGACGTGTACCAGACCGAGCGCCAGGTGGTGAACACCAAGGACTTCCCTGCGATCTTCGAGAGTGAGATCCTGCCGGACGCCAACCTCGGGCTCTTCTACGGACATCTTTCCACCGCGCCTTCATCCCTGCTCGACGAGATGATCTTTTATAAGTACACCAAGGCGGACATCGGCAGAGCGTTCGTGCCTCCACTGGGCAAAGCCTCCGGGATCAAGCTTCGCCGCTTTGTCTTCAACTTTTCCAAGCGGGGCGCGATCCCTATGAATATTAAATGGTATCTCGAGAAAAACGTCGAGCCGATGCTGGAGTCTTGTACGGTGGTACCGCGTACACAGGCGATGGCGGAGGGCGAAGCCTGTTTCGTCTCTCGCAACGAGCCGATGCACGATTCGGTGAAGTACATCCAGAACAACCTGAAGAATGAGACAGACATCCTGCACGAGTACTTCATCCCGCGGGCCCAGTTCCTCCCGTTTGTGGACGGTCTGCGCCAGATCGTCCGTGACCACGACGTGAACCTGCTTAACGCGTCGGTGCGTGTGATCCACCCGGAGAGTAACTTCCTCACTTACGCGCCGGAGGAGATGTACTCGATCGTGCTCTACATCAACCAGCCCACCACGCCCGAAGGCAACGAGAAGATGGGCGTCGTGACCCGCGAGCTCATCGACCTGACCGCGAATGTGAACGGGCGCTTCTTTCTACCATACCAGCTGCACTACACCCCCGAACAGCTTGAGCGCTCCTACCCCATGATTCGGGATTTCTTTGCCGCGAAAGAGATCTACGATCCAGAGGGGTTGTTTACGAACACGTGGTACGAGAAGTATGGGAATGTGTTCTCGCCCTGAGCGGCGCTGGTCGAGTAGGGCGAGTGTTTGTCTCGCTCGTACCGAGACCAAGCCGACGAAGTAATCTCCTCTTAGTGGGTTAGGGCTGATCGACAGGCTCTTACCATTCTATTAGGAGATTGCTTCGCCGCTCGCAATGACACTTATTCCAAAAACCCCGACACAATCTCAATAAACCTCTCCCGATCCTCAAGGTGAGGGATGTGATTGACCCCCTGCATGATTACCAACTCTGCATCCGGAAGGATGCTTTGCAGATATTCACCCTCCCTCAACGGGATGACCGTATCGCTGTCCCCCCAGACGATTAACGCCGGCATCGTCAGCCTTTGATAATTCGCCGGGTCGCTGGTCAATGAGACCTCCTGCGGACCCAATACGTCCTTTAGCCAGTCACCCAGCGTGCTCGTGGCTCCCTGCAGGACCAGTGGCTCCTGCAGGATCCTTATGGTTTCTTCCGTCGCATCCGCGGGGTCAAGGACCATGGCGGAGATCAGAGTTTTCGTGAACAACGGATTGGTCCCCGTCGCAGCCAGGACGGGATTTCGTAGGAAAGGCGTTCCCAGGAACATTTCAATTGCTGAAGGTCTGTGCGTTTCCGGCGCGGGCTGCAGATTGAGATTCAACCCACCGACATCGGCAAGGATCAGCGCGTCGATACGGTCGGGGATTGACAAAGCCGTCTCCATCGTCGCGCCGCCGCCGAAGGAGTGACCCAGCAGGATGGCGCGTTCGATCCCCAGAGAATCCATCAAGGCGACGATGCGCCTGGCCTGGTCGGCGTTGCCGTAGGAGGGGGTAGATGGCCTTTCCGAGTAGCCAAACGGCGGGATGTCGATGGCGATGCAGCGATAGCCCGCCTCCGCCAGCGGCGTCATGGTCTCGCGCCACAGTCCGCTCCACGCCGCGGTGCCGTGGATGAACAGGATGACTTGTCCATCCGCGGCACCCATTTCCTGGATGAACAACTCCACATCTGCGGCCTGCACAAACCGCCCCGTGGACGGCGCTGCTTCCTGCCGCGTCTTCGTCTCGCGCAGGTTCGCCTGCACAGTGAAAAATAAAATCACCGCGAAGATCAACGTCAAAATCGCGGCGAGTGATTTCAGAAGATACCCCAGCCACTTAAAGTGTTGCCCGTCATTGCGAGCCGCGTAGCGGCGAAGCAATCTCATGAGAAATTCCTTGCTCTCACATCAAAATTGAGATTGCTTCGTCGTAGCGCCAAGGCGCCACTGCTCGCAATGACAGATGCTTTCTAATAATCATACATATGCTCAAACCGAATATCCTCCCTGCCACTCAGCTCCTCAAAGAACTGTGCCATCTCTGCCACCTGGACTTTGACCGCCGCGCGGGTCTGCCCGGGCTGGGTCAGGATCGGCAGTCCGAAGAGATATTCTCCGTGCTCGAAGCTGTAGTCGGCTTCCGGCGAACCCAATAGGGTGAACAAGATCTCATCGTTCCCGGCGATCTCCTCGAAGCGCACGCCGCGCTCCAGCAGCCCTGGCACCGTATCCGAGAAATATTCGAAGCGCGTGATGCGGATCAGCTGCCGGCCGCCGTCGATCTCCTGCACGACTTCAAGGTCCTGGCTTTGCATTTCATTCGTAACGCCCCGGGTCACGGCGTAGATCTTTTCCACGTCCGCCCCGCCGTAGGTTGCCTGCGCGCCGAGATTGGTGAGGCTGCTATATAACAGCTTTCCGCCGTATTCGATCGTCAGCGCGAGCTTACGCTCCCACTTGCGGACCGGGTCCGGTCCCCACAGGCTCGTCTCATTCCACAAGCCCTGCAGTTTTTCCTTGAACGGGAAGAAATACCATGGGATCTCGTGCATGAATTCGCCGTATTCGCCGGCGACTTGCGCGGCATAGACTTCTTCTTCCGTCGGCGTCTCGGAGCTGATCCAATCCGTCAGCCGCCCGATCGTCACTTCGTAGGCACCCTTGAGCATATTTTCCGCGGTGAAGCTGATGCCGATGAACGCCAGTGTGAACTGCGAATCGCCGTTGAACGGATAGCGGCCGCGGATTTCCTGGCACACGTCCACGTAACTCTGCCAGTATTGTCCTACAGCCCGGAAGTAGGGAAAGTCGCTCGAGCTATTCGTGGCGATGAAGTCGGCGTATTCGTCTGTGCTGTAGACGATATACCACTCGGGCAGCGTGAGATAGGTCTTGGACTCAGGACGGTAATAATCGGGGATCTCGCGAACTGCCTCCCGGACCGCCGCCACATTAGAAGTGGGCGAAGCAGGCTCCTCGGCGGGAGGGTTCTCCCAGATCCGGCACGCAACCCAGACCCGCGGCAGGTTCACGAGGGATGGTCCCAGTGCAACGAGGAGGAATGCGCCGAGAAAAATCGCGAGGCAACCTGGACGGCGTCTACGTGGTCTGTTCATGCTGTGCGAAGCGCTTGCCCAAGACGAAGCCAATAAAGACCGCGATCCCGCCAATGGCGATGTGAGGGATATTGGCCAGGAACCTTGTGGTCAGATCGAGCGGCGTGATTCCCTGGAGGAAGATTCCCCCGTCGAGATATCCCTGTCCCGTTAAGAATCCCAGCACCCCATCCAGGCCGTAGATGATGCCGAATAACTTGAAGTAGAAAACAGAAGCTTTGAAGGAATGCCAGGCTGCGATGGCTGCCCACACCCCTGAAGCATAATGTAAAAGATCGTCATACCATTGCAGGCTGAAGATCCCCAGTGTGACCCCGTTCTCGTCGTTGATCATGGGGATGTGTGCCAACGAGCCAAGAAAGAAAAACATGATGGCATAGACCCACGCTAGTTTTTGAATTGTATTGGACTGCATTGCTCGCTCCTTTGTATCTGGTATGGACTTCCCTGTGGCAGCATTATAGCGGTTCGAGGCATCCTTTACAACGCCGGAAATTCGATCATCTAGGCCTTCAGCGCCGTCCTCGGCGCTATGTTTCATAAGTAAACGCCGCCGTCCTGGCGGCGTGAGCATACAAATGCAAATGTACTTTAAGAAAGCTATGCCCAACCTTGGATCAGATCCAAACAAAAACGGAGACAGCAGAATTGCCATCTCCGTTTTCGTCTTTACCCAAGAGCGGATGATCAATCCGCCCTACTCAGGTGTTCATATGATAAATCTCGATCAGGTTGCCGCAGGTATCGTCAAATATGGCCGCGGTCGACATCCCCATATTGGTTGGCTCCATGGTGAACTCCACACCCAGGTCTTTCATGCGTTCATATTCCTCTTGCACATTGTCCACCAGGAAGGCTGTGAACGGGATGCCATCCTTGACGAGCGATTCTTTGAACGCCTTCATGGCAGGGTAGCTGGCGTTCGGCTCGAGTAGCAGTTCTGTGCCGTTTGGCTCTTGCGGAGAGACGACGGTGATCCAGCGGGCGCCCTCTCCCAGGGGAAAATCATTCTTTTTGACAAACCCTAAAATTTCTGTGTAAAACTTGAGTGCCTTGTCATAATCGTCGATAGATACGCTGGTCAATTTGATTTTCATGTTCCTTTATCCTTTCCTCAGAAGTTGTGTGGCGACCCAACAGTTCAGCTGACGAAACTCACTGGGGCTGAGACCAAACTGCTGCTTGAACGCCTTGCTAAAGGCCGCGTGGGTGTCGTAGCCAGCGGCAAGCGCCACCTCAGTAATATCCACGGCGCCCATCCGTAGCTTGCGCGCGGCGCGCTCCAGCCGCAAACGGCGGACGTAGCTAATGGCGCTCTCCCCAACGTGAGCTGTGAAGACGCGATGAAAGTGGGGGACCGAGAACCCGGCGACCGCGGCTAGCGTTTCACGATCGAGCGGCTCACTGATGTGCTCACGGATAAAGCGCATCACGTCTTCGATGCAGACAGCATGGTCCTCAAGGATCTGGGGTTCGCTCAGCATATCTAGAATATAGTATATCAGAACACCTGTTCGCTATTCCAAATGTATCATGTGGAAATATCGAACACCAAAACAGGATGTCATCCTGAACGACCGACACATGCGCCGGCACGATTTGCTTAGCAAATCGAGTGCAGGTGAGGGAGTGAAGAATCCCAGCTGGTTTCAATCCTGCGCCTGAATCCAGCAGGAGACCCTTCGCCCATAGGGCTCAGGGTGACATATTCTCTTTTTCCTCCAAATTAGATATTCCATCATGTGAAACTTTTTCGGTTTGGGGCAATCTAACGAAGTGCAGGCCCAAGGAGTTTGCTATATGAATCATTTGAAACGTCTGGTCTGGTGTGCTTTGCTGTTTGGCATTCAGGTAATGTATTTCCCACTCAACCGCTTTCTACAGGGCGGCATGGAATTCAAAACCGCGCTGGATGAGTACGTGCCGGTCTGGCCGATATGGGTGTTCCCCTATGGATTGGTCTGCGTCTGGTGGATCGTAGCTTACCTCTGGGCGGCGTGGCGCATGGAAGACCGTCTGTACGAAGCCTTTTTCCTTGCTTCGGCGTTTGCCAGCGTCGCCGCATTGACAATCTATACAGTATTTCCAACCTACGTAATTCGGACTGCCCTCCCCGGCACCGACTGGCCTTCGCAGCTGCTGAACTGGATCTACACGAACGATTACGCCTACAACGCCTTCCCGAGCGGACATGTATACATCACGACTCTGATCGCGTTATTCTGGTCACGCTGGTTCCCGGCAGGGCGCTGGGCTCTGACGGTGACTGTGGTCATGGTGATTCTGGCGACCCTGTTTACCGGCCAGCATTACTTGCCCGATCCCATCGGCGGACTGGCCCTTGCCTGGTTCAGTTATCGGATCGGGCTGTGGTGTGTGGTAGAGCGAGCACCAGTTCGGAGACGGCTGGAACGCGCGCAGTCTTAGGAGTTAAAATATCATTTTCCCCTGATTCTTACTTCTCAGAGCAAGTCTTACTCAGCATCCTTCGATTTGGGTCGATAGGGCCCGCCCGGTTCTCCCCAACCCCACTTTGGCATGGGTGCATTTTCGTCGATCGGACTCTCACCGGTCTGTGAATTCTGGACCGCAATACGACTGCCCCATTCCAGATAACTCACCAGCGCCGAGCGGAACTCGGGGTCATCCGGCAGGCCGACTTCATCTGCCGATTCGAGGAACAACTCGATCCAGCGTTTCCGTTGCGTTTCGTCGAGCTTCTTGCCTACATGCCGGGAGATCATATGCGCGTGGCTTTTTTTGCTCTCTCCCGTATAGAGTTTGGGTCCACCCATGACCTCCGAGAGAAAGCGGGCAACATATTTAGAATGTTCCGAGGCCATATTACGGAACAGATCCCCGAGCAAATCATCCTTCAACACTTTGGCGTAGAATACCTCGGTCAATTTTTCAAAGGTGTCCTGACCACCTGCCCATTCATACATTGTTGGGGTTGTCATTTGAATCGATTCTCCTTTACTTCCAGAGATACCCGTATCCATATTCGCCTTCGATCAAATTCCCTTCTGCAAAGCGCTCGAAGCGGAAGGGGGTGATGTCCACGGTTTTGGGCGCGCCGTCCAGGATGAGCTCCACCAGGCTGGCGCCCGCGGCCGGGGATGTCTTGAAACCGGTGCCGCTGAGCCCGCAGGTGAGATAGAACCCGTCCAGCCCTGATGTGCCGTAAATGGCCCGCTGGTCGGGGGTGATGCCGTCGCGCCCGACGTGGATGGAGTGCAGTCCGCTTTCTTCGATCTTAGGGATGCGCTGGATCATCTGGTCGATCAGCTTTTCGAGGAACGTGTCGGTAGGTGTCTGGTCTTCGGCATCGGGCGGCTCGCCGCGCAGCGATTCGTCCTCGCCCGCGGCCAGGATGAGCGCGCCGCCCTCAGGGCGGAAGTAGCAATTGATGATGTCGTCGATCACCGCCGGGAATCTGCCCAGCGACGGCGGACGGTGGAGGAAGGCGACGTCGTGAGTCCAGGTCTCGAGCGGGATGTCGATGTCTGCCAGGCGGCCCACATGTTTAGCCCACGTCCCCGCCGCATTGATGACGATTGGCGCATCGAAATCTCTCTTTGTGGTGTTGACGCCTGTCACGCGCCCGCCTGACGTGTGGACCGCGGTCACCTCGCAATTTTGGATGAGCATAGCGCCGTTGCGTTTTGCCGCCTCCAGAAAGGAATTCGTGGTGAGGGTCGCGTCGGCATAGCCCGAATCGGGCTCGTAAGCGGCGTAGTCGAAGTGCTCGGTGACGAGGTCGGGGAACAGCTCCTTCACCTCCGCCGCAGAGATGACCGATGTGTTGATGCCGATGCGCTGCTGGTTGGCGACGTTGCCGCGCAATTTGTCCTCGTGCTCGCGTTTGGCGATCTGCAGGAAGCCTGTGTTGATGAATCCACAGTCACCGCCCACGCGTTCCTTCCAGTTGCTGAAGTAATTTTTGTAGCTCACATAGGTCAGCTCGGACTCAGCGGCCAGATCGTAGTGCATACGGACGAGCCCGCTGGAGTGGCCGGTCGCGCCCGAGGCGCTGACCCTGCGTTCGAGGACGGCTGTCTTGAGTCCGCGTTCGGCCAGGTGAAAGGCCAGGCCGGCGCCCATCACGCCCGCGCCGATGACGATGGCATCGAAGGTTTGATTCATGAGGATTCCTTTTTGTATTAACCACGAAGGGCACTAAGGAGCACAAAGGGAACGGCAAAGGAGGGTGGTGTTGGTTTTCCGAAGAGCTTGTAGCGAATTGTAGCAGGATTCAGGCGCACTCGCGGCTTTACTGCCCGCGAGCAACTACGCGCCAGTCGAAGGGCAGTAACTCTCGTAGGGTCATGACCGTGCCTTTCGTGACGAGCACTTCTGTATTGACATTCTGCTCGTGAAGCTGGCTGATGAATTCCCGGCAGCGGCCACAGGGCGGCAAAATGACCCCATCCCAGTTCACGGCGACCATTTTCAGCACGCGGTTTTCTCCGGCCGTGATCATCGCGGCCGCGGCGGCATGTTCGGCGCAAAATCCCATCGAGCTTGATGTGTCGATGCAGACGCCTGTGTAAATCCTGCCGCTCTCGGTCAGGATCGCCGCGCCAACCCCACCCGCTTCCGCCTCTGGAGAAAGACGGCGCGGATTGAGCACCAGTTTTGCCTGTTCGTATAACTCGTCAAATCCCATATCGGCCTCCGTGAATAGACGTTTCATTTTCTTCATCCACCATTCTCTCCGGGATGGCTGCGAAAATCAATTCCGCGCGAATCGCTGTCGATGGTCAGGGATGCGATCGTGACATGCCTCGGTCGTGTGACCGCGTAAATGACCGCCTCCAGCACATCTCGATTCGTGACCATCTCTTCCTTGGTCCGCGAAGGAACAGCCTTCCATTCTTCGTCGAGGGGTGAGATGTCCTGGATCCATGGCGGGTGGATGCAGATGGAGCGGATTGGCGTTCCCAAAAACATCTGGCGCAAGCCGTCTGCCAGCGCGGCCTGTCCATGCTTGGCCGCGTAAAACGGGACCGAGGTCGTATACATTGGGACGTTGAGTAACCCGCTGATGGAACCGATCGTGACCACATCCGGCCGTCTCGACTTTTGCAGGGCAGGAATCAGCGCCTGGGTGAGAAGAAACGTGCCTGTCAGCGCAGAGTTGACCACGGAAAACACTTCTTCTGCTGTATAGGGAGTCTCGCGTCTGCCCAGCCACGCCGCTCCATTATTGATCAAGATATCTATGACGGGAAAGGAATTCGTGATTTCTTTGACCGCCGTCTCGATGTTTGCCGCGTCGGCGAGGTCTGCCACAAAGCTTTGCGGGCGGCGCCCCGTCCTGCTTTCGATGTGGCCGGCAATGATGTCCAATGCATTCAGCGAACGTCCGCACAAAATGACGTTGCAGCCGGGGTCGGCCAACCCAAGCGCGAGTGCCGCGCCTAACCCGCGTGCAGCGCCAGTTATGATCACATTGGTGTTCTCAAGAGGAAATGTCTGTTCTGCCATAGGGACCTTTCTGTGAGTATCCAAATTGTAGCAGGCTCCCTGATTCTGTGAATCATAAAAACTGCGGAGAGCGAAACGCCCTCCGCAGTTTTTCTTACAGTGTACAAATTTTCTTACGGTGTATAGCTCACCTGAACAGCAACCCAATCGAGCGAGAAATCGCGCGATGTACTGCCGGCGACGTCGGTGATGCGGACGCGGAAGTTCGCGTTGGAGAATTCGCCGCTCGCCCAGGTACGGCCCCAGGTGTCGGCTGCGCCGCCGAGCAAGTAGGTCGCTTCGCTGGTCGTCAGCGTGGATGTGGACTTGGCTGCCGTCCACGAGGCGCCGCCGTTCCACGAGACCTGCACGCAGAATCTCGGCGATCCGGCGGTGCTGTCTGCCCGTCCATCCAGGCGGACCTCGATGCCTGTGACCGTGGCTCCGCTTGGGATGCTGGCGTTATAGTTGTAAAAGATATGCCTGTCCTTGCGGTTGCTGGTGCAGGAGGAGTTGCTGTTCGTACCGCTATTCGTGTCTACAGCGAACAAGCCATCGTCCGCAAAGGCGTTGGCCGGGTTGGTTTGATATCCGTTATTATCGCCCGAGCCGCTGGTCACGGGCGCCTGCGCCGACGGGCTGAGCAGACCCGTATTCACAGGCGGCGTTCCAGTGCCGCAATACTGCGCCCCCTTGCCGATCACATCATACGGGCAGTCTGCCTGCTCCAGTAAATACAGGACTGCGTCGCGGTTGCGGGAGGTCTGGGTGGGGATCACTTCATCTGGCGGATAGAAGCCGCCCTGGGAAGAGGTGCGCGGGTACATCTCGAAGGTATAGTTCATAATGCTATGCACGCCATACAACCAGTCGTTGATCGTACCGTCGGTGATGTACAGGTCGCTGGCCTGTTCGGGGGTGTATCCATTTGTCGCCGCCATTGCCTGGCCCATGGTAACCAGCACGTTATGATCGTCCTGCGTCATGTCGGATGGCACATCCGTGAACGTGTAGCCATAGGGCCACAGGACTAATTCCTGATAGGTGTGGAAATCA
>LLBZ010035446.1_pt3 | contig 14077 bp, 17 predicted proteins | sample 1489421 | NCBI WGS metagenome assembly LLBZ01 (sample SAMN04092657, study PRJNA295927) | soil metagenome | biome: Soil prokaryotic community; feature: Bulk soil; isolation source: soil from tomato rhizosphere | host: tomato cultivar Moneymaker | place: South Korea | collected 2011-11-01 | reverse complement strand
TCGGTCTCATAGCCATTCTCCCCTTCTCTGTAATTGGCATTTACCGCATGAATCGCCATAGCGATGGCTGCCGGAGAATTTTTAATGATTTTCTGTGCCAATTCATTACAAAAATCCAAAAGCTCAGCCTGTTTACAAATATGATTTGCCAATCCCATTCGGTAGGCTTCCTCAGCCGAAATCATTCCGGCCGTTAAAATCATTTCTAAGGCACGTCCTTTACCGATTAGCTGCGGCAAACGCTGTGTTCCTCCGTAACCGGGAATCACGCCCAGAGAAACTTCCGGAAGTCCCATTTTAGCATTTTCAGCAGCTACACGAATATGACAGGACATCGCCAATTCTAAGCCTCCTCCCAGCGCAAATCCGTTGATGGCTGCAATAACCGGCACCCGAAGGTTTTCGACAAAATTAAACAAGGTTTCCTGTCCCTGAGCCGATAACTGAATACCTTCTTCTACTGAAAATTCGGCAAATTCGGCAATATCTGCTCCGGCCACAAAGGCTTTTTCGCCGCTTCCGGTTAAAATAATGGCGCGAACATCCTGAAGCATTTCCAAAGTTGAAAAAGCATGGTGCAATTCGGCAATAGTTACTTTATTTAAAGCATTTAATTTTTCAGGTCGATTGATGGTAATGGTTGCAATATTATGCTCTTTTGCAATCAAAATGTTTTGGTAGCTCATTGTGTTGATTTAAGAGTTAATAATGGGTAGCGAAACTGTAAAACGTGTTCCTTTGCCGTATTCGGTTTCAAAGTCGATGCTGCCTTTATAGTTTTCGATAATATTCTTTATAATTCCTAATCCCAGTCCCATTCCACTGCTTTTGGTGGTAAACTTAGGTTCGAAAATACGATGTATATCCTCCGTTTTAATTCCGATTCCGTTATCTTCTACAACAATTAGCACATTATTATCTTCTTTTTTGACCGAAACAGCTACCCTCTTGTCCTCTTGTTGCTCAGGAATCGATTGTATGGCATTTTTTACTAAGTTAGTAATAATTCGGATTAATTGGGTACGATCGATCTTCGAAATTATCTCCGGCGCTTCACTTTCAAAAACAATTTGATTTTCGGTGAAAATATCTAAGGCCAATTCGACTACCTCAACCACATTCAGCGTTTCATTTTGCTGTGCCGGCATCGAAGCAAAATTAGAAAATGCCGAAGCCACCGAATTCATCGTATCAATTTGCTGAATTAAGGTTTCGGAGTAATCTTTCATTTTTTGCAAAATATTCGGATCATCCGGATTAAAACGACGTTGGAAGCTTTGCACTGTCAATCGCATTGGTGTCAGCGGATTTTTAATTTCATGCGCCACCTGTTTGGCCATTTCGCGCCAGGCTTCTTCCCTTTCGCTTTGCGCTAATTTAATGGCACTTTTTTCTAATTCGTCCACCATTTGGTTATAACCGGCTATTAACAAATTGATTTCTTTGCTGTTGGCAGTAATTAAAATCTTTTCATTTTTTTTGTTCAAACGCGTTTCGTTTAATTTATCCGAAATGGTTTTCAGTGATTTGGTAATATAGGAAGAAAGGAAATATGCCAAAGCAAAAGCGACAATCAGCATAAACGAATAAACTTGCCCTAAACGGATAAGGAAACTATTTAATTCTTTTTGATAAAAACCATCATCCTCCTGATAAGGCAAATTTAAAACTCCTAAAGGTTTGAATTTATCGTCTTTTATTTGGGTAAAAGAAGAACGATTTTTAATACCATTGATGGTCGTAGTTTCCTCATAACGCTTTCCAATCGAATTACGAACCAGTTTCAGAATATATTTAGGAACAGGTGGCGAAACTTTATCTACCGAAAATGATTCTTTTGAGGATTTAAGCAATTTCCCATTTAAGTCGTAAATATTAATCTCGGTATTATGGATATGTGCAATTTCATGAATTTTATCCTTAAAAATCAAATCCAGATTTTCGGTTGTCAAAGGATAAGTGGTCGTGGAAAGAATGTAATTGATGTGTTCGCGAACCGCATTTTCCTTGCGTTCCAAACGTTCCTGATGGTATTCTTTGGCTTCACTTTTAAACTGAATAATTGAAATAGAAGCCAGTAAAACCGAAGCTACAATTATCACTACGATCATCGAAAGAAAGATTCGAATTCGCAAGGATAGCATTGATAATTTGAAGCTCTTAAACATAGTTTGCAGTATTCAGTAGCAGTGATCAGTGGCAGTTTAAAACTGCATACTGCTACTGCTGACTGTTTTTCTCTCTTATTTTTTTGTAAAATCTAAAACCCAGCATGATAAGAATCGAGAACAAAATAATCCCGATGACACCATAAATCCAATTTACGGCATTTTTTAAAACTACTAAAAAAACAACCGCAAAAAGAATAATAGTAGCTCCTTCATTCCACAAACGCATAAAATTGGTGGAATAGTTTACCTCATCTTTTTGTAATTGTTTGTATATCTGATGGCATTTTAAATGATACAAATACAACACAAAAACAAAGCCAAGTTTTACGTGCATCCACGGCATTTGCAACCAGGCATTTCCCGTAGGTGTAAACAACAGCATCCAAAAGGCAAAAATACTGGCTAAAACCGCCGATGGCCAGGTGATAATATACCACAGGCGATAACTCATAATTTTGAATTGCTTTTGCAAAATTTCCTTTTCTGGTGAGGGTTTATCGGCTGCTTCAATTTGGTACACAAACAAGCGGACGATATAAAACAAACCCGCAAACCAGGTAATGACAAATATGAGGTGCAAAGATTTTAAATAGTTGTAATAATCCATTTGAATTTAGATTTTAGATTAACGATTTTTAATTTTTGATTGTTCCATTCTAAAGACTTAGCATTAAATCTAAAATCGTTAATCAATATTCATCAATCTTAAATCTATTTCGCCCAGTCGTTAATCCAGTTACTTACGGTTTTGCACCAGTCGTCACCATCGTTCAAACATGGAACAGCGAGGAATTCTTCTCCCCCGTGTTCTTCAAATTCTTCTTTGGCACGCATGGCAATTTCTTCCAAAGTTTCTAAACAATCCGCCACAAAAGCCGGTGTTACTACCGCCAGTTTTTTAATCCCTTTTGCAGGCATTTTGTTGATTTCAACATCCGTATAAGGCTCTAACCATTTATCACCTGCTAAGCGCGATTGGAAAGTAACACTGTATTTTTCTTTTGGTATTCCCAAAGCTTCCGTAACTAATTTGGTCGTTTCATAACACTGATGACGGTAGCAAAATGCATGAGCCGGCGAAGGTGTATTACAACAAGATCCGTCTATCTTGCAATGCGATTTGGTAATATCTGTTTTGCGAATGTGACGCTCCGGCAAACCATGATACGAAAACAACAAATGGTCGTAATCGTATGCTGCCAATGAACTTTTAATCTCATCGGCAAGGTTTTGAATATAATCGGGTTTGTTGTAAAAAGCAGGAACGGATGAAAATTTCATGTTTGGGAAATGCTTTTTGCGCACTTCTTCGGCTTTTTCTAAAACCGTAACCGTTGAGGACATCGCATGATGCGGATACAACGGAAATAACAATACTTCCGTCACTCCTTTATCGGCCAGTTCTTTTAAACCGGAATAAATATCAGGATTTCCGTAACGCATTGATAAAGCGGCTGGAATACTTAGCTGTGGTTTTACTTTTTCAAACATTCGTTTTGAAAGTACAATCAAAGGCGAACCTTCTTCCCACCAAATTTTACTATAGGCTTCGGCTGAATCTTCCGGACGTTTTCTTAAAATAATACCGCGAACCAATAACGCTCTTAATAAAAACGGAACGTCAATCACGTATTTATCCATCAAAAATTCGTCTAAATACGGTTTTACATCTTTGGGAGTTGGGCTTTCAGGCGAACCTAAATTGATCAATAATGTACCTTTCATCTTATTGTTTTTGTTGTCGCAAAAGTAAACCAAATCTGTGTTGGTATAAATTACTATTAACTATTTTTTATTTATTGTTGAATCTAAAAAATCAATCTCCAACTAAGCATTCGGATTGATAGACATCAAATATTTTTTGGGTGTAGTTCCAAATTTCTTTTTGAAAGCTGCAATAAAATGACTTCCGGTGCTGTAGCCTATTTTTAAACCCACTTCATTCACATTGTAGGATCCACTATCAAGCAGTTTTCGGGCAAAATCCATTTTGTAATCAAACAAAAAGCCATAAACCGTATCGCCATAAATTTGCTTGAAACCCATTTTGAGTTTTTTCAAATTGAGTCCAACCTGGTCAGCCAGTTCCGGTAATCCCGGCGGCTCAGCCATATTAGCAATGATAATTTCTTTGGCTTTTTTAATTTTCAAAACGTTCTCTTCGTCAACCAAAAACGGACATTGTTCGGCATCAGGATCTTCATTTCTATTAAAAAACAAGCTTAATAGTTCGTAGCCCTTGCCTTTGTAATACAAATTTTTTATCGAAGGATTCAAATTATAATGGAACATCTGATTCAAAACAATCGCCATCGACGGACTGATATCACTTTCGTTATAATACTTTTTATCCTGATTTTCTTTGCTCAAAAACGGAATGTGTTCGGCATCAGAAGTAAACAATCCGTGAAACTTTTTGATAGAAACAAAAATGGAAATCAACCAGGATTTAGGTGCAATCTGAACATTCAGAGGCAGTTCTTTTTCGGTATTATAAAATAACAATGCTTTTTCTTCCTTGAGATTAAGCACGTAATTGCCCTGATTAAAAATATAGTTGGCACTACCTTTTAATCCGAAATGAAATTGAATTAAGCCCAACTGAACCGGACGCTGAAAGGTTAAAACGGCATCGGTATTATTTTGAAAACGAATTAAAATAAAATCATCGTCAATTTTTATTTCTTCCTCCATTTTTCCTATTTACTTTGTTCCACTTTTGTTTTTTTGGTCTTTCAAAATTAAATCTTTTTGATGGTTTATTCTAAAATAAAAAAATCTTTGTTCTTTTCGTCTCCTATTTCAAAATTCCATTCAGCTGAATGTGGACGGCATTGGAAACTTTATTTTTTACTATTGCGGGAATATCAATGGCAAAATCACTGGCTTTTACTGAAAAATTTGAGGCTATTTTAATTCCTGAATTGGATTGACTTATTTTAAGAACCGCCTGAATGGCTTGGGTTTTTCCGTGCAATTCTAATTTTCCGCTAACCCGATAATCCTTAGGTATCGAAGTCAAATTTTGAAGGTCAAAATTTTCAATATTACCTCTAAAAATCGCTTTTGGATATCGATCACTTTCTATATAATTTTCATTAAAATGCTCTTCCATTAAAGCCACTTTAAACCGAAATCCTTTCATTAAAGCCAAACTGGCAATTTCGCCCGTTTTCGGGTTTACAACTAAAGTTACCGTATTATTTGCTGCTTTTACTTCTTCAAATGAAGGCACCGAAGCTTCAAAAACGACGGTTGCCGTTTTACAAATCATTTTCTCCTGAGCAAAAGTCAAATTGGCTAGCAACAAAATGCTTATTAAAATAATTTTTTTCATGTTTTCTGCTTTTAAATTATTCTTCGACAAATCCGTCATTTTTCCATTGCACTACAATATCAATCGTAGCTTGCGGTAATCTTGGCCCGCCTTGCGGCATCAACAAACTATTGCCGTTGTTAAGTGAAATTCGATCAATCAATCCCCGACTTTCAATAGCATTTTTCACCTGAGCATAAGTCACTAATGACATTGGAGCGCCATTCGTCGGTGTTGCTCCGTGACAACGAATGCAATTATTATCCATAATCGGTTTTACATTTTGTTTATAGCTAACAACGCCTTCAATGGGCGGATTATCCATTAAAGTTTCCGGATTATCATTGGAACAAGCCATAAAAAAACAGGCAGATAACAGCAACATAAAAAGATTTTTTGTTTTCATAACGATTGGTTTTTTTGAGAATTAAACAAAACAAAGTCAGCTCGATAAATGATATACGACAAAAAAATCTTAGCGGTTTTTGAAACTTATAATTTTTGTCAAAACCAAATTCAGAATTCCCACGTACATATCAATAGGTTTCTAAAATGCAGCATCATGAAGAAAAAATTACAATATGGAATCTTGATTTCCGCAGTAACATTGGCTGTAATTCTTTATTGCTATGTCTATCAAAACCATAGAAATATTAGTCAGGAAAAAGCCGCTTACTCGATGAGTGTTCCGGAATTAGAAAAAGAATTTACTGCCAATGATAGTTTGGCACTGGCAAAATTTCAGGATCAAACGATACGAATAATGGCTACTATAACGGCCTTAGATCACCAAAACAACTTAATGGTTTTGAATCATAAACTCTTAGCCATTTTTACCGACAGCATTCCTAAAAACATTAAAATCAATCAAGAAGTTACCGTCAAAGGTCGGTTTTTGGGCTACGATGAATTAGTTGACGAATTTAAAATGGACCAATGTTCATTTGCTGATTAACCAATAAAAAAACATTTATGAAAAAGCTTATCTCCCTGTTATTGCTGATTCCTTTAACAGCATTTTCCCAAAATGATTTACTAAACGGAATCGATTCTATTTCTTCAAAAGAAAGAGTCACTGCTGCCTTTAAAGCTTTGAAAATTGTCAATTTAGAATCGACTAAACTGGCTGCCAAAGGCGATTTGTATTTTATTGTAGCCCATCGGTTTGGTTCGGTAAAAGATGGTTTTGAAGGTTTCTTCGGGCTGGACAATGCAAACACCCAACTGAAATTTGTTTACGGACTAACGGAAAATGTAACCCTCAGCGCTGCGAGAAGCGAACTGGCTTATGATTTTTCGGCAAAATATGCTTTGGTGCATCAAATTAAAAATGGTTTTCCACTAAGCATTGCAGGCTTTACGAGTTTAGCCATTAACAACACACTCAAAGAAAGTTTGTATCCAAAACTAACTTTTAACGACAGACTTACTTATGTGCAACAATTATTGGTTTCCAGAAAATTTTCTGAAAAATTATCTTTCGAAATTGCCCCAACTCTTTTTCATGAAAATTTTGTTGACAATCCGCAACAGGATAATACACAATATGCTATTGGATTTGGCGGACGCTACAAATTATCGAAACGCTGGTCACTCAATATAGATTATGCAGCTCATTTGAACAGAGCTTCAAACTCTATTTATAAAAATCCATTGTCAATAGGTTTTGATTTAGAAACCGGAGGACACGTTTTCCAAATGCATTTTACCAGTTCACAAGGCATTCACGAAGCCGCTTTTCTGGGGCAAACTACGGGAGATTGGACAAGAGGCGATGTGTTTTTTGGATTCAATCTGCTGAGAGTTTTTTAGAATTTATCTGAATCAAAACCTGATTCGGTATTTAAAACAATTCTAAATTAATCTTTTTCGCATAAAAATTAAAACCAGAGCAAACTATAACTCGTAAATGATTTTTAAAACCTAAAAACTTTTAAAAATGAAACCCATAATTAAAAAAGGACTTTTAATCATCGGAGGTATTTTGCTTTTATGCGTTGCAATTTTGTTCTATCACGTGATAACGGTGAAACCTGCCGAATATGAAAATGCAAACATCCAGGTGAGTCGCATTGACTTTGAAAACAACATCGATGCCGCGCAGGCGAAACAAATTTGTACCGATTTAAGAAGCATCAAAGGCCTGACTTCTGATTCGATTATTGTAAAAAGAAACGTTGTGGTGTATTTCCACAATAACAAAATGACCAATTCAGAAAAAGTATTCAACGAATTGATGCACAAAAGAGATTATAAAGCCAAACGCTTTATTGTTGACGCTAAACTGGCTAACAAAGCGGTTTGTCCAATGGATCAAAACAGCTTTAGTTACAAATTATTTAAAACCGTAAATCATTTTTTTAATTAACCTTTAAATCCCATTATTATGAAAAATTTTTCAAAACTTACGCTTAGTGTATTGTTAATTGCATCGGCTGCATTAACCTCATGTAATGACGATGATGATCCGGAAGTAAAAGCTTCGATTTATGCCCGATTGGGGGGAACTACTATGGTTGCTGATCCTGATAATTCCGGTCAAATGATTGAACAAGGACGCTTATCTTACCGTAAAGTAATAAATTCTACTGTAGGGCTTATTGTAGCAGATGTCGAGGCGAATGCATCCGGAAATCTAGGAGCTCATTTTGCGCCACTTTTAACTGAAGTTGGTGCAGGAAACACTACTAATCTAGCCATATTAGTAGATAACTTAACCGACTTCTTCTCCTACAATACAGGTGGTACAAATTCCGTAAATATGTATTCGGGTTTAAGTATGGCCGATGCTCATGACCCTGCTAAAAATCCGCGTATGGGAACAAAATCTTCTAATGCGGATTACACCAAATTTGTAGGTTATGTAGGCGCAGCTGCTAACAAAAATGGCGTGGCTTCCAATACAGAACTTTACACCGATATTGTTGCTGTATTAGAGTCATTAAGAACTCCAATAGTTCAAAAATAATTCATTTTGAAAATAAAAACGCTCCCTTACAGGGTAGCGTTTTTATTTAAATGCAATAGAAAAATACCTCAGCATAAATTGTTATATAATTTTACAATATACACTTCTCACTGCCATTTAATAACAATTTACCAGAACCCTCAGCGATATTTTTTGCTTATATAAAAATAGTTATTTGCAATTAGTTATTTAGAATAAATCTACACAAATATTCTAAAAACAACTGTTTTTACTGATTTTTCGAATAGAATCGATTTTATAATGACCATTTAAGACCAAAGTGTCTCTTAGCGACACAAAAAGAACTTACAGCGTTGTTTTTATAAAATAGTTAATAATACTTTTGTAGAACTTTTTAAGGAAAGTATAATTATGGAAAGTTTTAATATGTCCAGAAATACCACTTTTTACGCTTTAGGACTAAGTTATAAGAAAGCAGATGCAACGATTAGAGGAAAATTTAGCTTAGATGCCAAAGCTCAATCTATTCTGTTAACCCAGGCTGAAGCCGAAGGAATTGAAGCTTTAATTGTAACTTCAACCTGTAACAGAACCGAAATCTATGGTTTTGCCAATCATCCTTATGAGCTTATCAAACTACTTTGTGAAAACAGTAATGGTTCGGTTCAGGAATTTCAGGAAGTAGCCTACATCTATAAAAATCAGGAAGCGGTCAACCACATGTTTCGCGTAGGAACCGGATTAGACAGTCAGATTTTAGGTGATTTTGAAATCATCAGCCAAATCAAAAATGCCTTTATTCAAAGTAAATCCTACGGTTTAGTAAACGCTTTCATGGAACGTTTAGTTAACTCGGTGATTCAGGCAAGCAAAAAAATCAAAACCGACACTGAAATTTCTTCCGGAGCAACCTCTGTTTCTTTTGCATCGGTTCAGTATATCATCAAAAATGTTGAAGATATTGCCAATAAAAATATCCTGCTTTTCGGAACAGGAAAAATTGGAAGAAACACCTGTGAAAATCTGGTAAAACATACCAAACACGAACAAATTACCTTAATCAACAGAACTAAAGATAAGGCCGAAAAACTGGCCGAAAAACTGGATTTAGTGGTAAAAGATTATGCCGATTTACAATTAGAATTACAAAAAGCAGATGTTTTAGTTGTAGCTACCGGCGCTCAAAATCCAACTGTGGACAAAGCAATTTTAAATCTGAAAAAACCTTTACTGATTTTAGATTTATCGATTCCTAAAAATGTCAATGAAAATGTTACCGAAATTGAAGGAGTAACATTGATTCACATGGATCACTTATCGCAAATAACCGATGAAACTTTGGAGAACAGAAAAAAACACATTCCTGCTGCCGAAGCCATCATCGAAGAAATAAAAGACGAATTCAAAATTTGGACAAAAGGTCGAAAATTTGCACCAACAATAAACGCTTTGAAAGCCAAACTGAATGAAATTAAAAATTCAGAATTGGATTTTCAAAGTAAAAAAATTGCCGATTTCAACGAAGAACAAGCCGAAATCATCAGCAACAGAATCATTCAAAAAATCACGACTCATTTTGCCAATCATCTCAAAGATGAAAACACCATGGTAGATGAAAGCATTGAATGGATTGAAAAAGTCTTTAAAATTGAAGCTGTAGTGAAATAATTTTTCAACACAAATTACACCAATTTTCACAAATTTAACTAAGTCATAATTTAAGTTATGATGTAAAACAAAATGGCAGAAAAAACAATACGTATCGGGACAAGAGATAGCGAACTCGCTTTATGGCAGGCACATACTGTTCAAAAGAAACTAAACGATTTAGGTTATAAAACTGAAATTGTTGCCGTAAAATCACAAGGCGATATCATTCTTGACAAACCCTTATACGAATTGGGAATCACCGGAATTTTCACCAAAACACTGGATATTGCGATGATTAACGGCGATGTGGATATTGCCGTTCATTCCATGAAAGATGTTCCTACTGCTCTGCCAACCGGAATTGTTCAGGGAGCTGTTTTAAAAAGAGCGAATACTCTGGATATTTTAGTTCATAAAGGAAATCTTGATTTTCTGCAAAGCAACGGAACAATTGCAACCGGAAGTTTGCGTCGTCAGGCGCAATGGCTGAACAAATATCCTAATCATACCGTAGTGGATTTACGCGGAAACGTAAATACCCGCATGCAAAAACTACAGGACAACGACTGGAACGGAGCTGTTTTTGCGGCAGCGGGATTGGAAAGAATCAATTTAAAACCGGGCGATTATATTGACTTAGACTGGATGATTCCGGCGCCTGCTCAGGGTGCAATGCTGGTTGTTGCTATGGCAAATGATGATTATACTCTCGATGCTGTTTCGCAATTAAACGACATCGAAACGGAAGTTTGCACCTATATCGAACGCCAATTTTTGCGAACTTTAGAAGGCGGTTGCACCGCTCCTATTGGTGCTTTAGCCAAATACAACGAAGAAGAAGATACCATTCACTTTGATGGCGTTTTATTTTCATTGGACGGAAAACAAAAGATTGAAATCAACAAAGTGGTTGATATTTCAGAATGGAAAAAATTAGGATTTCATTCGGCAAAAGAAATTCTGGATAATGGCGGAAGTGATTTGATGACTTCAATTAAAGCAACATTGAAAAAGTAATGAGCCAAACAAGTATTCTTTCAACCAAAACTTTATCTGTAGCACAACGTCAGACTTTTCTTGATGCCGATTTTGACCTTTTAGAGCAAGATTTCATCGAAATCAAAAACATCGATTTTGAATTAAAAGACATCAATACAAATCTGATTTTCAGCAGTCAAAATGCTGTTTTAAGTTTATTGGAACAAAAGGACTGGGAAAAACTTAAATCCAAAAGTGTTTTTTGTGTTGGTGAAAAAACCAAAGATTTACTGGAGGCAAATGGTTTTAAAGTAGAAGCCAACATGGATTATGCCTCAGAATTAGCAGAAATAATTACCCTGATTTACAACAAAGAAAGCTATACTTTTTTCAGCGGAAATCTTCGCAAAGAAACCTTACCAAAAGCACTGAAAAATGCCGGTATCACTTTCAATGAAATTGAGGTTTACCAAACCAAATTAGCGCCATTTAAAATTTCCAAAGAAGAAAATTTTGATGGAATTTTGTTTTTTAGCCCTTCGGCAGTTGAAAGTTATCTGACTAATAATAAAATCACTAAAGAAGTTTGCTTTTGCATAGGCGAAACCACCGCATCAGCATTAGAAAATAAAACCAAAAACATCGTCATTGCCGCCGAACCGACAATTGAAGCAGTAATCGAAGCAGTAATCGAAGAATATAAATAAAATATGCTTTAGGCAATAAGCCATAAGCAGGAATTAAAGACAAACAAGAACGCTTAAAGCCTAAAGCTTAAAGCCTAAAGCAACAAAAAATGTTAAAAAACGACCTATTTTTAAAAGCACTAAAAGGAGAAACAGTACAACGTCCACCGGTTTGGATGATGCGTCAGGCAGGAAGATATTTGCCTGAATTCAGAGCTTTACGTGATAAATACGACTTTTTCACCCGTTGTGAAACTCCTGAATTAGCTGCCGAAATCACCGTACAACCTATTCGTCGTATAGCTCCGGATGCTGCAATTTTGTTTTCGGATATTTTGGTGGTGCCAAGAGCAATGGGAATTCATGTAGAATTAAAAGACAATTTAGGACCTATTATTCCAAATCCTATCCGTACCATGGAACAGGTAAATCAGGTATATGTTCCGGATGTAAATGAAACTTTAGGTTACGTTTTTGATGCTGTAAAACTGACTAAAGAAATGCTGAATAACGAAGTACCATTGATTGGTTTCGCTGGTTCGCCTTGGACAATTTTCTGTTATGCTGTGGAAGGAAAGGGTTCAAAAAGTTTTGATACTGCTAAAGGATTTTGTTTCTCAAATCCGGTTGCAGCGCACACTTTATTGCAAAAAATCACCGATACCACCATTTTATATTTAAAAGAAAAAGTAAAAACAGGTGTTAATGCCGTGCAAATTTTTGATTCCTGGGGAGGAATGTTGTCTCCTACAGATTATAACGAATTCTCATGGAAATACATCAACCAAATTGTTGAGGCTTTAGCCGATATCACTCCGGTAATTGTTTTCGGAAAAGGATGCTGGTTTGCTTTGAATGAAATGGGGAAAAGTAAAGCTTCTGCCCTTGGAGTTGACTGGACTTGTTCGGCCAGAAATGCACGTTACTTATCAGGTGGAAATGTTACTTTACAAGGAAACTTTGACCCGTCACGATTATTATCGCCAATTCCAACCATCAAGAAAATGGTACACGAAATGATTGACGAATTCGGTAAAGACAAATATGTGGTGAATTTAGGTCACGGAATTTTACCAAATATTCCTGTAGACCACGCTAAGGCGTTTATTGATGCGGTGAAAGAATACGGGAATTAGTCAGCAGTTCTCAGTTTGCAGAAAGCAGAAACCAAAAGAACAATCAAAAAATGCTAAACAAAGGCTTAAGAGATCAGGAAAAAATCCGAATTGACAATGTACTCAAAACATTACATTCCTTGGTTTTTGTACCTGAAAAAGCTTTTGACCAAGACCAAATTGAAGGAGCTCTAAAAGATTTCGGGCTGAATATTGAAAGTTTAATTTCAATTACTCCAAATGACTTAATTGTACTTTTGGAAAGATTGCATTTAGACTGGGATCAATTAGAACAATTTGCTGATTTTTTGATTAATTTTTCAAAAGAAAATCAGTTTAATTTCAAAGAAAAAGCCCTTAGCATTTACAATTATATTCAAACGGAAAGTAAGACTTTTTCGTTTGGAATTTTTAATAAAATAGCTGCTGTGAAAAGCTAATTGGTTAATATAAATCTATACTTAAATAAAAGACAAATTTGAAATATTTAAAAGTCAACAATAAAAATAACATTTTACCTATTGGATTGCACACTTTATGGGTTTTACTTGTTTTGTACTTTTATCTTTTTAAAATGGAGTCTTTTAAAAACCATGCTCCATGTGGAGCAGGATATATGATGTTAGCATTAATGTTTTTGACCCCTATTTTATCTCTTTTGTTTTTGGTAATACTTGCAATTATCAATATAATCTCAAAAAAGAAATATTACACTGATTATGAATTCATTTCATTACCATTTTTAGTATTAGTTGGAATAGTGTTATTAATCATGTTTATTTAATTTCAAAATGAAAGAACAATTTTACGCCTACATACAAAATCTCCAAGACCGAATCTGCGCCGGCTTAGAAAAAATAGATGGTGTTGCCCAATTCCGTCAGGATTTATGGGACAGACCAGAAGGCGGCGGCGGAAGGACCCGCGTGATTGAAAACGGTGCCGTTTTTGAAAAAGGCGGAGTAAATATCTCGGCAGTTCATGGCAAATTACCGGATTCAATGCAGAAATTATTCAATGTAGGCGAAGCTGATTTTTTTGCCTGCGGACTGAGTTTAGTCATTCACCCAAAAAACCCAATGGTACCAACGGTTCATGCCAACTGGCGTTATTTTGAAATGTATGATGAAACCGGGAAAATAATCAATCAATGGTTTGGTGGCGGACAGGATTTAACGCCTTATTATTTGTTTGAAGAAGATGCCAGACATTTTCATCAAACCTGTAAAACT
>LLBZ010046600.1_pt2 | contig 14079 bp, 9 predicted proteins | sample 1489421 | NCBI WGS metagenome assembly LLBZ01 (sample SAMN04092657, study PRJNA295927) | soil metagenome | biome: Soil prokaryotic community; feature: Bulk soil; isolation source: soil from tomato rhizosphere | host: tomato cultivar Moneymaker | place: South Korea | collected 2011-11-01 | reverse complement strand
CGCAGACTGGCGATTCACCAGAACTACCGCGCGCTGGTCGATACCACCAGCAATGGCGGCTATGGCACCCTGTATGGGCCCACGGTGGCAAGCGGCGGGGTAACGCCTTCCGGCAGCGGCAAAATCGCCGGTAAAGAATTCATCACCTATGCTGACGACGGTAGCGGCCGGCAAAACGTCACCGTAATGGTGCAGGTGCCGAGTAGCTTCAATTCGAGCAAGCCGTGCATCGTTACCGCAACGTCATCGGGGTCACGCGGCATTTACGGCGCGATTGGCACATCGGGCGAATGGGGCCTCAAGCGCGGATGCGCAGTTGCCTATACCGACAAAGGTACCGGCAACGGCTTCCATGACCTGCAATCCAACACAGTCACGCTGATCGATGGTACGACGACGGACGCCGCAATAGCTGGCAAAGCGGCGCATTTCCGCGCGATGATCACGGATGTGGCGCGTGCCACCTACAACACGCTGTTCCCGAACCGGGTCGCGTTCAAGCACGCCCATTCCCGCCAGAATCCGGAAATGGATTGGGGCGAGAATACATTGCAGGCGATCGAATTCGCGTTTTATATCTTGAATGAGGAATTCGGTAAATCGGTCGGCAATGCAAAGACGCGCGTGATCACACCCGATAATACGCTGGTCATCGCATCGAGCGTGTCCAATGGCGGCGGTACGGCACTGGCGGCGGCGGAGCAGGACAGCGAAGGCTTGATCGACGCAGTCGTCGTGTCTGAACCACAAGTGCAACCGAAGCCGACGCCAGGATTGACGATCAAGCGCGGCGCTACCACCGTCGCCACGCACGGCAGGCCGCTGGCCGACTATTTCACCTTCGCGAACCTCTATCAGCCATGCGCTGCGCTGGCAGTGCCGAACAGCGCGTTCGGCGTCGCCTTGCCGGCGGCAAATGCCGAGAACCGCTGTACCGCATTGGCGGCGAAGGGCATGCTGACAGGGGCCACCACTGCGGAACGTGCGGCTGATGCGCTGGCTCGGATGCACGCCTACGGATGGGAGTCCGATCAGGACATCCTGCAAGCGACGCACTATCGTTTTGCAACGCCGGCGATTGCGATGACCTATACCAATTCGCTTGGCCGGTTCGGTGTCGAAGACAATCTGTGCGGCTTCAGCTTTGCCAATACCGATGCTGCCGGCAATGTCATCCCGCAGGGGGCGGCACAAGCCACGCTGTTCGGTACCGGTAACGGCATACCGCCAACTATCGGGGTCAACATTGTGTACAACAACGCAGTTGGCGGCGCCAAGCTGGACCGCCTTGCGGCGTCACCGTCAACGGCGCTGGCCGATTTTGCACTCGACGGTGCGCTGTGCCAGCGTGCGCTGGTGACGGGCAAAGATCCGGTGAGCGGCGCGCCACTGACCGGCGATTTGCTGGCAGCATCCAAACGCATCCAGCAAGGCATTTCGGAAGTGCTGGCGAACGGCAATCTGCGTAACAAGCCAACTCTCATTGTCGCAGGCAGGAGCGATACACTGATACCGGTAAACCATGCGGCGCGTCCTTACTTCGGCAAGGTGCAAGCCACCAATGGCGCACCGAATGCACGCTACATCGAAGTCACCAACGCCAACCATTTCGATGCGTTCATTCAGGCACTGCCCGGGTATGACACGACGCAGATTCCGCTGCACTACTACCTGCACCAGGCGCTGGACAGCATGTGGGCTCATCTGAATTCCGGCGCGGCCTTGCCTGGCAGCCAGGTAGTTCGCACAACGCCGCGCGGCGGCACTCCCGGCGCGGCACCGGCGATCACGAAGGCCAATGTACCTGACATCGCGATCAATCCGACTGCGGCAAATGCAATCACATTCGCAAACAATACATTGACGATTCCCGAGTAAGCGCAACCTGCCGGGCTTTTCAGGAAGTAAACGACCGTATCGCGTATTGGTGCATTCGACCCGCCACGCCAGGGACCTGAGGATTACCCACAAGTTCGCTGCGGCGCGACTCCCTCTCCCGCCTGCGGGAGAGGGGAGCAAGGCAGCGCGTCCGATTTGTGGGTAACCCTCAGCCCACGAGTGGGAGAGGGAGTCGCGCTGCAGCGAATTTGTCGGTAAACCTCAGATCCAGGGACGGAGCACAGGCTTGCAAGCCTGTGCCGTTCGCGGGTGGGCGGCATACGATTTGCATTTCCTGCCGGACCAATATTCTGCGCCGACGCTGACAGCACTGTGCAGCTACCCCATGAATCCCAGATTCCAGTTTGAAAAATTCCCGATATTCGGAAACACATCGGCAATCTGCCCGTTGCTCAATCCAAACCAGCGCGCCAGCGTTGCCCCATACTGGTCGACCGAAAATGACGGCAACAAGCTGCCGGAGCCGACATCCTGGTCATGGCCGAGCGCAGTGACCGGAAAGGTCCCATAGATATCGCGGCCTTTCACCGCGCCGCCGACGATAAAGTGATGTGCACCCCACCCATGGTCGGTGCCGTCGCCATTGCTGGTGAAAGTGCGGCCGAAATCGGAGGCGGTGAACAAGGTGACCTGGCTGCGCAGGTCGCCGTTCGGCAGCGTTGCCATCGTCGTGTCGAAATAGGCAATGGCATGCGCCAGCTTGGCCATCAGATCGGCGTGTGCAGTCTTTTCGGAATCATGCGTATCGAAGCCAGCCATGCTGACGAAGAACACTTGCCGCCTGGCGCCGAGCGCACTGCGACCGGCAATGACGCGCGCGACCGTTTGCAATTGCGTTGCGAGCGGATTGTTGGCGAGCGCACCGGTATTCGGATTTGTGTATTGCGGCGGATTCAGAATGCCGCTGCTGCCGGCGGGCAGCATGGCGCCGCTCAGGATGCCTTGCGCATCGATCGAGCGCTTCACGACGGCAGCATGTTCTTTCTCGAACAGATGCGTGCCACCGCCGCCACTGATGATTGCTTGCAGCGGGTTCGCGCCGGCAGACGAACCGAATAGCGAGCCGGTCAATTTGCCGATCGCGACTGCGCCGCCTGCATTGACCTGATATTGCTGCACACTGGTGCCGGACAGGAACACCGCATTACCGGCGGCCGAGATGCAGGTAAAGATATTGTGACCGTTGGTGGCGCTGAACAGGTCGCCCATGCGACCGCCCCAGCCGCTGGCCGCGCCTTCCGGATGACACGATTGCCATAAAGATTGCTGGTCGTTGTGCGAGAACAGCTTCGGCGGCAATGCGACGCTCGCGGCTTTGTATTGTGCCTTCGTGGTCGGCGCAATCAATGGACCGACATTGGCGATGATCGCCGCTCGTCCGTCGTCGAACAGCTCTTTCAATGCGCCGAGTTGCGGATGCAGGCCGAACGAGCGGCCGGCCTGCGATGTGGCCGGTGTGATGGGCAGCACGCTGCCGAATGGGAGCGCGATCGAATTGGTTTCAGTGGTGGTGCGCACCGTTTGGTAATCGTTCCATGACGTTGGATCGGTGGCGAGTACCGTGTTCGCATGGTCGTTGCCGCCTGCCATGAACAGGCACACGATGGCCTTGTAGTCGCCGGGTGTGGTCTGGGCCGCTGCCGCACCGATCGTCGCGAGATTGAGTGCGAATGGCGCAGCGGCGGAACCGACTACGGACAGGACGGATGCGGCGCGCAGGAATTCGCGGCGTGAAGCATTGATTTTTTTTGTCATGATGCGCTCCGATTATTTTTGTACGAGATATTCCGGTGACGCCATGGTGAGGAAGATCGCCAGATACACGCGGTTCTTTCGGGCGGTTTCGGCGTTGGCGGGCTTGTCGGCGGGAATCGTGACGGAATTGATCGCGCCCTTGATCTGCTCGCGCAGTGTCGATGACATCTGGCCTGCCATCAGCAACAGGTTGACGTGATCAAGCAATTTGTCGGGTGTGTCGGCCATTGCCAGTTCTGCCGCATAGTTCGCCTTTATGTCGCGCGACGTGCCGATGCCGTTGGGGATGGCGTCGCGCATGAAATTGAGATAACCGACGACCGAGGTTTCGGCAGTGATTTGCATTTCCGGTGCGATCAGACCGGCGGCGGCGACACTGGTGTTCGGCGGCACATAGCCGGGACGATAGAAATTGAATACCGATGGCGAACGCATCGGTGTTTGCCCCAACGAATTCAAGGGATTATCCAGATTGCCGAGCAGGTAGCGGGTCGATGCCGATGTCGCGCCGAAGCTGCGCATCCAATGTGCGAGACGCAGCACCGGTTCGCGCAATTTTCCGCTTGTCGCATCGCTGGCATTGCGGTCGGCGCGCGCTTCGGGATCGAGCAGGATGGCGCGGATCACTGCTTTCATGTCGCCGCGTACGCCTTGTCCATTGTTGGCGAATGCGGCGGCAACGCGGCTTACATATTGTGGACTCGGATTGCTGGTCACCAGCCGCTGGATCAATTGCTTGCCGATGAAAGGGCCGACGTTCGGATGATTGAACAGGCGGTCGAGCGCGATTTTCAGGCTGGCGTCGGGACTTGCCGTGCCTTGTGCCGGAATTGTGGTGCCGAGGAACTTTTTCTCTGTCACCGAATGGAACTTTGGATAGCCTTGCATCGGCTGCCAATCGCGATTCGGATCGGCATTGCCGCCATAAAAGCGCGAATCGCTCTTGTCGGGACCGGCCCAGCTCCAGCCAGTGAAGACTTTGGCCAGTCCCGTGATGTCGGCATTGGTGTAGGTTTCAATCGGCTTGCCATTGGCGAGCTGGAGCGTGCCATCCTGGTTCAGTTCATACAAGCCGATCGACATCAGCTGCATGACTTCGCGTGCGAAATTTTCATCGGGGACGCGTGTGCCGGATTCTTTTTTATTGCGCAGCGATGTCAGATAAATGCCCATCATCGGATGCAGCGCGACTGCTTCCAGCAGATTACGGTAATTACCGAAAGCGTGAGTCGCCAGTGTGTCGTAATACGATGCGACGCCGCGCGGGTAACTCATGGTGTTGCTGTCCTGTAGCGAGATCACGAAGATCTGTGATAACGCAAACGTCATGCGTTGCCGTAATTGATCTTCGCCGGTTGCCGCCTGTTGCCAGAATGATTCGAAGAAGTGGTGCTGACCTGGCTTGGACCCCTCCGGCAGCGTTGCAGCAATGCTGTTGATATAACTGCGATGTAAGTGCTGCGATTTTGAGAACTGCTCGCTCAGCCACGCGTCATAGCCGGAAGCTGTCAACGTTGTAATGTCAGCCGCGGTAGCGCCGAAGCTGGCTTGGCTCAGCATGCGGGATGCTTGCGTTTGTGTAGGCAGATCGGCTACAGGCGCCGGATTGCTGCTGGCGTCGTTGGTTGAACTGCCACCACCGCCGCAAGCGGCAAGTACACCGACCGCGATAGCGAGAAAGGCGGTGCGAAGATTTTTATAGTGCATGGCTCTCCCTTTGTTGTCATAAAGCAATTTTCAGATGGGAAATGCTTTGACATTAAGCAAGGGAAATAGTGCACTTTTTATGATGATAAAACTTCATGTTTCGTGTATCGATCAATTTTTTAGTCGGTATGCGATATGCAAACACTTGATATGAAGAAAGGGCCGGGCTTCGCTGTCACGATCTTTATCGACATGCATCAAAACTGTAACCAAATGTCTCTGACAAAGTTGCGACCTGAGGATTTTGTCCGACGCGATGCGACGCGAAGACTGGTTTATGGAGAAATATGAATAACAAGACTGCAACAGTGAGTAGAACGGTAAATAGAGCGATAGTAAATAAAATGGGGATAAATAGAACATCAACGGGTTTTTCCAATGTTTACCCTGCGGCTGGTTCAGGTATGTCGATTACCTGTTTCGATAACGAGATTCCGTCGTTCATTGAGCCTGCAATGAACAGTTTGTACGGCAGCCTGTTTTCGTCGATGGCACGCTTTCGCGTGTATGGCGGTGCCGAAAACGCGAGTACCTATGTCGCAAGGCGCAACCAGGATATCGTCGCGATTTTCCTGTTCCGTCTGGAAGACCGGCGTGTACGCGTATTGAATGAGGGTATGTCGATCGACGATGCTGCCGTCAACTGCTTTGCAGACTATGTTTTTGGCCGTTTCAAGACAGTCAACCTGATTTCGTTCAATGCGGTCGAAAGCACGATCAATCGCCTGCGTTATCCGTATCAGCAATTCAATTGCACTGAAGACAGTGTGGTCACGTTGCCGAATACCCCGGAAGGATATCTGAACCTTCTCGGCAAATCGACGCGCAGGAATCTCAAGCAGTATACGAATCGGTTGAAGCGGCATTACCCGTCTTTTAACTATTGCGTTTATGAGGGGGCGCAGGTAGACGAGAAATTCGTTCGAAGCATCATCCGGTTCAACCGCATGCGTTTTGCAAACAAGAACAAGATGTCGGCTATCACTGACGCTGAAGAAGAGCGCATTTTGCGCATGGTGCGCGATTGCGGCATGGTCGGTGTTGCCACGATCGACGGCGTTATATGCGCAGGATCGATCACTTACTGTGTTGGCGACCATTACTATTCATGGCTGAAGGCGCATGATCCTGCGTACGACGATTATCGCTTTGGTGTGATCATCAGCTTCTTGATGATTAGTGAATGTATCGCGCGCGGCGGCAAGACTTTCCATTTCATGTGGGGACGCCAACCGCAAAAGGCGCAGTTGCATGGCGAGCATCGTGATCGGGCGCATGTGACTATCTATCGCTCCGGTATCGCGACGTTGCGCCATGCGAATGTCATGCTTGATAGTGTGTATCGAGATAGAGTGCGGCAAACCAGGCTGTGGCTGCTGGAAATGGAAAAGCGGGATGGAACGTGGCCACGCACGGTGCGCGCGACTCTTGGCGGCTTGCGCAAAGCCAAAGCGCTGATATCAGGCAGCGACCGACTTGACTGACGCTGCCTGAAATTCAGGTGATGAGGGGGCGACTGTTGTCAGTGTTCTGCAGCTTCTCTCTCTGGGAGGGTGAGTGGCAACCATACGCGGAATGCCGTCCCCCGGCCAACTTCACTTTGCACATCAATCCTGCCGCCATGTTGCGTAACGATCGCGTAAGACAACGATAATCCTAAACCTGTGCCCTTTCCCACCGGCTTGGTGGTGAAAAAAGGTTCAAAAATACGTGTCAGGTTTTCCGGCGCAATCCCGCTGCCGGTATCTGCAATCTCTACCCACACCCATGGACCTTCATGGGCGGTACGGATCGTAACGGTGCCGTTTCTTTCAATGGCGTGTGCAGCATTGACCAACAGGTTCATGAATACCTGGTTCAATTGAGCCGGTACTGCTTCGATTAATGGAATGTCGCCATATTCCTTGATGACCTGCGCTTTATGCTTGATCTCATTCCAGACAATGTTGAGCGTCCTTTCGATTCCCGGATGCAGATCGGTCAATTGCCGCTCCGGTTCACCCGCATGCGAGAAGTCTTTCAAATTCTGCACAATAGTTTGCACCCGTTGCACACCATCCAGGGATTCTGTCAGCAAGTTGTTCAAATCCTCACGCAGATAGTTCAAATCCAGCTTCTCGCGCGTTTGCTGCACTAACTGCAGTTCGTGTGGATGATTTACTGCAACCGCTTCCAGGCGTTCATAGACTTCCAGCATTTCTAACAGCTGGCGAGCGTAATCCTGTAAAGCGCCCAGGTTGGAATTCACAAACGCGATCGGATTATTGATCTCATGCGCAACACCTGCAGCCAGTTGGCCGATAGATGCCATCTTTTCCGACTGCAAGAGCTGACGGTACAAATTGTCCTGTTTAAGGTTGGACTCCTGCAGCTTGGCGTAACTATCCAGCAAAGCTTGTTGTGCGCTACGTAAACTTAAATGCAGCTTGATCCGGACAAATACTTCCTGAATCTGGAACGGTTTGACGATATAGTCCACACCGCCGGCGTCAAAGCCCGCCACTTTATCCTTGGTATCGGATAACGCTGTCATGAAAATGACGGGGATGTCGGCAGTCGATTTCTCTGCTTTTAGCCTGCGGCAGGTTTCAATCCCATCAATCCCCGGCATCATCACGTCGAGCAGAATCAAATCCGGACGCGCAAATTGTGCACGCCGGATGCCTTCTTTACCGTTTTGCGCGACGATTACTTCGAAGCCGAGGTCTTCCAGGTAATCCACCAGTATCCCGACATTGGCAGGCGTATCGTCAATGATCAGGATGGAGTGATTATGAAAGTCAGGTTTGAATGATGATGTCATCTTATGACTTGTGTTCCAGGTATTGTTCAACCAATTCCAGAAGCGCTTCGGACTGATACCCTTTTGTCAGGGAGCGCAATTTTTCTGCAAATGGAGCGTAACGCTGGTCCAGTGACAAAAGGTGATCCGCATGCTGATTGATGCTGCGCATATTGCCTCGCATCGCTAATTGATGCAGTGCTTCCATCTCTTCCCGTGGTGGAATCAGCAGCGGCTCATCACGCACGTCCTGTTGCTCAGCAGCTACCGATGACTGCTCATATTTCAGCGCCAAGCCGAGGTGCACGCTGATTTGATGCAGCAAAGCATTGTGATCGACGGGTTTTGACAAGAAGGCGCTCGATCCAGCAACAAAACTTTCCACTTCGTCCTCGGGTGTCGCGCTGGCGGAAATGGTAATGATCGGCGTCTGCTTCAATTTCTCGACCTGACGTAATTGTCGTGTCGCTTCCAGCCCATCCATGATCGGCATCCTGATATCCATCAGGACCAGGTCCGGTTCGGCAGCCTTTGCTTTCTCGACACCTTCCTTGCCATTTACTGCTTCATGAATTTCAAAACCAACAGTAGACAACAAGTCGGCCAGGATGCGCCGGCTCGCGTCGCCATCCTCCACAATCAATACCTTTTGACGCCGCCCTTGATAGCCGGTCACTTCGCCTGCCAGCACCTCTGATGCCGAGTCGGAATCCACGATCGGCAGAATCAGATCAAACCAGAAAACACTGCCTTTTCCCACCGTGCTTTGAACATGGATGTCGCTGCCCATCAAGCGGACAAATTCGCGGCTGATGGCCAGACCCAAGCCAGTCCCACCCTGGCGGTGCAGCATGTCACCGACTTGCTCGAACGGTTGAAAAATTGTTTCGAATTGATCCATGCGCATGCCGATTCCGGTGTCACGGACCTGGAAGCGCAACGTCGCCTCGGCGGCATTTCCAGTCAGGATCTGCACCTTCAGCTCGACCTGTCCTTGTTCGGTAAACTTGACGGCATTTCCCAACAGGTTCAGCAATATCTGGCGCAAGCGCTTCTCATCGGTTTGTACGAGTTTGGGCAAGTCTTGCGGCGCCTCGTAAAGGAACTCGATTTCTTTTTGATCCGCCTTGAGGCGAATAATGTCGGTAACAACCGCCATGAAAACAGGCAAATTGACATCGGTAAGATAGATCTCGTATTTGCCCGCTTCAATCTTGGAAAAATCCAGCAGGTCATTAATGACCGACAGTAAATGCTCGCCGCTCTTCTGAATCGTATGCAAGCCAGTCAATTGGCGTTCTGTCAACGTTGTTTTATCGCGCTGCAGAAGCTGGGCATAACCGAAAATGGCGTTTAACGGCGTACGCAGCTCATGACTCATATTGGCAAGAAAAGTGCTCTTGGCCTGGTTGGCCACTTCTGCCTGTTCCTTGGCCTGCCGTGCATCTGCAAATACCGCTTCCAGATTGCTGAATGTTTCACTCAGACGCTGTGTCATCGTGTTGATCGCGGTAGCGAGCACGCCGATCTCATCATTCGATTCGACTTTCGCGCGTACGGACAGGTCGCCGCCGGCGATCTGCTCGGCGACGCCGGTGAGCCGGCGCAACGTACCCACGATGTGACGCCGCAAGAGGAATGCCATCGCCAGCCCAAAGACAGCGGCGATCAGGCCGCCAGTCACGGTTTGGGTACGCGCTGTCACCAGACTATTACGCGCTTCGCGCAAGTCTTTGCGAAACAGCGCCTGCTGGCGCTTTGTTACGTCACTTAGCAGCGCCATCATGCGTTCTGACTGTGGGACAGCCCTGGTACGGTACAAATACAGGTCTTCGTGGGCCTGTTCGCTCGCCATGATGGTAAAGATTTTTGGCGCAAACTCGGCAACTTCGGCGCGCCAACGTTCAATCGAATCCAGAATTACCCGCTGGTCAGCAGAAAGAGAGGTGCGTTGGGCGCGCAACCTGTCCCACGCCGCGCTGTTGGCGGCCGAATGGGTGCCATAGGAAAGCTTGAAATTTTCTTCCCCCGACGCGGCAAAGGCAACCAGATCTGCCACCATCGCATCAAATGATTTTTGAAAATCTGCCAGATTCGCCAGAAAGATACGGTGCACTTCGGATAGCTGCTGGTTTTTGCGGCCTTGCACTTTGAGCAGGTTGTCAATTTCGTTGAGCGCTTGCGTTTGCAGTGGTTGAACCTCAACGCGCGCCATCTGCAGCGCCAGCCGATTTTCCAGGGGATTGTCATGCAATGCAAATAGACGGGGAGGCAGCTTGGACCATTCCCGATAGATGGTCTCAATTTCTGCAATATGCTGCGCGTCCTCGTCCTTATTCGATTTCACAAACAGGGACTTCAGGCCGTTGAAGTGTTCTTCAAACGCCTTCCTGGACACCTCATATTGTGCGGCATCGTGAGCATTTCCCAAAACAAGGTAACCGCGCATATGCAACTGCATCTTGAGCAGACTGGCCTGTGCTTCCGTGGCGGCGAGCAGGATTGGCTCCCGTGCTTCCTCAGTGGCGTCGATGCTTCTGGTGGCGCTCAACCCGGCGACGAATCCCAACGCTACGACCAACAAGGTGATCCCGACCAGAACGCCAAAACCAATGGTAAGTTTGGCGCCAATGCCGAGGGAGTAAAATTTTTTCATGCCCAACAAGTGCATACGTCCTCCATGCCACCTTGGAATCTGCACGGTGCTTTATTCACTTTCCTGTTCAGGGCATCTCTTCTTCCAAATAATGGCCAATGATCAGATACATTTAGCGTCGCAGACCAATAAGCCCGTTCGCGCAGTTGTTGTTCAACCGCGTGTTACGCACCTTATATGTCTCTTTTCGATCTTTTATTGTTTGTAATCCACGAAACCCGCCTCCTTTGCCGCTTTCGCATAAGCGCGAACGTCGTCATAGTTTCGATCGACAGGCGGATCAAAGCGCGTCACCATGGCCTTGTCCAGGATCTTTTTTCCTTCAGGGTCTTTATGCATGGCGAGCAGCACATCCATCATCGCTTGTTTGAGCGATGGATCGGCTTTTTTGCTAATGACCACAGGTGGAATGCCGGCCGGGCCTAAATGTTCGATGATTCGCACATTGAGTGCGGCGGCATCGTTCACCATCCGGTCATAATCCAGCACCAGCGAATCCACGGAGCTTGCGTCTACTACGCCGCTTGCTACCAGACGAATGGATTCTTCATGCGAGCCGCTAACAACCACTTTGGAAAAATAGCTCCAGTCCCTGGCACCGATAGAGATGAGCTTGGCACGCGGAAGGTTATAGCCGGAATTGCTGCCGACATCGCTGAAGGCATAGCTTTTTCCTTTCAAATCGGCCCAGGTCTTGAGGGGCGAATCCTTGCGAACGATGGTGTAGGAATAGTATTTTCCCGGCACATCGTCATAGCCTCGGGCATCGCTGAACGCACCTTTCTTCATTGACATGACAGGTATGGCGATCAGTTCATATTTGCCTTGAGCGACTTTCTCCACATAAGGCAGGCCGCAGACAAAGCCAACCTGAATGACGCCCTTATCCAGCATATTGTCGGCTTCGGCATAGGAAAGATTGGAGACGACTTTGACATTCCATCCCAGTTTCCTGGAAACGTACCTTGCCATTTCGTTATAGACGGGCACCCCTTTTAAAGACGTCATGGCCGCCGTGACAACCATCTTCACCGATTTGGTTTCGGCTAATGCGCAGGGGGCAGTAAAAAGGAGCGATGTGCCGATCAATAGAGAGGCTGCTTGCATTTTATGCAACGTCAACATCAGTATCTCCTTATGCTTGCGACAGAGAAACAGACTAGCACTCTCCGTGCTTAAAATAAAGCCGGATTTACTTCCCTGTCAGGTCAACTGACTTCTTGCCAACTGCTCAAGGGTATGCGGAGATAGAGGCGGGCACGGAAGGCAATCGGTTCCTCGGTCATGCATCTGTCATGGCGACAGCAACGTTCCTTGCTGTCGCCATGTTGCCGGGCGTTCTATGATTTTGTATTGGACGCGTCATCGTCGCGCGTGTTTGTCTCGCGTGTCGGCAAGCGCCACATCCAGGTTGCGACACCGATGGCAATCACGGCAAGCAGCAATTGCAGCCACAGCGTTTCGCGTACGAGATAGATCGACGTGCCGATCGACATCGCCAGCAGGCTGATCGACGTGATCTTGACCCTGCGTGACAGACTGTGATGACGTTCCCAGTCATCAATCATCGGTCCGAAGTGCGGATGCGCCAACAGGCGCCGATGCAGGCGCGGCGAGGCCCGTGCCCAGCATGCGGCAGCCAGCAGCAAGAACGGTGTCGTCGGCAGCAAGGGCAGGAACACGCCGAGCACACCAAGCACCAGGGATGCCGCGCCGGCGCTACACAACAATGCGTGGTGTACGCGGTTGCGCGGTGGTTCAGCGGCCACCGGCGCCGGTATTTCATTGGCGTCGGTGGCGCCCGGTTCGTTGTGAGGCGGTGAAGTCATGTCGGTGCGCCGTCGTGATGATGGCTACTATCGGCGAGACCGTATCGCCGGGCAGGCCGGTGTCAGCGCACGCAGTCGACAAAGTAGCCGCGCTTGCCACCGACTTCGCTTCTGACCAGGCCGTGCACGTCAGTTTCGAAGCCTGAAAATTTCTCATTGAAGTCGCGTGCAAACTTCAGGTAATCGACAATAGTCTTGTTGAAACGTTCACCCGGAATCAGCAGCGGAATGCCGGGCGGGTAGGGCGTCAGCAGGATCGCGGTGACGCGGCCTTCCAGTTCATCGATCGGCACACGGTCGATTTCACGGTGCGCCATCTTGGCGAAGGCTTCGGACGGCTTCATCGCCGGCTGCATGTCGGACAAATACATCTCGGTAGTCAGGCGCGCCACGTCGTACGTCTTGTACATGTCGTGGATCTGCTGGCACAAGTCGCGCAGGCCCATGCGCTCATAGCGCGGATTGGCGGCAGCGAATTCCGGCAGAATGCGCCACATCGGCTGGTTCTTGTCGTAGTCGTCCTTGAACTGCTGTAATGCCGTCAGCAAGGTGTTCCAGCGACCCTTGGTAATGCCGATGGTGAACATGATGAAGAATGAGTACAGGCCGGCTTTTTCGACGATGACGCCATGTTCGGCCAGATACTTGGTGACGATCGATGCCGGAATGCCGGACTCGCCGAATTTGCCGTCGAGCGACAGGCCGGGCGTGACGATGGTGGCCTTGATCGGATCGAGCATGTTGAAGCCCGGCGCCAGCTTGCCGAAACCGTGCCATTCATCTTCGGCGCGGATCATCCAGTCTTCGCGCGAACCGATCCCGTTTTCCGAGAAGTGATCCGGGCCCCACACCTGGAACCACCAGTCCTGGCCCCATTCTTCGTCGACCTTCTTCATTGCGCGGCGGAAGTCGAGCGCTTCCAGGATGCTTTCCTCGACCAGCGCAGTGCCGCCCGGTGGCTCCATCATCGCAGCGGCCACGTCGCACGACGCAATGATCGCGTATTGCGGTGACGTCGATGTGTGCATCAGATAGGCTTCGTTGAACATGTCTTTGTCGAGCTTCACGGTCTGCGAATCGCGCACCAGGATCTGTGACGCCTGCGACAGGCCGGCCAGCAGCTTGTGCGTCGATTGCGTAGAGAAGATCATCGATTCTTTGGCGCGAGGACGGTCCTTGCCGATCGCATGCATGTCCTTGTAGAACTCGTGGAAGGTCGCATGCGGCAGCCACGCCTCATCAAAATGCAGCGTGTCGATTTTCCCGTCCAGCATTTCCTTGATCGTCTCGACGTTGTAGATCACGCCGTCGTACGTCGATTGGGTGATGGTCAGGATGCGTGGCTTCTTGTTTTTTGCGTTACGCGCAAACGGATTCGCTTCGATCTTCTTCTGGATGTTTTCGATCCTGAATTCATCGAGAGGGATCGGACCGATGATGCCGAGATGGTT
>LLBZ010012771.1_pt10 | contig 14090 bp, 15 predicted proteins | sample 1489421 | NCBI WGS metagenome assembly LLBZ01 (sample SAMN04092657, study PRJNA295927) | soil metagenome | biome: Soil prokaryotic community; feature: Bulk soil; isolation source: soil from tomato rhizosphere | host: tomato cultivar Moneymaker | place: South Korea | collected 2011-11-01 | reverse complement strand
GATCGCGCCCATCACGCCGAGATAGACCGGGAAGAATACGCCGACCGCGATCAGCGCGACCTTCATGCCGGAGGTCCCGAGATCAACAGCAAGGATGAGTTTTTCGTGGGTCATCTGGATTCGTTTTGCCCATCTGCACATGGCGAGCCTGAGAGATTTATCGTTGTGGATCTTTCATCTGCGTGACGAGTAAGGAGCTCAATACAAGCAATCCGATTGCCAATAACAATGCGGGCGTGAAGGAACCATTCGGCGTCTTTAAGGCTTCCATGATGTAAACAAACACCACCGAGGCCTGACCGAACAGTTGGATCAGTCCATTCGACGTGCCTTCGGGCGTCGGCTGGGTCACTTCCGCCGCGTACTGCATGCCGATCGGACTGGTGCTGATGAGGAAGAATCCCATCGCAAAGGCAGAGCCAAACAAAAGCCAGCGGCTGGCGGCAAAGGCCAGGCCGGCGAGTCCTGGAATGGCCAGCAACAATCCAAGCAGAATATAAGGTTGGCGCTTCCGCTGTTTATCTGAAAACGGTGGAATGATCACTGCACCTAAGACGCCACCGACCAGCATCAGCGCCCCGAGTGCACCCGCGTCGGTGGGCGTGAAGCCGCGCGGGCGGATGATGTTCTCCACCCAGGTCGTGACGCCGTTGAAGATACCCAGCCCAATAAAGGAGACGAACAGATACAACCAGAAGGATCTCACAGTCAAAGCATGTTTGAGCCCATCGAGCATTAGCGCGCGGACATCACTCCCTGCGGGTCCCGGCGGAGTCGGCGGCCGTTCTCTGGCCAGGAGGATGAACAAGAGTGACGAAAAGGCGGCGATGCCGCCATAGATCAGCTGGATCGTGGGAAGAGAAATCGTCTCTGTGAGGATCGGTGTCAACACCAGACCAAGCGCCGTGCCGACCAGGTTAGCAAGCGTCACCAGCCCAACGGCAGTAGCCCGTTCCTCAAGGGCAAACCAGTTCGCAGGGACTTTCGTCCAGGCATTCAGCAGGAAGGGTTGGGCTATAGCGATCCCGATCGTGCTCCATAAGACGAGAGAATAGTTCGCGCCCGCCAGCCCGCGCAAGAGGCCAAAGACCCCCATCAACACCGCGCCGGTACCCACCGCAAGTTTAAATCCGTAAGTGTCAATCACCCATGCCACGGGAAGGGAAAGGGGGATGAACGCGATCATGAACGTCATCGCCAGCAAGCCGATCTGCAAATCGGTCACGCCATAGAACGCCGCGGCGGGACCGGTCACCGGCGCGTAGGTAATCCAGAGCATCTGGATGGTCAGGTTGATGAACATGAAAACTGCAAGCACCACCCAGCGGTAGCCGTACAGTTTGTAGTCTGTTGCCATGAGGATCCTTTAAGCGCAGGCTTCCAGGACGGTCTCGAATCTACCCAACGCCTCATCGATGATCGCATCCGTATCGGCCATCGAGGTATACATACGCGAGCCAGCCAGTGTGACTAATCCCTGTGACATATAGGCCGCGCCCATCTCTTCCATCATGTGTTTGCGCGGCTTGAGCTCACGCGCTAGCCGGATGGGATGGCGCAGGTCGAGCAGCATTACACCGGAAGTCTCCAAATGCACGATCGATCCTTGATTGTACGCCACAAATGGAAGATTATATTTTTCGATGATAGCCTGTAAGCCCTTCGTAAGCCGGTCTCCCGCGCAGCCCGCGATGACGGGGGCATTCATGCGCTCCATCTCGAGCAGGGAATAATACCCGGCCACACACGAAAGCGGGTTAGCCGAAAGCGTCCCGCCGATATAGGCGCGTTCCCCGGTCCCGCCGATGCCAGCGGCGAAGCGCAGCATCACGTCCGCCCGGCCGCCCACGCCGCCCGCCATGGGATAACCCCCGGTGATACATTTGCCGAATACCGTCAGGTCGGGCTTGACGCCGAAGTAGCCCTGCGCGCCGCCCATCCCCACCCGAAAACCAGTTACCACCTCGTCAAAGATCAGCAGCGCGCCGAACTCATCGCACAGCTCACGTACCTTTTGGTCGAAATCGAAGGGAACCGGGCGAGTTCCCGATTCCGGTCCGAGAGGCTCCACGATGACTGCGGCCGTCCCGCCTCGCAGCCGGTTCAAGATCAAATGGCGCTTCAAGGAACCCAGGCTGTTCGGGAAGAACTCCCCGGTCGCTGCGCTCGCGCCGCGCGGGATGCCTGTGGACTCGAGCCGCCCCGTGCCGGGGATATGGAGCCCGTAGACCATTTGGTCACTCCAGCCGTGATACGCCCCGCCGACCTTGATCACATATTTCTTTTTCGTGAACGCCCGCGCGGCACGAATGGCGGCCATCACCCCCTCTGTCCCCGAGCCCAACATGCGGAACAATTCCACAGCAGGCATGAAGCGATGAATAAGCTCGGCAAGCTTGAGCTCGTATTCATGGAACAAGCCCGTCACGGGACCGCAGGTCTGCAGCATCTCGACGACCTTTTCGCGCACAGGCGCATAATTGCTTCCCAAAACGGTGGGGCCGCCTGCCTGTAAGAAGTCAATGTATCGATTGCCATCGGCATCCCATAGATGGGCGCCTTCCGTTTTTTCGATGGCGATCGGGAACGGATAGTTGAACGCCAGGTTATGCTGCACGCCGCCCGGAATGTATTTCCTGGCCTGGTCCGTGAGTTCTTTGGAGCGCTTACATTGATTTTCAAAGTAATTCAGAAATTCCCCCATCTTCTCGCGCCGCACCAGGCGCAGCGGCTGGCGGATGAGCGCCCCCAGCCTCGCATAGATTTCGTCCGTATTGTGATATTCTCGGATTGCGTAGTTTTGTTCGCTCATGTCATTCTCCGCCTGTGAGGCGTTCGCCCTGCTCGATCTTCTTTTGGTCCTTACGCAGTTTCGCAAACGCGATCTCACGTACGGCCAGGGGAATCCTGCTGATCTTACGCTCGCTGCAGATTGCCAGGAGATACGCTAGCGCGCACTTCTCTAAAATTTCCACGTTGTGCACGGCGCGTTCCATATCGTGGCCTAAGACCAGCGCGCCGTGATTTTGCAGCATGAAGGCGTTGTTATGATTGCGGACGTGCCTGGAGACGGTACGTTTCAGAAATCCTGTCCCCGAGGGCGCATACGGGATGATGTCCACGCTGCGGCCGAGGAAACGTGCCTGCTCGTCGAACAGCGCGGGGATCGGCGCTTTGATCAACGTCAACGCGCTGACGTACGGTTGGTGTGTGTGGACGATGGCGTTTACATCCGGACGGACCTGATAGACCGCCGCATGCATACCGGACTCAACCGAGGGCTTCAAGCGGGACTCCACCTCCTTCAGGCCGAGGTCCAGCACGCAGATATCCTCCGGGGTCATCTTCATATAATCGTAGTTCGATGGAGTAATCGCGAACGCCTCGTGCCCGGGGATACGCAGCGACAGATTCCCACCCGTCGCCATGAGATATCCCTTGCGCAACAGAGACTGCGCGGTATCCACGACCTCTTTTTTCTGTGCCTCAAATGCAGACATGAACCCTCCCGGTACATAATCTTGACAGTGTCAAGATTATACCGTAGGATGTGACCATGCCTTCCAAGAAATACCATCACGGCGATCTAAAAAACGCCCTCATCAAGGCGGGAGTCGAGGTGTTGTCGAAGGAGGGGACGGGGGCATTGAGCCTGCGGAAGGTGGCGGAACGCGCAGGCGTCAGTCACTCGGCCCCCTACTCACACTTCTCCGATAAACAGGCGCTGATCGCGGCCATCTCCACCGAGGGTTTCAAACAGCTTTATACGGAATTGGACACAGCGATAGCCGCGTATCCAGACGACCCGAAGCGCCAGCTCCATGAATGCGCCTGGGCATATGTCCTGTTCGCAATGAACCATACGGATACCTTTAAGATCATGTTTTCAGGTGTGCTCGAGAAGGAAAAAGAATACCCGGACTTCGTTGAAATCTCGCGAAAAACATTCGGCCGCGTGACCGAGATCGTCCGTGCCTGCCAGGCTGCGGGCATCCTGCGCGCCGCTCCTGCGGAGATGATGGCAGTCGCCGTGTGGGGACAGGTCCACGGCATTATCTCACTCCTTCTTGAGGGACAGATTTCCCATGTGGTGCTCGACCGGTTCGATCCACGCGAGATCGTCTTGTTTGCACTGGACCAGATTCGCACCGGGGCTAACGCCTAAACTATTCACGTTCACACAAAGGAATCACGCAGCATTAGCGCAAACGGGTGGCCGAGTTTTGTTGTATACTTTCGATTAAGTTTTTCCTTAACCGCTATGCAAAACCTGGAGCATCTCCGATCCTTCGACCAGATCAAGTTCCTGGCCGACGCGCGTCGCCTGGCCATCCTACAGATCCTGATGGCCTCGCCGGCCACCCTGACGCATCTCGCGCGCAGGCTGGGGCAATCCCCTGCCCGGGTTCGCCACCACATCAAGGCGTTGCAATCTGCCGGCCTGGTGGAGCTGGCGGAGGTCCGCACCAGGGGCACCGTCACGGAAAAGTTTTATCGCGCCGCGGCAGGCGCCTTTCTGTTACAGCAGCTTATCCTGCCAAAGAGCAAAAGGCCGACCGTCATTTTCTCGGGCAGCCATGACCTCGCCCTGGAGGCCGCGGCCGGGTCGCTTTCGAAATACGTGAGCATACTGAGTCTGCCCGTGGGTTCATTGGATGGACTGGTGAACCTGCGCCAGGGGCTATGCCATCTCTCCGGCGCTCATCTGCTGGACGAGAACGGCGAATATAACCTGCCCTATATCCGCCGCTTCTTCCCAGATCGAGATATGAAAGTGATCACGCTTGCAAACCGCACACAGGGCCTTATGCTCCACGCGGGCAACCCTAAGGGCATCAAAGCTATTTCGGATCTTGCCAATACAAGTGTCCGCTCTGTGAACCGGAACCCCGGCTCAGGCACGCGCCTCTGGCTCGACGGTGAACTGAAGAAAGCCGGGATTCCACCCGAGGCGATTCGTGGCTACGACCGTGTGGTCAAGACCCACAGCGAAGCGGCCGCGCTGATTGCCAATGGAAAAGCAGACGCGGCGATCGGTCTACAAGCCGCGGCCCACGTGCACGGGCTCGACTTCATCCCATTGTTTGATGAACGCTATGATCTCGTTCTGCCCGGTGAAGCGCAGAAAACACTGGCCCCTTTGCTCGACTATTTACAGACGAATGACTTCCGCCACGCAGCCGAAGCCCTTACCGGCTACTCTACGGTTCACTGCGGTGAGGCTATTCTATGAACAAGAGGAAAACATCCATGAAATTTATCGCGCGTACGATGCTTTTCACAACTGTCTTCGCATTGGCCCTTTCGGCATGTGCCTCCGCTGCCCCCGCCAACCCGAATATCATCCTGGCCACCACCACGTCGACGCAGGACTCCGGCCTGCTGGATGTGCTCGTGCCTATGTTCGAAGAACAGACCGGCTACAGAGTGCAGACCATTGCCGTCGGAACGGGCGAAGCGCTGAAGATGGGCGAAGAGGGCAACGCCGATGTCTTGCTGGTCCACGCGCCCTCGTCTGAGATCACCTTCATGGAGGGCGGGCATGGCAAGGATCGCTTCCTCGTGATGCACAACGACTTCATCGTCGCAGGCCCGGCCGAGGACCCTGCTAAGATCCAGGGACTCGATACACAGGCAGCATTCGCCGCGGTCCATAACGCAGGTGCCACCTTCGTCTCGCGCGGGGATGATTCGGGCACGCACAAAAAGGAGCTGGAGCTCTGGAAGAAGGCCGCGCTCGACCCGGCCGGCCAGGCCTGGTATCTGGAGACGGGTCAGGGCATGGGCGCATCTCTCATCGTTGCCTCGGAAAAAGGCGGGTATATTCTCACCGACCGCGCCACGTATCTTGCCAACAAAGACAACCTGCAGCTGGAGATCCTGCTGGAAGGCGATAATTCATTGCTAAACGTGTATCACGTCCTCACCGTCAACCCCGAGGCGTGGCCCAAGGTGAACTACGATGGGGCGCTCGCCTTCTCGGAGTTCCTGACCGACCCCACAACGCAAGATGTCATCGAGCAGTTCGGCCTGGATAAATATGGCCAGCCACTCTTCTACCCCGACGCCGATAAGAGTGATGCTGATCTTGGCTTATAAGAATCCCAAAAGGTGGAGAGGGTAGACGATGGTCTACCCACTTTCAACAATTGCATCATGTTCGATCCTGAAATCCCCTCAATTACTTTGCTCTCTCTGCGCGTCTCCGGCATCGCGACGGCCATCAGCTTATTGATCGGGTTGCCCTTCGGCACACTGCTCGCTCTCGGGAAGTTCCCCGGGCGGGCCTTTCTGCTCAGCCTGATCAACACCGGGATGGCTCTTCCGCCCGTCGTAGTCGGGCTGGCGGTTGCGATGACTCTCTGGCGCTCGGGACCTCTCGGCGATCTGCGGCTGATCTACACACCGGCTGCGATCGTCATCGCCCAGACGGTGATCTCCGCGCCGGTCGTGACCGGGCTGACCGCGGCCGCGCTGCAGCAGCTGAACCCGCGCTTGCAGCTTCAGCTCTACGGGTTGGGCGCCTCGCGCACGCAGATGATCCTGTCGTTGTGGAGGGAGGCCCGCCTTCCCCTCCTGGCCGCCGTGATGGCGGGCTTCGGCTCCGTCATCTCCGAGGTGGGCGCCTCGATGATGGTGGGCGGCAACATACGCGGCCAAACACGCGTGCTGACCACGGCCATTGTGCTCGAGACCAGCCGGGGCGAATTTGCACAGGCGATCGCACTCAGCGCGCTGTTGCTGACGATCACCTTTCTCATCAACTGGGCTCTGACGTGGATCCAGCAGCGAGGCAAGGAATGACGGCGCTGCTCCAGCTCTCCGACCTGATCGTTCGCCGCGAGGGCCGCACTGTGCTGGATATCGAATCTCTTTCCGTCGAGGAGGGAGACGTCCTGGCCATCGTCGGGCCGAATGGGGCCGGGAAGAGCACCCTCTTCCTTGCGCTGGCAAGTTTGCTCAAAGCCGATCGCGGCCAGATCCTCTTCAACGGCAGTCCGATGGATTCGTTTGGCGCTCTCGCCTATCGCCGCCGGATCGCTCTAGTCTTGCAGGAACCTCTTTTGCTGGATATGTCAGTGTATGAAAATGTTGCCATCGGGCTGAGATTCAGAAGGACATCCGGAACCGAGGTGGCAGAGCGCGCGGAGCACTGGATGGCCCGGCTGGGCATTGCCCATCTTTCCGACCGGCCGGCGCGTAAGCTTTCCGGAGGTGAGGCCCAGCGCGTCAGTCTGGCGCGGGCCTTTGTGCTCCAGCCCGACCTGCTCCTGCTAGACGAACCTTTTAGCTCTCTTGACGCGCCCACCCGCGCCAGCCTGCTCAGGGACTTGAGATCGGTTCTGGCTGAAACGAAGATGACGACGATCTTCATCACACACGACATGCAGGATGCGCTCAGGCTTGCCACGCGCATGGGAGTCCTTTTGGAGGGACGCATCGAACAAAGCGGCATCCCGCAGGAGGTCTTGGAGTGGCCGGTCAGCGACCGGGTTGCAAAGTTTCTGGGAAAATAAAACGGAACGAACGCCTTCGTCTAATACATCCAGCGTGCATCGTTTTCCCTCACCTGCTTTGCACGGAAAGCAGCAATCTTGCGGATCAGCCCCTTCGGCAACGGCTTGTCATACGGGAATTGAATCGTGTCCTTACCGGTTTTGAACTTTACCAGCTCTGCTTCAAAGGGTTCCATCGCCGGGCCGGTGGGCGAGAAGTTGAGGTGTGTTTTATGAGCGGAATAGGAGAACAGGATGCGTCCCTCTTCGAAGACAGGCGATCCCCACTTGAGTTTCTCCGTCGCCTTGGGCGCGACCTTTTTCAGGACCGCCCGTATCTCGCGCAACTTCTCTTGCGCTTCTTTGGGAGCAGATTCTATATATTCGTCAACCGTGATTGGTTTCACCTTTGGCATGTGGACCTCCATCTTCCTCATTATCGCGGCGATCGATCTTCTTCCTGTTTACCTGATATAGTCGACCGCTATATCGGCAATGTCTCCAGTTGCGTGATAGCGTGCTTGTAGTTTATGAAGGACAAGGGGGAAATCCGGATGCAGACACAATCTGTTGTCTGCCAGGTAGCTTCCGAGCTGCCATGCCAGCAGGAAACGCATCGTATTCGCCAGATATTCCCTGTTTTGTGCCCGAATCGGGCACTGTTGTTGATATCCCTGCACAATTGCTTTTATTTTACTGGCATCGACATCGATCTGAAGCGGTTGATCGAAGTTGAAGTGCGACGATAAGAGCACGTTTCCAAGATCAAGCTGCGGGAGGCCGATACCGGATTGATCCCAGTCAATCAGGACGATATTACCTTCCCGTGTTTTGATGGCGTTCCTATACCAGCAATCGCCGTGCGTAATACACAGGTACGGACCAGCCTGCTGCTGTAGAGCGATCATCGTAGTAAACAATTTTCTGACGAGGGAATGAAATTCTTCGGGGACGTTTTGACGATGGGTTGCCAGCTGATGTGCGGCTGTTGCGATGGTGTCAGGGTGACAACGCGATTTAGCGTAGACCAATTGCTCATCGACGGGCAAGGTATGCAAACGGCCAAGCGTCTGCGCTAAGGCCCCAAGATCGGCAGGGTGTGTCCCGAGCGGCGTGCCTTCGACATAGGTGAGAACCGTGATCGCCCAGTCATCGACGATGCCGACAAGCTGCTGGTCCGTCGTTCGAAGCAGATAGGGAGCGAGATAGTGATGACGGCGGAGCCAATGGAGAAGCTGACCGGTGTGGAGAAGTGACCCGTCGATATCGGCGCTGCGGGACAGCCGGAACATCCACGCGCCTTGCTGCGGATCATCCACGCGATAGATCCCACGCCGGTCTGAACCATAGGGTTCAAGCGCTTCAATGGAGTGCGGCTCAAGTCCATAGAGGGTGCGAACGACGTGGGTGAGAAAGGATAGCTCCGGCACGATCTGCTCCTTAGATGGATTATGAATGAGCTGGGGGCCGACGATTGGTACGACGTTATGGCGCGTTACCCGTTGCGAGCACCCTGATGAGGGCTGGTGATCTCGACAGGCTCGATCCGGCGGGGCGGGACCGGACAACGCCGCCTTGACGGAAACAACTTCAAGCCACACAAACTGCCTGAAAACGCGGCGACTCCCACAACCATGGCTCCGGCGCACTTTGCCGGAGATCGGGCGCACGCCTTGTTGGGCTGTTTTCATTTTGCAGAGTACATTGCTGATTTCGCGGTTCTCAATCGAGATTGCGAATTTCCGTCATCAAATAAATCCCTTCAATGATTTGTTTTACCCGCCGCTCCGACACTGTGCCAATCAATTCGCCGAGTTGCGACTTGTCCACGGTAAATATTTGAGAAACTAAGACAACACTTTGTTTTGGAAGATTCGCCTCTCCTTTTTCAAGAAGCACATTGCCAGGGGCTTGCGCTCGGCGAACATTAGAGGTTAATGCACAGGCAATGACCGTGTGTATTCTGCTGGCATTGAAAACATTATTTTGAACGATAACGTGAGGATGACTGTATCCTGGCTCAGAACCTGTCGGTTCTTCCAACTCGATCCAATAAATATCGCCCTGCTGGATTACCATTCGTTTCTCACAACGTTTCGATGCTGCTTACGCATTTTGGAGAGACGAACTTTATCGCTGGAGTCCTGCTCCTCGGAATAGGCTTCATTAATTTCTTGCAACAAAATCTGGTTCTGGTGATTCCTCACAAAAGTTTCAATCGCCATGCCAAACAATTCACTTCGGGAGACATTCAACTCTTGTGCCAGACTTTCCGCTTGCTCAAACAAAGATTTTTGAATTGAAATCGCAGTTTTGATTGTATTTGCCATTGGTTATACCTTTCTCTTTCTTGCAGTATAACCACACTGTTACTGAAAGTCAATCTCCAGTTGCGCCAAGTACAGCCCAACGGGCTCGCGTTACCCGTTGCGTAGCACCCTGATGAGGGCTGGTTATCTCGACAGGCTCGATCCAGCGGGGTGGGATAAGAGGACGCCGCTTTGACGGATCCAGCCTTGAGCTCAGAAAACTGCCTGAAACGTGCAGACTTCCAAGACCGTTGCTGCACGCTGTGTTAGGCATGGTTTTGTGCCAAGATAACTCCCTTGTGGTAACCAATGCGATGCCAGTTGTCATCTGTCACAGGGAACCGCATAAATCACGATGAGATGTCTTTAATTCCATCTGGTCGCTGCCTTCGATCGTAAATACGTTTCTGGAGGACCCCGGTCAAGGGCTGATTTCTTTTGAAGAGGACCTTATCCGCGTTTGTCCCCTGGTCCCCTTCGTACGATCCCCTCCTGCCAGGCGTAGACAGCCGCCTGCGTACGGTCCTCCAGGTGCAGCTTGCGTAGGATGTTGCCGATATGGGTCTTGACGGTGCTCTCGCCGATGACCAGGGTTTCCGCGATCTCGGCGTTGGACTTGCCCGCTGCGATCAGGCGCAGAACATCGAACTCCCGTTCGGAGAGCTCCGTGAAGGGATTAACCTCGTCCTTACGCAGGCCTTGCAATTCCTGCACGATGCGCGAGGCCACGCGTGAGTCGAGGACGGCCTCTCCGTGAGCAGCCTTGCGAATGGCGGCTGCAAGCTCGTCCGGTTCGACATCCTTTAATAAATAGGAGATCGCGCCGGCGCGCACAGCCGGAAAGATGTACTCGTCCTGGTGGTGGGAGGTGACTACGATCACCTGCGTCTCGGGGCGCAGTTTGCGGATCTGGCGCGTGGCGGCAATCCCGTCCAGGTCGCCGGGCATCTCGAGGTCCATCAGGACGACGTCGGGGGAATGCTCCTCGAGAGCAGCCACGGCCGCCGCGCCCGACTCCGCTTCGGCAATGACCTGTATATCGGACAGGGTATGCAGGTAGGCGCGCACACCCTGACGTACGATCTTGTGGTCATCTACGAGGAGGACTTTGATTGGCATAAGATTTTTTACCACAAAGGGCACAAAGTAGCACAAAAGGGTTTCATTGGTTTACTCTGTGCCCTTTCCATTTAGTTGTACTTCGACGGTGATGGTTGTCCCGGCCGAGAGCGTAGACTCCACCTCGAGCGTACCGCCAACTTCGCTCAGGCGTGCCCTCATACCTGTTAATCCATAGGATGAAGAAGAAACGTTGCTCACATCGAAGCCGCGCCCGTTGTCAGCGACAACCAGCGTCACGGCCGTGGGAGTCATGTTGAGGCTGAGTCCGACCGAGTCCGCTTCGGCATGGCGCGCAACGTTAGAGAGGGATTCCTGCAAAACGCGATAGAGCGCCTGTTCTACCTCCAGAGGCAGTGAGCGCTCGCCGCTTATGGTCGTGGTCACCTGAATGCCTGTGTGTTCCTGCCAGCGGGCGGCATAATCTTTTAACGCCTGTGCAAGTCCTTTTCCCTCCAGCGCCGCGGGACGCAGCTCGTCGATGATCAGCTTGAGCTCCTGCTGAGTCTCGCGGTTGAGCTGTAGAGCCGTGTCGATGTGTCCGGCGGCGGCTGTGGAATCGGAACCGAGTAAATTCCTGGCGGCCGTCAACTGCATGCGCGCCGCGTACGTCTGCTGCTTGACCGTATCGTGCAGGTCGCGGGCGAGGCGGTTGCGCTCTTCCATGCGAGCCAGCTCGTCATTGGTGTGCAGGAGGGCTTGTAATTGTTCGGCCATGCCGTTCAGGTTGCGGGTGAGCTCGCCGATCTCGTCGCCGGATTTGTCGCGGGGTGAGACGGAGAAATCGCCCCGGCTCCAGGCTTGCGAGGCGGCGGAGAGAGTGACCAATCGCTTGCGCAGTCCCCGTGAGACCAGCCAGCCAAAGACGGCGCCGACCGGCAGGGCCACGAGAAACAGGGTGAACATCATGAGCAGGAAAAAGGACCAGTATAGCTCGAGGTTGGTGGGCGTGGCAAACGCCACCGGCCGGATACGGTAAATCACGATAGCGTCGATCGGTTCGTTGTCGCCCTTGCGCAGAGGGAAGGCAACCAGGCGGGTCCCATCCGGGTAGGCCGTACTCTGGGCATAATAGTTTTTGTCGCCGACCAGCGCCGCGTCGATGATGGACTCCATGGCGAGTCCGCTGATGGCGCGCGGCTCGAACGGTTCCCCGATCTGTTCCGGGTTCTCCAGCGGCGCCGCGGCAACCAGGTGGAGCTCGGGATCGAGCACGTAAATGGGTTGTGTTGGCTCGACCAGCGTGTTGGCGTAGTCCAGGCTTTCACGCACCGTATTGGACTGGAAATCCTGCCAGACAAACCCTCTCTGCTGGACGCGCTCGACCCATGCCTGTAGTGCTTCGGGATCCTCCATCAGATAAGGGATGTTATCCTGAAAGGCGGTCTTGGACCAGTAAAAGCTGTCGAACGTGCGGCTGCTGTTCTGGGTTTCGAAATAGGCGGCGATGCCGATAAAGAGCGCCGTGAGCACGATTACTGTACCGGCGGTCACAACCGCGTAGGACAGAGTGAGCTTCCATTGAAGCCGGCGAAAAAATTTGAACATAGTGATCTCGGATCACCCGCCCAGGTCCTGGCGGCGGTAGTGCCAGATGGCGAGCGAAAGAAATGTCAGGGTATAAACGGCTGCCAGCGCAAAGGCAGCGCCCGGGCTGAGAAGCTCCGCTCGCGGGCTCACGGTCCTGTTGCCGATCGAGTTCAGCAGGTACGTGGCGCTGAAATACAGGTTGCGCATCATCCACTTGGACCAGCCCGCCCCGTAAAAAACACTCGTCAGGAGGATCTCGATAAATTGAGTATAACCCAGGCCGATCACGATCCCGGCAAAGGCAGAGCGCGTGAGCACCGTGATGAGGAGCATCAGCGCGATGTAAGGGAGTGTGACCAGAGTCATGTAAAAGGCTGCCGAGAGAGTGGCCATCCAGTTTACATTGCTAAGGACATAGGCTTCATAGGTGAAGGTCTTGTAATACCAGCCGGTGACGCCGCCAACGGCCAGGGTCAGGATTTGCAGCACGAACGTGACCAGGGAGAGCAGTCCGAACTTTGCCAGAAGACTGGAAGAGCGTGAGGCGCGCATCAGCCAGTGCTGGTTTGTGCGCTGGGAGTAATCGTTGCCAAGCACAAGCGCCGCCATGATGACGAGAAATGGCAGCGCAACAAGCAGGAGCTGATCGAGCGAGTTGGCGAGGTCAAAGGAAACACCGGGCATCTTAAGCGTGCCGTCCAGCAGCTGCGCACGGTTGAGGTTGTAAAAGTTTTCCAAGCTGAGCCAGATGAACAGAGCACAACCGAGGAATGTGAGCCACAGCAGGCTGCGGCGTGTCAGGCGGGTCCATTCGATAGAGAAAAGTTTAAGTATCATGATATTCTACAGAAGGGCTAGTTGGCAGAAGTCAGATCCATGAAGAGCGATTCAAGATCTGTCTTCTGAGCGGTGATCTCGGTAGGGATGATGTGGTGCTGGAGCAGGTGGTTCATCACGGTCTGGTTGTCTACACCGAGTACAAGCAGGTTGTCCCCGCTTGCCTGGACTTTTTCGACACCCGGCAGCGATTCGAATGCACGGACAGCGGCTTCCGTATCGCGGACGCTCAACCGCACCGCCGGTTTTTGCCCGTTCAGCAGCTCGTCCACGCGTCCCTGCGCCACAACGCGCCCCTTGTTGAGCACGGCGATCCGGTCACAGACCTGCTGCACTTCGTTGAGGAGATGACTCGAGAGCAGCACGGATGTCCCGTTCTCGGCAAGTGAACGTAGCAGTTGGCGGATCTCACGCATGCCGGCGGGGTCGAGTCCGTTGGTTGGCTCATCCAGGATGACAAAACGCGGACGGTGCACGAGAGCCATTGCCAACCCGAGGCGCTGTTTCATGCCGGTGGAGAACGTACTCGCCTTTTTGCGCGCCGCATCGGTCAAGCCAACGAGCTCAATGATTTCGTTGATCCGTTTCTTGTCTACGCCAGGGCTCAGGCGTGAGACCAGCTCAACATTATCCCAGGCGGAAATGTAAGGCACAAAAGCCGGTGTGCCCAGCAATGCGCCCACCTCCTTCAGCGCCTGCACCTGGTTTGGCGTGACGCGCTGCCCCAGCACGTACACCTCCCCCGCGGTCGCGTGGACGAGCCCAAGCGCCATGCCGAGCGTGGTCGTCTTGCCGGCGC